>Ga0136637_1000357_pt1 | contig 10647 bp, 12 predicted proteins | sample AntDrymUQ8572106_2_FD_105497 | JGI IMG/M metagenome (GOLD analysis project Ga0136637, IMG submission 105497) | Polar desert sand microbial communities from Dry Valleys, Antarctica - metaG UQ857 (21.06) | ecosystem: Environmental > Terrestrial > Soil > Desert | place: Antarctica: Dry Valley... | reverse complement strand
GGCCGCCGGCAGCCGCCACCTCGACGCAGCGTCGGGCCTGCGCCTGCCCACGCACGTCGCAAAGGTCGGCGTCATCGAGCTGACGCTGGTCTTGCTGCCCACCGCTGCCGAACAGGTGCATCGGCAGCGGCTCGTCATCTGCCGCGAGCTCGACACCGGTGAGGACGGCGAGACACTCTCGCAGCGAGCGGACCCCGATGACCTCGACTCCCGGCACAAGTTGCGCCTCCGCAACGTTGAGGTCAGGCACGATCACCCGGTCAAGCCCTGCTTCGCTGGCCGACAGAACGGCAGGCAGCACCCCGGGCACGGCGCGAAGGCGGCCGTCGAGGGCGAGCTCACCGAAGACTGCGGCCGCCCTGAGACCGTCTCCCGCCAGGTCACCCTTGGCGATGAGCAGCGCCAGAGCGATGGCCAGGTCGTAGTGCGACCCCACCTTGCGCACGTCGGCGGGGTACATGGCAACCGTGATGCGGCGGTCGGGCCACTTGTGCTCGGAGTTGATCATCGCTGCGCGGCAGCGGTCTCTGGCCTCCGCGACGCAGGTGTCAGGCAACCCGCTCAACGACCAGCCGGGAATGCCGTCGCTGATGTCGGCCTCGATCGTCACGACCCGCCCGCTCACCCCATCGAGGGCCACCGAGTAGGTCAGACCCGTGGGCATCTCAGACCACTCCCCTCAGATGCTCCACCTGAGCCGGACCTCGGCGTCGGCGTACGACGGTGACGATGTCGATGCGGATGGAGCCCGTCGGCCGCACATCGGGATGAGCCGCGACCCAGCGCCAGCCCAACCGCGAGAGGCGCCTCGCCTTGACGTCGGTGATCGCCTCGAGTGGGGTGCCGTACGCCTCGCTGCTCCGGGTCTTGACCTCGCAGACCACGAGACTCGCACCGTCGCGAGCCACGATGTCGATCTCGCCGTCGCTGCACCGCCAGTTGCGGTCGAGCAACACGTAACCCGCGTCGCTGAGCCGACGGGCGGCGACTCGCTCGCCGAAGTCTCCGAGCGCCCTGCGCTGAGCCTGCGTGGTCGTCATCTGGCCACCTCCGTCGCCAGCGTCACCGACGGTGGCAGCGATGCCCAGAAGAAGAATGCCGGCTGTGGACGACGCCACACGGCCCCGGCCCTGTGGATGGACCCCCTTGGTCCAGGTGCCCCCTGACGTCCGAACACCCGCCGGCGCGCGTTTCGGGCCCCTCCGCGGCGGAGAACGCGCGCCAACGGGTGTTCGGTCGGGGTTCAGGGCTTGGGCGGCTCGAGCTCGGACTTCGACAGCTCCTCGATGTTGACGTCCTTGAACGTCACGACCTTGACGTTCTTGGCGAACCGCGCCGGCCGATACATGTCCCACACCCACGCGTCGGACATCGTCACCTCGAAGTAGGCGTCACCTGCTTCGGTCCGTACCTTCAGGTCCACCGTGTTGCAGAGGTAGAACCTCCGGTCTGTCTCGACGACGTACTTGAAGATGGACACGACATCGCGGTACTCGTGGTAGAGATGCAGCTCCATCTCCGTCTCGTACTTCTCCAGGTCCTCCGCACTCATGGATGCCCTCCCGCGAGCTGGTGTGGCAGTACCGGGTCGAGATCCTCGGCCGCAGCCGGGTCGAGGACCCAACCCCCCGCGCGCCGTACGTTGACGAACCTTCGCCGGTGCTGAGGACAGGGGCCGTGGGTCCCCAACGCCTGCTGGTGCTCCCTCGTCACGTAGCCCTTGTGCACAGCGAAGGCGTAGTCGGGGTACTCGTCGTGCATGGAGGTCATGATGTCGTCCCGGGTCACCTTGGCGATCACCGAGGCGGCGGCGATGCAGCCGGCCACTCGGTCCCCCTTCCACATGGCGAGCCCGGGAGCTCCCAGCCCGTCGACCGGGAAGCCGTCGGTCAGCACGTAGCGAGGGTGGACCTCCAGCCGGGCCAAGGCTCTGCGCAGCGCCTCGATGTTTGCCACGTGCATGCCGAGCGCGTCGCACTCGTCAGCCCGCACGATCACCGCGGACCAGGCGACGGCTCTGCGCAGGATCTGCGCGTAGCAGCGCTCGCGAGCCTTCGGAGTCAGCAGTTTGGAGTCGGCGAGGCCGGGGATGGCGCTGGCGCCGGTCCCGCCGAGGACGACGGCCGCCGCGACCAGCGGGCCGGCGCAGGCGCCGCGGCCGGCCTCGTCGACGCCCGCGACCGGGGCCAGCCCGACGCGTCGCAAAGCGCGTTCGTAGCCGTAGATGCCGGCATCGCGCCGGACCGTCATCCCGCTAGGCAGCGGTGTCATCGCGCGCCCTGTGTGACGGGGTTGATCACACCCTCGTCGGGAGGGGTAGCCCCGTCAGGCACGCCGTCATACGCGTCGGGGATGCGCAAGATGTGGGCGTTGGAGGTCGGCCAGGCGACGGCGAAGGCCCGGCCGGTCACGAGATCCGTCGGGATGAAGGGGTCACCGCTGTCGATGTGCCGCGAGGAGTCCCCCGACACGTAGCGATTGTCACCCAGGACGAAGATGTGGTCCTTTGGCACCACCACGTCGAACGAGACGTTGTCTGCGCGCCGGCCCTGCTCGAACAAGAAGGCCGACTCGTCGACCGGGTGGTCGTTGATGGTGAGCCTGCCGTCGTCGTCGCAGCACACGACATGGTCGCCCGGGAGTCCGGCGACGCGCTTCACGAGGTGCTCGTGCCCGGATGCCGGGAGAACTCCGATGAACTCGAACGCACTGCGGACAGGTCCTGGAGCGGGTGCCTGCTCAGAGCCGGGGATCCAGCCGCCCGGATCCTCGAACACGACGACCTCGCCGCGTTCGATGTCACCGACCCGGGAGACCAGAATCCGGTCATCGAGCTGAATCTCGGGAAGCATCGAGCCACTCGGCACGAAGAATGCCTGGACGACGAACGCCCGCAGCAGCGCGGAGGCGATCAAGGCGATGACGACGATGATCACGACCTCGCGGACGAAACGGCCCGCGTGGCCGACCATCGAGTGCCTGTTGTCAGGACCAGCCTTGTGCTGAGGCCCATCGGTCCCGTCGGGTGGGCCTTCCAGCGACTCGTCGATCTCCGTCCGAGTGCGCGCGGAGTCGTCCGCACTCGAGGTGTCGCGGCCGAACCCGTCGTCGCCGGACCTGGAGCCGTCGCGCGTCGGCTGGTCGGTCATCGGTGGGAGATCCTCTTCTTGCGGCGGCGGCGAAGTGCTGGCAGAGCCACCAACGCTAACCCGCCGGGTGCGGTCCACAAGATCAGACCCGCCGCCTGGTCGAGCTGGGGATCGTCGAAGGCGCCAGGCCTGGTGATGAACGACCAGTCCTCGACCGGCCAGATGACGACGAAGACCTTGCCGACGACGTCGCTCGCGGGGATGAAGCCGCCGCCAGGGTCGCCCACGTGGGCGCGGGAGTCCACCGACTGCTCCCGGTTGTCACCCATGACCCAGATGTGGCCAGCAGGCACCGGTGGAGTCGTCCAGGTGCCTTGACAGGCCTGTGGCGGCAGCGTCACGTAGGCATCCTCGTCGAGCGGCTCCCCGTTCACGGACACAACGCCGCCCCGGCAGGAGACCGAGTCACCCGCGATGCCGATGACGCGCTTCACGAGGTGCCCACCGGCCGGATAGAGGCCGATGGCAGCCAGGCTCCTTGTGACGGGGTTGCTGGGGGACTGACCATCCTCCTCGCCGAGCCAGTCGGCGGGGTCGTCGAAGACGACGACGTCACCGCGGCTGATGTCACCGAACCAGTAGGCGACCTTCTGCACGAGGATGCGGTCGTCGCGCTTGAGGGTGTCTCGCATCGACCCGGAAGGGATGTAGAACGCCTGGAGGAAGAACGTCTTGATGATCAGAGCGAGGATGAGTGCCATCCCAACGAGCAGTATGGTCTCCTGCCACGCGGGCAACGGCGGCTTCTCCGGGCGTCCGCGGCGGCTGGCCGACGGCGGGGCCGCCCCGGAGCCGTCTGAGTCCGTGTGCGCGTCTGAGGAGGTGCCACCTCGGTCACCGTCGGTGCCAGGGCTAATGCGCTCGCCTTCAGCCCCGTCGGTCACGCCGTGAGCCTACCCGGACGCTCAGCGAGACGCCGGGGCGTCGCGCCTCTCCTTGATCTTGGCTGCCTTGCCGCGCAGGTTGCGCAGGTAGTAGAGCTTCGCCCGGCGCACGTCGCCCCGGGTCACGACCTCGATCCTGTCGATGATCGGGGTGTGGAGCGGGAAGGTGCGCTCCACGCCGACACCGAAGCTCACCTTGCGGACGGTGAACGTGCGGCCGATGCCCGAGCCGTGCACCCGGATGCACACACCCTGGAAGACCTGCACGCGGGAGCGGGTGCCCTCGACGACCTTGACGTGGACCTTGAGCGTGTCACCCGCACGGAAGGCGGGGATGTCGGCGCGAGCCACCTTGGCTGCCAGCGTGTCGATGGCGTTGGTCATGCTGATCGCTTCCTTCGTCGGTGCCGCAGGTCACCCACGCGTTTGGTTGGTCGTGCTGGTCAAGTGAGGCGCTGCCCTCGTCTCCGTCGGGCGGCTCCCCTGCGGCAGAACCGGCTGTCGACGTACGTCATGGACGGGTGACGCCAACGCACAAGTCTGCCACAATGGCTGGTGTACAGAGAAATCGTGTCTGCCGGCCGGTCAGCCCAACCCCCGGGGCTTCGCGAGGCGTACGACGCCCGGGTCCTCTCGTCCCTCCGCGTCGACGAACGGCTCCCGCATCGGGCGATAACCTGCCCGCTTGTACATCCGCAGGTTCGACGCGCTCGCCGCCCCCGTGAAGACCTCCAACCGCGTCGCCTCGTCCGGCGCTGCGGACTCGGCGAGCCCCAGCAGCCACCGGCCGATCCCGCGACCGTGCAGGTCGGGCGCCACCATCAGCCGGCCGACGTGCCACGTCTGCCCTCGCAGTCCGGCTCGGACAGACCCGACCAACCGACTGTCGGTGCGCACGACCCAGGTGAGCCACGCACCGATACCGGCTCTCACGTCGTCGAGCGACTCCACCAGTGCCGGCAGCGACAGGGCATCGTTGAGCTGTGCCTCCTGAACCCAACACGCACGTTGCAAGGTCAGCAGCTCGGCTGCATCGCCAGCCGTTGCCATCCTCACGACGGCGGCACCCTCGTCTCGAAGCGTGCCATCCACCAGGTCCTCGACACGCACTGCCTGGCTGGGGTGCAGAAGGTCGGGCCGGCGCTCGGCCGTACGACGCCTGGCCTGGTCACGTCGCCAGTCGGCGACCTTGGCGTGGTTGCCGGAGAGCAGCACCGCTGGCACCTCGAGGTCGCGCCAGGTCGCCGGTCTGGTGTAGACGGGCGACTCGAGCAGCCCGCACCCCGGGTGATGGGACTCCTCTGCCAGGGACTCTGCGTTGCCCATGAAGCCGGGAATGAGCCGAGCGATCGCCTCGACGATGACCAGCGCCGCCGCCTCACCGCCGCTGAGGACGAAGTCACCGACACTGATCTCCTCGACGGTCACCCGCTCCGCGAAGTGGTCCAGTACCCGCTGGTCGATGCCCTCGTAGCGACCACACGCGAAGATGAGCCTCGACTCCCGGGAGAGCCGCTCGGCGTCGGCTTGGGTGAAGGGTCTCCCAGCCGGGCTGGGGACGATGAGTCGGGTCGCGCGGTCGTCGGGCGCTGGGTCGAGCGTGAGCAGGTCGTCCAGTGCCTTCCCCCAGGGCTCCGCCTTCATCACCATCCCGGCCCCGCCGCCGTACGGGGTGTCGTCGACGGTGCGGTGCCGATCGTGGGTCCAGGCGCGCAGGTCATGGATCCGGAGCGCGATCAGGCCCGAGTCGGCTGCCCGGCCGAGTAGCGACAGCTCCAGTGGCGCGAGGTAGCCGGGGAAGATCGAGATGACGTCGATGCGCATGGCTCAGAAGTCCTCGTCCCGGTCCTGAAGCAGCCCAGGACGGTCGACGACCACGATCCGCCCAGCCTCGAGATCGACAGCCGGGACAAGCTCGGTGATGAAGGGAATGAGCACGTCGCGGCCCGCGCAGTCGACGACGATCACATCCTGAGCCGGCAGATGGAGAACGTCGGTGACCTCTCCCAACACAGCCCCGGCGTCAGTCTCAGCCCGAAGGCCCACGAGCTGGTGGTCGTAGAACTCCTCGGGATCGTCGGGGCGCTCGTCCTCGGCGACCTGCACGCGTAGGTCGGTGCCGCGAAGGCTCTCCGCCGTCGTACGGTCACCGACCTCCTCGAAACGCACGAGCAGGCGTCCGCTGTGCCACTTCGTCGACGCGACCGTCAGGGTATCCCGCACACTCATGAATGTCGTTCCGTCGGCGAAACGACGATCGGGGTCGTCGGTGCGGACGTCGACCGCCACGTCACCCGCGAGGCCGTGCGCGCGGCCGACTCTGCCAACGATGAGCTCGATGCTCGCCACGGTTCCTCCCGTCGTCACACCGATCATCGCGTACTGGTGGACGGGGCACTGGAGCGGACGAGGCGCCGGTCGCCCGTGGGCTCCCAGCGCTCGCCGTCGGTGCGTGGGTGTATCAGCGTCGCTTGTCGACGTCCACGATGTCCACGCGTACGCCGCTTTGGCCGCTCAGGGCCTGCACGACCGTGCGTAGCGCCGTCGCCGTACGACCCGACCTGCCGATGACGCGCCCAAGATCGTCGGGGTGGACCCGCACTTCGAGGGTCTCTCCTCCACCGGCGAATCGAGGGTTGCGCCCTCGCTGCTGCCGCGTCCGGACGGTGACGTCGTCGGGGTTGTCGACCAGGCCACGAACCAGGTGATCGAGCACCTCGGTCAGCATCCTCAGGCCTTGGTGTCGTCGTCGCCGGAAGCCGGGCTCGAGGCCTGCTCGCCGGCTTCCTCAGCCGTGGCGTCCTCGTCCGTCGGAGCGTCCTCCGTCACTGCCTCGTCGGCCACTGCGGAGTCCGCCAAGGGTGACGTCTCCTCGACAGGCGCCACCTCGTCGGCTGGCTCCGTGGCCGTGGCGACCGTTGCGTCAGCCGCCGTCTCGGCCGACGCGTCCTTCGCCGGTGCCACGTCCGCGGGTGTGTCGTCCGCGGGTGTGTCGTCCGCCGGCGCGGGCGCGGACTTCTTGGCGGTGGATCGTCTCGGCGTCACCGCCTCTGTCTTCGGCTGACTCTGAGCGTCCTGGAGTGCCTCGTTGAAGATCTCTGACTTGTCCCGCTTGGTCTCGGCGACCCTCATCGGCGCAGGGGCAGCCTCGCCCTTGAACTTCTGCCAGTCACCGGTGACCTTGAGGAGCACCGCGACCGGCTCGCTCGGCTGAGCGCCGACTCCAAGCCAGTACTGCGCACGCTCGGAGTCGACCTCGATGTAGCTGGGGTCCTCCTTGGGGTGGTACTTGCCGATCTCTTCGATCACCCGACCGTCGCGCTTGGTGCGCGAGTCGGCGACGACGATGCGGTAGTACGGCTGGCGGATCTTGCCCATCCGCTTGAGGCGAATCTTGACGGCCACGTCTGTGGGGTCTCCTTGCATGTCTGGTCTGGTGGCGATCGGCCTGGCCTCGTGGGGACTGGCCGCGATCGCCGAGGATCCGTGACCGGGCGGATGAGAGGGTCCGCCTGGTCGCGAGGTCGAGCGTCATTGTGCCAGACGCAGCCCCTCGATCTCCAACCGAGAGCCCGTGCGGCGGCCGAAACACCTAAGAACCGACTGCCCTGCCGTTTACGGCGCGCCGTCGCGGGAACGAGATGACGATGGCGCGTTGGCGCGTCCGTCGGGGTGCGCAAGAGCGTCGATGGACGGCGACCGGCACCCCGGCCGGCGCCCGGAAGGAGCGGACATGGCAGACAACGGGAACAAGGCAGTGGCCTACATGGGGGCGGGCAAGGTCGAGGTGCAGGAGATCGACTACCCGACGTTCGAGCTCAAGGACGGCCCCGGGGTCAACCTCGACAACGTCGGCCGCCAGCTGCCCCATGCAGCCATCATCAAGACCGTCGCGACAAACATCTGCGGCAGCGACCAGCACATGGTCCGCGGCCGGACGACGGCACCCGAGGGCCTCGTCCTCGGTCACGAGATCACCGGCGAGGTCGTCGAAGTGGGACCGGGGGTGGAGTTCATCACGGAGGGGGACCTGTGCTCGGTGCCGTTCAACATCTCGTGCGGCCGCTGTCGCAACTGCAAGGAGGGCAAGACGGGCATCTGCCTCCACGTCAACCCCGACCGGCCCGGATCGGCATACGGTTACGTCGACATGGGCGGCTGGGTCGGCGGTCAGGCACAGTACGTCGCCGTGCCCTACGCCGACTGGAACCTGCTGAGGTTCCCCGACAAGGACCAGGCGATGGAGAAGATCCTTGACCTGACCATGCTGTCCGACATCTTTCCGACCGGGTTCCACGGCTGCGTCACGGCCGGTGTCGCCGTGGGGTCGACGGTGTACGTCGCCGGCGCGGGTCCCGTGGGGCTGGCTGCGGCGGCCTCGGCCCAGCTGCTCGGAGCATCCGCCGTCATCGTGGGGGACCTCAACGAGGAGCGGCTCCAACAGGCCCGCAGCTTCGGTTGCGAGACCGTCGATGTGTCCAAGGGCGACCCGAAGGACCAGATCGAGCAGATCCTCGGCAAGCCGGAGGTGGACTGCGGTGTCGACGCAGTCGGCTTCGAGGCACGCGGTCACGGTGCGGGCTCACAGGACGAGCTACCAGCCACGGTGCTCAACTCATTGATGGACATCACGTCTGCAGGCGGCGGGTTGGGTATCCCCGGCCTCTACGTGACCGGTGACCCCGGTGCCGCTGACGAGGCGGCTAAGGAAGGCTCACTGTCGATCAAGATCGGGCTCGGCTGGTCGAAGTCGCACAGCTTCATGACGGGACAGTGCCCGGTGATGAAGTACCACCGCGGTCTGATGATGGCGATCCTGCATGACCGCGTCCAGATTGCGAAGGCAGTCAACGCGACGGCGATCACCATCGACGAGGCGCCGCGCGGCTATCAGGAGTTCGACGCCGGCGCGTCGAAGAAGTACGTGCTCGACCCCAACGGCTACCTCGGAGCCAGCGCCGCCTGACACGTCGGCGCTTTGTCGCTTGCCCGCGCACAAGGATCCGACCTCGAGGGGGTCAGGGCAGCCTGGCAGTCGGATCCTTCCGCGTGGTGCGGCCGCTCGGACGTTCAGCGACACAGCGCTTGGAGCGACACGGCATTAGGTTGTCCCCATGTCGCGTCGAAAGATCGTTGCGATTGTCCTCGCCGGTGGTGCAGGCGATCGGATGGACGTGCTCACCGCGAGCGCCCCAAGCCGTCGCTGCCGTTCGGCGGCGTCTTCCAGCTCGTCGACTTCCCGTTGTCGAGTCTGCAGCACAGCGGCGTGGACCACGTCTGGCTCTCGGTGCAGTACCTGCCGAGCTCGCTCGACAGCGAAGTCGCCAACGGGCGGCCGTGGGACTTGGACCGGACCCTCGGCGGTTCCGGCTGTTGATGCCACAGGAAGGCGCAGGCGGCGACGAGGATGGCCTCGCGAGTGGTAACGCGGACGTGCTCTTCCGAGTTCGTGACCAGATCAGAGCCGCGGATCCCGAGGTGCTGCTGGTGTTGAGCTCCGACCACGTCTACCGCCTCGACTACGACGAGGCGATAGCCCGCCATGACGAGAAGAACGCCGAATGCACCGTTGTGACCACGGTGGTCGCTCCCGAAGAAGCGGCCCACCACGCGACGATCGAGACGAATCGGCTGGGACGTATCACTGATCTCACCGATAAGCCGGGCAAGCCCACAACCGGTGTGATCGCCACAGAGATCTTCGTCTACGACCCGAGCGTCCTGGTCACCGTGTTAGAGGAGCTCCAGTCCGAGTTGACGGCACGGGCGGACCCCGACGAGACTGGTCTTGGCGATTTCGGCAACCATCTCCTCCCCCGGCTGGTCGAGCGGGGTTCGGTCTACGAGTACCGCATGTCTGGGTACTGGAAGGATGTGGGCCGCCCAGACACGTACTTCGCGGCGCATCGCGACCTTCTCGAAAGCGATCTCGGGGTTCTCGGCGTGCCAGGATGGCCGATTCTCACCCGCACTCCACAAGGTCCACCCGCTCGCGTGCATGCCGGCGCCGTGGTGGAAGACAGCCTCCTCAGCCCCGGGTGCAGGGTGCACGGAGTGGTACGCCGGAGCATCCTCGGGCCCAGCGTGACCGTGGAGGCGGTGGCGACCGTGACAGACGCTGTCGTGTTCGCAGGGGTCCGCATCGAGGCTGGAGCGCGAGTCTCCTGGTCGATCATCGACACCGATGTCGTCGTCGGCGCTGACGCCGAGCTTGGGGGGCCGCCCGAGGACGACCTTCCCACCGCCGATGAGCTGGTGCTCGTCGGCCGCGAGAGCGTGATCGCCGCGGGCGCGAGGCTCGCACCTGGGGCGAGGCTCGAGCCAGGGACGACCTGACCCCCTCTCTACTGGCCGGGCAGACAAAGGCGCCTCCCGCGCACGTCTTCCGACACCTGGCGGCAAACGTCGCGCACAGAACGCTCCTGCCGTACGTCTTCCGACACCTGGCGGCAAACGTCACGCACAGAACGCTCCTGCCGTACGTCTTCCGACACCTGGCGGCAAACGTCACGCACAGAACGCTCCTGCCGTACGTCTTCCGACACCTGGCGGCAAACGTCGCGCGCAGGACGCGCACGCCGCGCGTCTCAGTCGCGCGCGTGGTCATTCGAGCG
>Ga0136637_1000356_pt1 | contig 10695 bp, 8 predicted proteins | sample AntDrymUQ8572106_2_FD_105497 | JGI IMG/M metagenome (GOLD analysis project Ga0136637, IMG submission 105497) | Polar desert sand microbial communities from Dry Valleys, Antarctica - metaG UQ857 (21.06) | ecosystem: Environmental > Terrestrial > Soil > Desert | place: Antarctica: Dry Valley... | reverse complement strand
TCGAGACCGAGTCCGCGTCGTGACCGTGCCGCCCAGTCCCGCCGACCCGGTCGTGCCGGCCGAGGAGCAGGTCGTCGGCGACCCGAACCCCGTCTCCGAGCCAGGCACCGTCGAGCCAGCTCCCCCCGAGCCGTCGCCGGCGCTCGCACCGCCGGCCGAGCCGTCGGTGGTCCCAGCGCCGAGCCCGCGACCGGTCCCGCGGCCGCCGACCCGACCTTCGTCACCGGCCCGTCCGGCCGCGCCGAAGCCGAAGCCGACGCCCGTACCGGCGAGCGTCGAACCGGTCGTCGAGGCACCGCTGCAGTCCGACCCGGCGCAGTGGGGTCGGGTGGCCGAGGACGGCACGGTCTACGTCCGGACCGCTGATGGCGAGCGATCGGTCGGGTCGTGGCCCGACGGCGACCCCTTCGACGCCCTGACGTTCTACGGACGGCGCTTCGACGCGCTGGTCGTCGAGGTGGAGCTGCTCGAGCGACGGGTTCGCGCCGGTGTGGCTCGCCCCGACGAGGCCGCGACCGCGATCACCCACACCCGCTCGCACGTCGACGAGGCTCAGGCCGTCGGTGACCTCTCCGCACTCACTGCTCGGCTGGACGTTCTCGACGCGGTGATCAGCGAGCACCGGGCCGCACGTAGGGCCGAGCGGGCCAAGGCGCAGGAGGCGGGCCGCGTCGAGAAGCAGGCGATCGCAGTCGAGGCGGAGTCGCTCGCCGAGGGCGAGGACTGGCGAAGCGGTGCCGATCGGTTGCGTGCTCTGCTCGACCGGTGGAAGGCGCTGCCCCGGCTCGAGCGTAAGACCGACGACGCCCTCTGGCACCGGTTCTCCACCGCACGGACTACCTACACCCGTCGCCGGCGGAGCCACTTCGCCGAGCAGGCGGGCGAGCGCGAGGACGCGAAGCAGCGCAAGGAGAAGATCCTGGCGGAGGCTGAGGCGCTGAGCGGATCGACCGACTGGGCGCCGACGGCCGCGCGGCTCCGCGCGCTCATGACCGATTGGAAGGCCGCCGGGCCAGCCCCGCGTACGGACGAGGAGACGCTCTGGCGTCGCTTCCGCACCGCTCAGGACTCGTTTTTCGAGTCCCGCTCGAAAGTCTTCGCGGAGCGCGACCGAACCGAGGTCGAGCACCAGCAGCAGAAGGAGGCGCTGCTCGCCGAGGCCGAGCGGCTGCTCCCGATCACTGACTTGGTGGCAGCCAAGGCCGCACTCCGCGGCATCCAGGAGCGTTGGCTCGCGATCGGGAACGTGCCCCGGGGCGTGGTCGCCCGGCTGGAGAGCGGGCTGCGCCAGGTCGAGGAGGCGGTTCGCGCCGGGGACCAGGCCGAGTGGAAGCGCACGAGCCCGGAAGCGCTGGCCCGCGCCGAGGCGACGGTCAGCCAGCTCGAGGCGTCCGTCGCCCAGCTCGAGCAGCAGGTGGTCCAGGCGGCGGAGCGCGGCGACGCGAAAGCTGCCGCCTCAGCGCAGGAGTCGCTCGACGCCAGGCGCGGCTGGCTCGCCGAGGCCGAGCGAACCCTCGCCGACTTCCGTCGCTAGCTCTGGTCGTCGCCCCGGGTGCTGGTGACCCGGGCGACGTCGTACACGCCGGGCACGCCGCGGACCGCCTTGAGCACGTGGCCGAGGTGCTTGGGGTCGCCCATCTCGAACATGAATCGGCTCCGGGCGACCCGGTCGCGCGACGTCACGACGCTGGCGGACAGGATGTTCACGTGCTGGTCCGACAGCACCCGGGTCACGTCGGAGAGCAGCCGCGCACGGTCCAGCGCCTCGACCTGGATGGCGACGAGGAACACCGACGAGGCCGTCGGCGCCCACTCGACCTCGACCATCCGGTCCGGCTGGCTAGCGAGCGTGCCGACGTTGACGCAGTCGGTGCGATGGACGCTCACGCCGTGCCCGCGGGTGACGAAGCCCAGGATCGTGTCGCCGGGCACCGGGGTGCAGCAGCGCGAGAGCTTGACCCAGATGTCGGTCACGCCCTTGACCACGACCCCGGGGTCGCCCTCGACCCGGCGCGCGGACCGGTCGAGGGTGGGCGTCGCGACCTCGGCGAGGTCCTCGGTCGCGCCCTCGGCGCCACCGAGGGCGCGGACCAGCTTCTCGATGATGCTCGCCGCCGAGACGTGCGCCTCGCCCACCGCGGCGTACAGCCCGGCGACGTCGGCGTACCGGAGCTCCATCGCGAGCCGGACGAGGTTGTCCCCACCGAGCAGGCGCTGGATCGGCAGGCCCTGCTTGCGCATCTGACGCGCGAGCGCCTCCTTACCCCGCTCGATCGCCTCCTCGCGGCGCTCCTTCGAGAACCACTGACGGATCTTGTTCCGGGCGCGCGGGCTCTGGACGAACATGAGCCAGTCGCGGCTCGGTCCGGCCCCCGGCGACTTCGAGGTGAAGACCTCGACGACGTCGCCGGTGCCCAGCGCCGACTCCAAGGGGACGAGCCGGCCGTTGACCCGGGCCCCGATGCAGGTGTGGCCCACCTCGGTGTGCACCGCGTAGGCGAAGTCGACCGAGGTCGACCCCGACGGCAGCGGGATCACGTCGCCGCGAGGGGTGAAGACGTACACCTCGGAGGTAGACAGGTCGAAGCGGAGCGAGTCCAGGAACTCGCTCGGGTCCGAGGTCTCCTTCTGCCAGTCCACGAGCTGGCGGAGCCACGCCATCTCGGTCGAACCGCTGTCCTGGCCGTCGACCTGCGGCGCCTTGGCCAGGACGGCGGACTCCTTGTACTTCCAGTGCGCCGCGATGCCGTACTCGGCCCGGCGGTGCATGCCGCGGGTGCGGATCTGCAGCTCCACCGGCTTGCCGTCCGGACCGATCACCGACGTGTGCAGCGACTGGTAGAGGTTGAACTTCGGCATCGCGATGTAGTCCTTGAACCGCCCCGCGATTGGGTTCCACCGGGCGTGGATCGCGCCGACCACGGCGTAGCAGTCGCGCAACGAGTCGACCAGGATGCGGACCCCGACCAGGTCGTAGATGTCGTCGAACTCGCGCCCGCGCACGATCATCTTCTGGTAGATCGAGTAGTAGTGCTTCGGACGGCCGCTCACGGTCGCCTTGATCTTGGCGACGCGCAGGTCGTGCTGGACCTGCTCGGTGACGGTGGCGAGGTACTCGTCCCGCTTGGGTGCCCGCTCGGCGACGAGCTTGACGATCTCCTCGTACCGCTTCGGGTAGAGCGTCGTGAACGCGAGGTCCTCGAGCTCCCACTTGAGTGTGTTCATGCCGAGCCGGTGGGCCAGCGGAGCATAGATCTCGAGCGTCTCCCGCGAGGTCCGCTCCGCGCTCGCCGGCGAGACGTACTGCAGCGTGCGCATGTTGTGCAGCCGGTCGGCCAGCTTGATCACGAGCACCCGGATGTCCCGGGCCATCGCGACGACCATCTTGCGCACGGTCTCGGCCTGGGTGGCCTGGCCGTACTTGACCTTGTCGAGCTTGGTCACGCCGTCGACCAGCGCCGCCACCTCGTCGCCGAACTCCCGGGCCAGCGCGTGGAGCGTGTACGACGTGTCCTCGACCGTGTCGTGCAGGAGCGCGGCGCACAGCGTCGGTGCCGTCATGCCCAGCTCGGCCAGGATCGTGGCGACTGCGACCGGGTGCAGGATGTACGGGTCACCGCTCTTGCGCTTCTGCTCCCGGTGGCAGCGCTCCGCCACTACGTACGCGCGCTCGATCTCGCGTGTGTCGCTCTTCGGGTGGTTGTCCCGGACGGTCCGCAGGAGCGGTTCGAGCATCGGGTGGATCGAGACCTTCTGCGCCCCGATCCGCGCCAGTCGAGCCTTGACCCGTATGCCGGCCGAGCGCGACGGCAGCACGTGGTCGAGGTCGGGCACGGACCCGGCGGAGCGCCGGGACGCGGGACGCGGCGGCTGATCCGGACCGCTGTCAGGTGCGGTCCGTTGTCCCTCGGCCGGCTCGCCGTGGGCGCGGCCAGGCACGATGTCGCCACTCGCGGCGACATCGGTCGTGGCGCGGACCGCGGTTCGAGCGTCTTCCGGCACGGTGGGACTCCTCGTGCATCAGCAGGAACCCCAGTCTAACCGGGACCACCGGGCCGGGACCCCCCGACGGTGATCAACGAAGTCCCTGCTCCTCGAGCACCACAGCACAGCTCGAGCACCACGGCCGGGGCGGCAGCCTCAGGCGACGAGAAGTGCGTGCACGTCGTGACCGGCGAGGCGGGACCGGCCGTCGAGGAAGCCGAGCTCGACGAGCACTGCGAAACCGACCGGCGTCGCGCCACCGCGGGTGACGAGGTCGAGCGAGGCAGCTGCGGTCCCGCCGGTCGCAAGGACGTCGTCGATGACGAGCACCCGCGCGCCGGGACGGAACGCGTCCTCGTGGATCTCGACCACCGCCTCGCCGTACTCCAGCGCGTACGACGCGGTGATCGTGCGCCAGGGCAGCTTGCCCTGCTTGCGGATCGGGACGAACCCGACGCCGAGCGCGCACGCGATGGCCGCACCGAGGATGAACCCGCGCGCCTCGATGCCGGCGACGGTGTCGACCGGCCCGATCGTCTGCGCGTGCGCGGCGAGCTCGTCGACCACGGCCGCCAGCACCGCGCCGTCGGCCAGCACCGGGGTGATGTCCTTGAAGAGGATCCCCGGGCGCGGGTAGTCAGGGACGTCCCGGACGAGCTCTGCGACCCGGTCGGCGACGGTTGGCCCGCTCACGGGCGCTTCTTCGGCGGCGGGGTCGTCCGCCGCTCCCGGGACACCTTCTTGGGCTGCTGGCGCTGACCGACCGGCACGACGTTCCGGGTGCGCGAGATGACCGGGGCCGCTCCCGCGGCTCCGGGCAGCTCCCGGCCGGTCACCGTCGCGCCGGCCGCCGGGCTGACCAAGGCCTGCCGAGCCTCCACCCGTGCCTTTTGCGCGCGGACGGCAGGCTCACGCTCCTTGAGCTGCACGAGCAACGGCGTGGCGATGAAGATCGAGGAGTACGCGCCGACCGCCATGCCGACCAGCAGGACAAGCGCGAGGTCGTTGAGGGCGCCGGCTCCGACCAGGAACACGCCACCCACGAGCAGCCCCAGGACCGGCAGCAGCGCGACGATCGAGGTGTTGATCGACCGGACCAGGGTTTGGTTCACCGCCAGGTTGGCAGCCTGCGCGAACGTCCAGCGGTTGCTGCCGAGGATGTTGCGGGTGTTCTCCCGGACCTTGTCGAACACCACGACCGTGTCGTACAGCGAGTAGCCCAAGATCGTCAGGAGGCCGACCACCGTCGCCGGCGTCACCTCGAAACCGACGAGCGCATAGATGCCCGCGGTGATCGTCACGTCGTGGACGAGGGCCACGATCGCGGCCAGCGCCATCTTCCACTCGAACGTCATGGCCAGGTAGATCGAGACCAGGACGATGAACACGGCCAGACCGGTCAGCGCCTTGTCGGTGATCTCCCCGCCCCACGAGGGGCCGACGAGCTGCCGCTGGACCTCGTCGGGTGCGATGCCCAGGGCATCGGCGAGCGCCTCGCGGACGACGGTGGACTCCGGCAGGTCCAGCGCCAGGGTCTCGACCCGGATGCTGTCGCCGCCGAGCTTCGTGACGGTCGCCTCACCGATCGCGTCCACGCCGGCGCCCAGCACAGCGTCGCGGGCCTGGGCGACGGTGCCGCCCGGTGCGTCGGCGATGAACACCGCTCCACCCTGGAACTCGATGCCGAAGTCCAGGCCGCTGAGGACCAGCGCGCCGAGGGAGAGCAGAAGCAGCACTGCCGAGACGGCGTACCAGGTTTTTGCCTTGCCGATGAAGTCGTAGGAGACCTCACCCTTGTAGAGCCTCGCGCCGAGGTTGCCGAAGCGGGACATCAGGCCTCCTCTGCAGTCCGCGCCAGGCGCGCGGCCCTGGTCGACGACGGTCCCGGCGTCCCGCCGGGCCGGTTGCGCCCGCCGAGACGATCACCGGACAGGCCGGACCACCGGCTGCCCTCCCCGAAGAACTGGCGCTTGCCGAACCAGGTCATGAGCGGCTTGGTGAACAGGAAGACGACCACGAGGTCGACGGCCGTCGAGAGACCGAGAGCAAACGCGAAGCCACGGACGTTGCCGATCGACACGATGTAGAGCACGACCGAGGACAGCAGGGAGACGACGTCGGCGGCGATGATCGTCCGCCGGGCCCGAAGCCAGCCGTGCTCGATGGCGGCGCGCAGCGTACGGCCCTCGCGGATCTCGTCGCGGATACGTTCGAAGTAGATGATGAACGAGTCCGCGGTGATGCCAATCGCGACGATGAGGCCCGCGATGCCGGCGAGCGTGAGCGTGAACCCGATCCATTCCGAGAGCAGCACGACGGCGATGTAGGTGATCAGCGCGGCGATTCCGAGGCTGCCGACGATCACGCTGCCGAGCGCGCGGTAGTAGACCGTCGCGTACACCAGGACGAGGGCGAGGCCGATGAGGCCGGCGATGAGGCCGGCGCGAAGGCTGTCGCGACCCAGCGTCGCCGTCACGTCCGTGACGTCGCTGGTCTCGAAGCGCAGCGGCAGCGCACCGTACTTCAGCACGTTGGCGAGCTCGCTGGCCTCGGACTGCGTGAAGTCGCCGGTGATCTGGGCCCGACCGTCGAGGATCGCGTTGATCACGCGCGGGGCGGACTGGACCAGGCCGTCGAGGACGATCGCGAACTGGTTCGTCGGAGGCGGCGCGACGACGAGCTCCTGGGTCATCGCGCCGAACGAGTCGGCACCGTCGCCGTTGAACTCGAGGTTGACCTGCCAGTCACCGACGCCGGTCTGCGGCAACCCGGCGAACGCGTCTGTGACATCCGTACCGAGGACGGTGGCGGGCGCGAGCAGGTACTTCGTACCGCCGGCCGCGTCGCAGGTGGCCAGTGCCTTGGCCGGGTCGTCGGAGTTGCCGCCCTGCAAGTTCGCCGGATCGGTGCAGTCGATCTCGGCGTAGGCAGCCACGGCCGCGGCCTCACCGGTCGGGTCGTCCGCAGGCGATGGCGTGGTTGCCGATGTGGTCGGGCTCGGGCTGTCGGACCCCGTGGGTGCCGTCGTGGCCGGCGTCGTCGCCGCGGGCGAGGTCGTCGCCGGGCTGGTGGTGGTGCCGTTGGCGAGGCCGGCCAGCCCGGCGATACCGGACTGGACGCTGGAGCCACGGTGGCCACCGAGCGCGGCCGGGGCCGAGCTCGGATCGAGGCTCGTACCCGGGTCCGTGGTCGCCGGAGCCGTAGTTGCGCCGGTGGTCGCGCCGGGACTCGCGGACGGGTCGGGCGAGCCGGTCACCGGCGGGGGCGTCGGGATCGCGAAGCCCGGCCCGGCGGCGAGCACCTGGCGGAAGCGCAGCTCGGCGGTCGTGCCGACCAGCTCGACCAGCGCATCCGGGCTCACACCGGGGACCGCGACCACGATCGTGGTGGAGCCCTGGGTGGTCACCTCGGACTCGGCCACCCCGGCTCCGTCGACCCGGGAACGGATGATCTCGACCGCGGTCTGCAACGCCTCCGACGTGACCTCGCCCCCGTCGGTCGGGGTCGCGGTCAGCGTGATCGACGTCCCACCCTCGAGGTCGAGCCCGAGGTTCGGGGTGGGTGTGCTGTCGAGGGCGAACATGAGCCCGCCGAGCGCGACGACCACCAGCATGAAGATGGTGAGGGTGCGACCGGGATGCGACGCGGTGGGGGGTGGTGCGGCCACGGATCGGTTCTCCTTGGGTCGGGCCGGATCGGGCGAGATCGAACGCCGGGCCGGATGCCCCGGCCGCCGAACCGCCTAGGTCTGGTCGGTGTCCGTCGAGGGCGAGCCCTCGGTGGCGTCCTCGTCCACGCGGCTGACGACGCGGTTGATCGCCGCTCGCGCCCATCTCATGACGACGCCCGGTGCGACCTCGAGCTCAACCTGCTCCTCGCGAAGCGCGCGGATCGTCCCGAAAACCCCGGAGTGGGTCATCACCTCGGCGCCCAGCGCGAGCTGGGACTGCACCTGCGCGATCTCCCGCTTCATGGCGCGCTGCTTGGACACGATCAAGATGATCGGCAGCGCCAGGATGGCGAGCAAGATCAGTGTGCTGGCTGACTGGCCCACGCTGTTCTTCGTCCTTCGGTCGAGGTTGATGGTCGCCGTACCCCGCGCGTTCCCGTCCGCACGAGGCAACGGGGCATGGGTCGGCGGTCGCCGCGCGCCACAGCGGCGCGGACTCCGGGAGTGTAGTTGTCCCACCCCTGAAACGGCGACCGCCGCTCGGGCGTTCCGCGGGCTGCCCCGGCCCGACCGGTCTCAGCGTCGCCCGAGTCCTCGAGTCCGGGACGCGCTGGTCCGGGACGGCCGGTCAGGGCTGGAACAGTCCCGGCTGACCGCCGGAGATCGGTGGAGTCAGGCCGAGGTGCCGCCAGGCCGCCGCGGTGGCCACCCGACCGCGAGGGGTGCGCGCGATGAGCCCGCCGCGGACCAGGAACGGCTCGGCCACCTCCTCGACCGTCTCAGGCTCCTCGCCGACGGCGACGGCGAGCGTCGAGAGGCCCACCGGGCCGCCGCCGAACCGCCGGCACAGCGCGTCGAGCACGGCCTGGTCGAGCCGGTCCAGGCCGGCCTCGTCGACGTCGTAGAGCTCGAGCGCCGCCCGCGCGGCGTCCCGGTCCACGGTGCCGGCGCCTCGGACCTGGGCGTAGTCACGCACCCGCCGTAGCAAGCGGTTCGCGATCCGAGGAGTCCCGCGCGAGCGGCTGGCGATCTCGGCGCCGCCATCGATGGTGAGCGGCACCCCGACCAGGTCGGCCGAGCGGCGCAGCACCTGCTCGAGCTCGGTGTCGGAGTAGAACTCCATGTGCGCGGTGAATCCGAACCGGTCCCGGAGCGGCCCCGGCAGGAGCCCCGCCCGGGTTGTTGCCCCGACCAGCGTGAACGGCGGAACCTGCAACGGGATCGCGGTCGCACCGGCCCCCTTGCCGACGATGACGTCGACGCGGAAGTCCTCCATCGCCATGTACAGCATCTCCTCGGCGGGCCGCGCCATGCGGTGGATCTCGTCGAGGAAGAGCACCTCTCCCTCAGCGAGCGAGGACAGGAGCGCCGCGAGGTCGCCCGCGTGCTGGATGGCCGGACCGCTGGTCACCCGCATCGGCGTCGCCAACTCGGTCGCGATGATCATCGCGAGCGTGGTCTTGCCCAGTCCCGGTGGACCCGAGAGCAGGACGTGGTCCGGGACTCGTCCGCGTGCGCGGGCTGCCTCCAGGATGAGCGAGAGCTGCTCGCGCACGCGCTCCTGGCCGACGAACTCCTCGAGCGTCCGCGGCCGCAGCGCTGCCTCCACCGCACGGTCATCCGGCGTGGCGGTCGCGAGCAGGATGTCCTCGTACGGTGCGTCGACCTCGCCCTCGCCGGGCCGATCCCCCGCCGCCGTCATGAGCGAGCCAGCCCGCGGAGGGCCGCGCGGAGCAGGACCGCGACGTCAGGCGTCTCGAGCGACGCAGCCGGGTCGTCGGCCACCCGCGCCAGGGCGTCGTCCGCGTCGCGGGGTGCGTACCCGAGGCCGAGCAGCGCCGCGTGCACCTGCTCACGCCACCCAGCTGGCCGCGTGGCGATCGTCCGCGCCGATTCGGTTCCGAGCACCGCACCGAGGCGGTCCTTGAGATCGAGCGCGATCCGCTGCGCCCCCTTGCGGCCGATGCCCGGCACGAGCATGAGCGCGCTGAGGTCCTCGGTGGCGACCGCGCGGCGCAGGTCGTCCGGCGCGTGCACGGCCAGCATGGCCTGGGCCAGCCGTGGCCCGACCCCGCTGGCCGTCTGGAGCAGCTCGAACGTCGTCCGCTCGTCCTCGTCGACGAACCCGTAGAGCGTCAGGGAGTCCTCGCGCACGACCAGTGCAGTGGCCAGGCGGGTCCGTTCCCCCACTCGCAGCCGCGCGAGCGTGCCGGGTGTGCACTGGAGCGCGAGGCCCACACCGCCGACCACGAGCACCGCGCCGTCAGGGGCAAGGGCAGCGACCTGGCCGTCGACGAAAGCGATCATCGCCGGGCCGCCTCGAGCACGACCAGCTGTGCGTCCCGAGCGGCGGATGCAGCCGCGACGGCACCCGCCAGGCGGCGGTCGGCCGCGCCTCGCCAGACGTGGCAGATCGCCAGGGCCAGTGCGTCCGCGGCATCGGCCGGGGTCGGCGGCGCGGAGAGCCTGAGCAACCGGGTCACCATGACAGCCACCTGGTCCTTGCCGGCCCGCCCGCTCCCGGTCACCGCGGCCTTGACCTCGCTCGGCGTGTGCAGCGCGACGGGCAGTCCCCGCCGGGCGGCGCAGGTGATGGCCACCGCGCCGGCCTGCGCGGTCCCCATGGCGGTGGACACGTTGTGCTGGCTGAAGACCCGCTCGACCGCGACCGCGTCCGGCTCGAGCCGGACGATCCACCGCTCGATCTCCTGCTCCAGGGCCAGCAGGCGGTCGCCGATGTGGGCACCGTGCGGCGTGCGGACGACACCCACGTCGATCATCGTGAGCGGGCGCCCGACCTCGCCGTCGACCAGGCCGAGGCCGCACCTGGTGAGCCCCGGGTCGATGCCCAGCACGCGCACGCGGTCCCGCCCTCGTCTCGTATTGCCGTCCGGTGACGCCCATTTTCAGTGCGAACACCTGTTCGGACGCGAGGCTAGCCGTGCCGGGCGACGAATCCACGCACCGCCACGCGGAAGAGACGTGGCTGCCGAGCGCCCAGCCACCCGCCCGCAGCTCCGATCAAAGGGCGCCCAACATCG
>Ga0136637_1000355_pt1 | contig 10698 bp, 12 predicted proteins | sample AntDrymUQ8572106_2_FD_105497 | JGI IMG/M metagenome (GOLD analysis project Ga0136637, IMG submission 105497) | Polar desert sand microbial communities from Dry Valleys, Antarctica - metaG UQ857 (21.06) | ecosystem: Environmental > Terrestrial > Soil > Desert | place: Antarctica: Dry Valley... | reverse complement strand
GACGAGCATCCGCGCCCAGAAGGCGAAGATCGCCAAGAAGATTGACCGCCGCGCGCGCCTGCGCAAGCAGCGTCAGGATCGCGTGCGAAACAGGCCGCATGGCCATAGCCACAAGCGCCGCAACGGCCGTGCGCCGCCGCGCTGTCACCGCCACAAGCACGTCTACACGGTGCGCGCCAGGCGGGTCGTGCTCGTGCACAACCACTGCCACACGCACATCCGGCGGCGCTGAGGGCGCGCGGTAGTTCACTCGCCCCGACATCGACAGCCATCGCGAGCGACTTGAGGCGCTCAGCGCCGTACGGCGATTCCGGCGGCGGCCAGGTGCTCCTTGGCCTCCCTGATGCGATAGGTCCCGTAGTGGAAGATCGACGCGGCCAGCGCCGCGTCGGCGCCGGCCTGCAGTGCGGCGGCGAGGTGCTCGAGCGTGCCGGCCCCGCCCGACGCGATCACCGGAACGCCGACGGCCTCGCTGACCGCGCGCGTGAGCTCGAGGTCGTAGCCGTCCGTCGTGCCGTCGCGATCCATGCTCGTCAGCAGGATCTCCCCCGCCCCGCGCTCGACGCCCTCGCGCGCCCACTCGACGACGTTCAGGCCGGTCGCGGTGCGTCCGCCTGCGACGAAGACTTGCCACCCGTGACGTCGCTCGGAGGTCGCCGGTTCCGGCGACCGGAGAGCGAAACCCTTAGTTCCCGAGGTCGCCGGTTCCGGCGACCGGAGAGCGAAACCCTTAGTTCCTGAGGTCGCCGGTGACCGTACGGCGAAACCCTTGGCATCAATTGCCAGCACGACGCACTGCGCCCCGAAGACGTCGGCCAGCTCGCCGATCAGCTCCGGCCGCGCGACCGCGGCCGAGTTGATCGAGATCTTGTCCGCGCCCGCGTCGAGCACGCCCTGCGCGTCGGCGACCGAGCGGATGCCGCCGCCGATCGTGAACGGGATGAAGACGTCGTCGGCGACCCGGCGCGCCAGCTCGATGACGGTGTCGCGCTTGTCGCTCGTCGCGGTGATGTCGAGGAAGACAAGCTCGTCGGCACCCTCGGCGTCATACAGCGCGGCCAGCTCGACCGGATCGCCGGCGTCGCGGATGTCGATGAAGTTCGTGCCCTTGACGACGCGGCCGGCATCGACGTCGAGGCACGGTATGACGCGCTTGAGGTGCACCGGGCGAGGGTAGTGCGCGGAGCGCTCAATACGGCGGCGCAGCGTGCCGATAACTGACGAAGTGCGACTCACAGGCCCTTCGATCATGACCTCGGCACCAATCGCCGCGGCACTTAGCCTGTGGCTGCTGCTCGGCGACGGCAGCCTCTGGCGTACGGCCGCGATCGTGGTCGGGGCCACGCTGATCGTCTGGGCGGCGCGCCGGATGTTCCAAACGCCTTTCACTCACCTATCACTGACGGTTGGCTCGCGCCCGCCATGCCGCGGCCGCGACCGTCTCACCGGTGCCAACGGCAAAGCCCGCCTCAGCGGCGGCCCCGGCCGCGACCGGCTGCGCTGCGGCGGCTCCGGTACGGACCGCGCGGTGGCCACGAGCGGCGACTGCGTCTCGCGCAGTTGCGAACGGCCTGACCCGGGCGTCAGGCCGGCTGCAGCGCGGCGTGACCCTCGGCGACGGTGAAGCGCCCTTCGTAGAGCGCCTTGCCGACAATCACCCCGGTGACGTTGGGCAGCCCCAGCGCGGCCAGCGCAACGAGATCGTCGCGCGTTCCGATGCCGCCCGAGCACAACAGCTCCCCATGCACGATGCCCGCCAGCCTGCGCACGCCATCGAGGTCCGGTCCCTCGAGCATCCCATCTCGGTCGACGTCGGTGAAGACGAACGTCGTCACGCCGCGGTCCTGCAATCGCTCGATGACCTCCTCGGCCGGCGCCTTGCTCGTGTGCGTCCAGCCGGCCGTCGAGACGAAGCCGCCGCGCGTGTCGATGCTCACGACGACACGCTCGCCGTGAGCAGCCACGACCTCGTCGAGAAACGTTATGTCGTTGATCGCCGCCGTGCCCAGCAGCACGCGTCGCGCGCCCGCGGCCAGCGCGTCGGCGACCGCCTGCGGCGAGCGCAGGCCGCCGCCGTACTGCACCGGCACGTCCAGCTCGCCCGCGATTGCCTCGAGCTGGTGGAGGTTCTGCGGCGCCCCCGTGCGCGCGCCGTCGAGGTCGACGACGTGCAGGTACTGCGCGCCCGCGTCGACCCAGGCGCGTGCGGCCTGCAGCGGGTCGTCGCCGTAGACGGTCTGCGCGTCGAAGTCGCCTTGGACCAGCCGGACCGCCTTGCCGTCGGCGATGTCGATCGCCGGGAAGAGGATCACGATGCGGCGTGCACGGCGGCGCAGATCCCGACGAAGTTGGCCAGCAGCGCGAGGCCGTAGGTCGAGGACTTCTCGGGGTGACACTGCGCGCCGTAGATGGTTCCACGCTGCACGAAGGAGACGAACGGCGATCCGTAGGCACCCATGCCCAGCACGATCGCGTCGTCGGCCGGCGCCACGACGAACGAGTGCACGTGGTAGAAGGCGGCCGGGTCGGGCAGCCCTTCGACAAGCGGCGATGGACGCGTCCAGCGCACGGCGTTCCAGCCGATGTGCGGCAGCTTCAGCCCGGCCGCGTCGAGGCGCACGATCGTGCCGGCCAGCAGGCCGAGGCCGTCCGAGCCCTCGTGCTCGACGGAGCGTTCGAACAGCAACTGCATGCCGAGGCACAGCCCGAGCACGGGAACCCCCGCGTCCGCGCGCTCGCGCACGACCTCGTCGAGGCCGAGCGCTCGCAGCCTTCTCATCGCCTCGGGGAAGGCGCCGACGCCGGGCACGACGAGCCCATCGGCCGCGCGGATCTGCTCGTGGTCGGCGGTCGCGACGAGACCGCCGTCGACGCGCTCGAACGCCTTGACGACCGAGCGGCGGTTGCCCATCCCGTAGTCGACCATGGCGATCATCGCGAGCACCGACGTTCCGGGTTCACCATGGCTGCGGTCGAGCAATGACGCGCTGTCATCCCGTGAGCGTCCCCTTCGTCGACGGGACTCCGGACTCCGTCGGGTCGATCGCGACCGCTGAGCGCAGGGCGCGTGCGAAGGCCTTGAAGCTCGCCTCGATCATGTGGTGGGCGTTGGTGCCCGCCTGGACGTCGACGTGCAGCGTGATGCGGGCGTTGTTGACGACCGCGCGGAAGAACTCCTCGAGCAGCTCGTGGTCAAAGCCGCCGGTCTCGCCGCGCGGCAGCCCGCCGTTCTGCAGCGCCAGGTACGGACGGCCCGAGACGTCGATCGCACACGCTGCGCGCGCCTCGTCCATCGGAACGACCGCGTGTCCGTAGCGATAGATCCCCGTGCGATCGCTCAGCGCCTCGTCGAGCGCCTGCCCGAAGACGATGCCGACGTCCTCGACGGTGTGGTGCGAGCCGGTCTGCAGATCGCCCGTGGCCTGCACGTCGAGGTCGATCCGGCCGTGGCGGGAGAGCAGGTCGAGCATGTGATCGAGAAACCCGACGCCGGTCGCGCGCGTTCCCGCGCCGCTGCCGTCGAGCGTCAGCGACAGGCGGATCTGCGTCTCCTTGGTCTTGCGTTGCTTGCTCGCTGTGCGCGTCATGTCGTCGGATTCTCCCGCACGCGTGCCTCCATAGACTCGGCATGGACAGTGAAGCCCTCGGCCCGGGCGATCGGAGCCCCGGCCGCGGCAAGCGCGCCCGCCGCTGCGCCGATGCGCACCTCGCTCATGCGCCGGCGGAAATGGCGCGGCGACAAGCCCGACGCGAAGCGGGCGGCGCTGCCACTGGGCAGGCAGTGGTTGGAGCCCGCGACGTAGTCGCCGAACGCCGTCGCGCCGTCAGAACCGACGAAGACGCAGCCCGCGGCGCGAACACGCGACGCCAAGGCCTCCGCCTCCGCGCCGACGAGCTCGAGGTGCTCCGGGGCGAACGCCTCGGCGAACGCCAACGCCGTGCGCATCGAGTCGGCGTGGACGAGCACGAACGCGGCCGGATCGCTGGTGGGGCGCTGCGGGGCGAGCTGTTCGAGCTCCGCCACGATCGCGTCGAGCACCGCGCAGTCATCGCAGACGGCCAGCACCGGCGCACCGGGACCGTGTTCGCCCTGGGCGAGCAGGTCGAGCGCGACGAGCCGCGGGTCGGCCGAGCCGTCGCACAGCACGAGCACGTCGCTGGGCCCGTAGAAGCCGTCGATCCCGACGATGTCGGAGACCTGGCGCTTGGCCTCCTGCACGATCAGGCTACCGGGCCCGGCGATGACGTCGACGCGCTCGATCTCGTCGGTTCCGTGCGCAAGCGCGGCGATCCCGTGTGCGCCGCCCATCGCGTAGACCTCGTGCACGCCCGTCAGCGCACAGGCGGCGCGGATCACCGGATCGATCCGCGGCGGCGTCAGCACGACGACCTCCTCGACGCCCGCCGCGCGCGCCGTCACAACACCCATGACGACGGTCGAGGGATACGGCGCCTGGCCGCCGGGCACGTAGATCGCCGCGCGCCGCATCGGCACTTCGCGCAGCACGATCCTCTGGCCTTGCGGAAGATCGACGGTGACGTCCTCGCCGACGCCGGCGTCGGCCACGAGCGCGACGTTCGTGATCGCGACCTCAAGGCCCGCGCGCACGTCCGCGGCAAGCTCGACATCGAGCTCCTCGGGCGTCAGGCGCAGTTGCGCGGGGGGCGCCGCTCCGCCGAGGTCATAGCGCGCGACGAGCTCGCGCAGCGCTGCGTCGCCGCCGGCCTGGACAGCCTCGACGATCTCGCTGACCACCGCGCTCACCGATGCCGGGGCCGGAGCGAGGGCGCGCACGTCGGCGGCCGCCGCGGCCGGGTCGTCGCCGACGTCGACGCGCTCAAGGCGCACGGAGTTTCTCCAGCATCGCGTCGATCGCCGCGGCCTTGAGCTTGTGCGAGACGGGGTTGGCGATCAGGCGGGCGGTCGAGGTGAACAGCTCCTCGCGGATGACGAGGTTGTTCTCGCGCAGCGTCGTGCCGGTCGCCGTCAGGTCGACGATCGCCTCGACGAGGCCTGTCAGCGGCGCAAGCTCGACCGAGCCCTTGACCTCGACGATCTCGGCCTGGCGACCGGTGCGTTCGAAGTAGGCGGCCGCGGTCTTGTGGTACTTCGTCGCAACGCGCATGACGCCCAGTCGCCGCAGTGCCTCGGCCGACGGATCGGGTCCGTCGACGGTCGCGAGCACCATCCGGCAGGAGCCGTAGCCGAGATCGAGCAGCTCGTAGACGTGGCGCTCGGCCTGTTCGGTGAGGACGTCCTTGCCGGTGATGCCGACATCGGCGGCGCCGGCCTCGACGTACGTCGGCACGTCGGAGGGACGCATCGTCACGACGCCGACGTCGGCGAACAGCAGCTTGCGATCGTTGGAGCGCACCTCGGCCGTGTCGAGGCCGAGCTTGTCAAGCAGGTCGAGCGTCTCGCGCATCAGCGCGCCGCGCGGTACGGCGATCGTCAGCGCTGTCATCGCGAGCACCTCCGCCGCGGTTCGATGGCGGCCATCGGCGAGCAATGACGCGCTGTCATCGCTCGCGCTCCTCGCCCGCCAGCGCGATGTGCAGCCTGTCGATCCCCAGGGCGAAGCCGACGGCGGGCAGCGGGCGCCCGAAGCGGCCCAGCAGCTCGTCGTAGCGCCCGCCGCCGCCGATCGGCTCGCCGAGCGCCGGGTCGTAGACCTCGAAGACCGCGCCCGTGTAGTAGCCCAGATCGCGCACGAGGCCGAGGTCGAAGATCACACGGTCGGCGACCTCGGGCGCGAGCAGGTCATGCACGCGTCGCAGCCCGGCGACAGCCTCGGCGACCGGGCCCTCCGGTCCGTCGAGCACCTCCCGCCCGCCGCGTACCTGCGGCACGCGCAGCAGCAACGCGGCGTCCTCGTAGGCAAGCTCGAGTCCGTGCAGCTCGCTCTCGAGCGCGACGAAGTCACGCGCGGCAAGCGCGGCCAGCAGCCGCTCACGGTCCTCGTCGCCGACGTTCAGCGAGCGCAGCAGCCGCGGATACAGCGACGCGTCGCCCAGTCCGATGCGATAGGCGCGAAGCCCGGTGGCGTCGAGCGCGTGGCAGAGCACGGTCAGGGCTTCGGCGGTGCCGTCGGGCGCCGGTGCGCCGACGAGCTCGATGCCGGCCTGTAGGAACTCGCGCATCTGGCCGCGATGCGGGCGAACGCCGCGGTAGGCGTGGGCGAAGTAACACAGGCGCAACGGTGGCTCGGCGGTCCGAAAGCGCGTTGCGACCAGCCGCGCGATCGGGACCGTCATGTCCGTGCGCAGCGCGAGCACCTCGCCGTGGTCGTCGAAGACGCGGTAGGCGGGCGGCATGCCACCTCCACGCGCGAGCACCGCCTCGTACTCGAGCGCGGGCGTCCAGACCTCGCCGTAGCCGTCACGGTCAAAGACGCCGCGTACCGCCTCGGTGATGGCGCGCAGCTCGCGCAGCTCGTCGGGCAGCACGTCGCGCGTGCCGGACGGGATCCGGTGAATCATGGACGGGGTGTCGAGAGGCTGGCTCACGGGGCAGTGAATCTAGCCAGGCGCGCCGCCCGCGGCAGCCCGCCGAGGAAGCGCAACCGGCTGTTCTAGGCGTGGACGGGCTCTGTCGCGACGCGTTCGATGCGCGCGCCGAGCTCGCGCAGGCGCTCGTCAATGCGCTCGTAGCCGCGGTCGATCTGGCGGATGTTGCCGATCTCCGAGCGCCCGTCGGCGCACAGCGCGGCGATCAGCATCGCCATGCCGGCGCGGATGTCGGGTGACTCGACGCGCTCACCGCGCAGCCGGGACGGCCCGGTCACGAGCGCGCGATGCGGGTCGCAGAGCGTGATGTCGGCACCCATCAGCACGAGCTTGTCGGTGAAGATCATGCGGTTCTCGAACATCCACTCGTGGATCAGCGCGGAGCCGGTGCTCTGCGTCGCCAGCGCGACGGCGATCGAGGTGAGGTCCGCCGGGAAGGCCGGCCACGGGCCGTCCTGGACGGTGATCTTGTGCTCGCCGACGTCGCGCGCGATGACGAGGTCCTGGTCGCCCGGCACGATCACATCGTTTCCGTCTAGCTCGCTGCGCAGGCCGAGACGGTCGAAGACCAGGCGGATCATGCGCAGGTCGGTCGGAATGGTGTCGCAGATGCGCAACTCGCCGCCGGTCACGCCGGCGAGCGCCATGAACGATCCGATCTCGATGTGGTCGGGACCGATCGTGTGGTCGCAACCATGCAGGTCGGCGCTGCCGTTGACGGTGATGACGTTCGAGCCGATGCCCTGGATGTCGGCGCCCATCTTCACGAGCATGCGCGCGAGGTCCTGGACGTGGGGTTCACAGGCGGCGTTGCCGATCACCGTCGAGCCGGGCGTGCGAGCGGCGGCCAGCAGCGCGTTCTCGGTCGCCATCACGGACGGCTCGTCCATGAAGACATCCCCCGCGCACAGGCCTCCGGGCGCGAGCAACTCGATGTTGCGGCCGTGCTGGACGGTCGCGCCGAGCGCGACGAACGCGTCGAGGTGCGGGTCAAGGCGGCGGCGGCCGATGACATCGCCGCCAGGCGGCGGCATCTGCACGCGTCCGAACCTTGCGAGCAGTGGGCCGGCGAGCAGGAACGAGGCTCGGATGCGTTCGGACAGAACGCGGTCGACCTGCACCTCTCCGGCGGTCAGGTCCGCGGCGCAGAGCGCGACGTCGTGCTCGCCGATCCAGCTGACCCGGACGCCGAGCGCCTCGAGCAGCGCGAGCATCGTCGTGATGTCCTTGATCCTCGGGACATTGCGTACAACGACCTCATCCTCGGTCAGGACCGAGGCAGCAAGGATGGGGAGGGCACCGTTCTTGTTACCGGCAGCAGTGATCGTGCCGGAAAGTGCGATGCCTCCGTCGATGACGAACTTCTCCATGAGCGGACGCCGTCCATTGACCGATGTCGGCCCGGAGGGCTGGGCTAGGGTAACAGCCATGTCCTCCGGGATTTCGCGCAAAGAGGCCTGGTCCCTGCTCAGCGAATGGGTCCAATCACCGTCGCTGCGGCGTCATTGCCTGGCTGTCGAGGCCGCGATGACGGCCTATGCACAGCGCGACGCACAGGACGCGGAGCTTTGGGGCGTGACCGGCCTGTTGCACGACGCCGACTACGAGCGCTTCCCGGACATGGACGACGCCGAGCATGGGCACCCGCGCACGATCATGGCCGAGCTGCAGGAGCGCGACGCCCCGCCCGAGATGGTGCGCGCGATCGCATCGCACGCGGACTTCCTCGGCGTCGAGCCGCAGTCCCCAATGGAGCGCACGCTCGTCGCCGTCGACGAGCTGTGCGGATTTCTCGTCGCCTGCGCCCAGGTGCGGCCCGAGGGCATCCACGGCCTAACGCCGAAGTCGGTCAAGAAGAAGCTCAAGCAGCCATCGTTTGCCGCGGCCGTCAGCAGGGACGATGTCCGCGGCGGCGCCGACCGGCTCAGCGTGGACTTCGACGAGCACGTCGCGTTCGTGATCTCGGCGCTTGAAGCGCGCGCGGACGATCTCGACCTCCACGGGCGCAGCACCGCGTCGAGCTAGCTTTCGCGGCGCCATGCCCGTCGCGCGCTCGTGTCGGAGCCGCCGCCGTTCGTAGATCTTCCGCTGCAGCACGAGCATGAGCGTGCCGGCGAGAAGAATCGCGATGAGGTTGATGCCAAGCTGGGCGAGCGCGCCGCGAAACGAGGGCCAGTCGGCATATGCCGCCGCTATGCCGATGTTGGCCGCCGCCGGGATCGTCGTCACCGAGATCAGCAGGCCTATCACCGCACCGGACTTGGCCGTCGAAGAAATCGGCCTCCGAGATGATCTTCGCGAGACTTTGCGACGCGTAGCAGCATGACCGCCAGGAAGCTGAACGACGGCTCGGCGCTCTCCGCCGTCTGCTCTTTCACTCCTCCCAGGGGCACTGCTCTCGACGGCCGCCACCGCGCGTTCGGAGAGGTCGCACACCGCAACGATGCGAAGCTGGACCACGGCGCGCAATCTAGCCACTGCAAGATTGGTTGCACGAGCCCCAACGCAATAGCCCTGCAAAATATCAATTTCTGAGGCGCCGAACGCCCGTTCGCATCCGGCGACCGGCTTCCGTCCGAAGCAGGGCGTAGTGTCACGAACACATGTTCCCTCCCCTGCTCTCCGCCTCTGCACGCCGCTTGAAGCGAGCCGGCAGCCTCATCAAGGCCTTCACACTGCTCGAGGGTTCACCGCTCGCGCCCCCGCACCACCCGCACCGCACCCGCGCTGCTCTGCGGCCTCGGCACCGACGGCCAGGGCGTGTGGCACCACGTCAGCAGCCCTGCGCGTGCTCGATCAGCCGGCCTGCAACATCGCGGCGCGTGGCGCAGGGACGCACGGGCGCCGGCGCGCGTTCGACCGTCGCGCGGTAAGCGGCACCTTTCAATCGGGTAGGGGCCGGGCTTACCCCGGCCCCTCCACACCACCGGCCATGCGGGTCCGCATCCGGCGGTTCACGTTGCGTCCCGGAATCGGTGGTAGGGATCGACGAATCCGTGCAGGTCGTGGCTGGTCCAGAAGGCCTTGGGTGAGTGTGGTGTTCAGGATCCAGTAACCCGCGATGCGCCACGGGCCTTTACTGGTGTTGACCCATTCGTCGGCCTGCCATGCGAGACGCCGAGCGATCGCAGGTTACGAGCCCGGGTTGAGCCGCGCTTTACATTCCTTGCACCGCACCTGCCGCAGCCGGCGGCGCCGCCATTCATCGAGATCGGAGAATGGGCGCGGCCCTTCGGCCAACGCGAAGGAGGCCGTCCCTCCAACCGTGAACCGGTTGATGGCATCGATGCTCCGGTCCATCGCGACGCCCCAAGTGCGTGCGGTCAGTTCGCGCAGTCGGACCTGGGCCCGTTGCCGGGGCTTCGGGCTGACGCCGAGCTTGACCATGCCGCCACGACGCACGAATCCGAACCAGAAAAGGCCGGGACGTCGCCCCCGCGACCGCCGACTTGCGTCGGTTGACGCGCACCCCCGAGCGGCTGGTCATGCCCGGCGTACACGCACAACAGGCCGCCCACTGGGCAGCCTGTTGTCGTAAAAAACCGGCGGCGTCCTACTCTCCCGGGCCCTTGCGGGCCAAGTACCATCGGCGCTGAGGGGCTTAACTGCTCTGTTCGGAAAGGGAAGAGGTGTCTCCCCCTCGCCATAGCCACCGGAGAACGGTGAGAGCCCTCCGCGGGCCCTTCAAAACTGCACAGCAACCAAAGTTTTCCAACGAGCATCAATAAGTCATCCGTCAAGCCCTCGACCCATTAGTACCGGTCGCCTACGCACATTACTGTGCTTCCAGCTCCGGCCTATCAACCTGGTGGTCTACCAGGGGTCTTACTCCCTCATGGGGATGGGAGAGCTCATCTCGAGGTCGGCTTCCCGCTTAGATGCCTTCAGCGGTTATCCGATCCGCACGTAGCTAACCTGCGATGCCCTTGGCAGGACAACAGATATACCAGAGGTGCGTTCATCCCGGTCCTCTCGTACTAGGGACAACTCCTCTCAACTCTCCAACGCCCACGGCAGATAGGGACCGAACTGTCTCACGACGTTCTGAACCCAGCTCGCGTACCGCTTTAATGGGCGAACAGCCCAACCCTTGGGACCTACTACAGCCCCAGGATGCGACGAGCCGACATCGAGGTGCCAAACCGGGCCGTCGATGTGGACTCTTGGGCCCGATAAGCCTGTTATCCCCGG
>Ga0136637_1000354_pt1 | contig 10702 bp, 8 predicted proteins | sample AntDrymUQ8572106_2_FD_105497 | JGI IMG/M metagenome (GOLD analysis project Ga0136637, IMG submission 105497) | Polar desert sand microbial communities from Dry Valleys, Antarctica - metaG UQ857 (21.06) | ecosystem: Environmental > Terrestrial > Soil > Desert | place: Antarctica: Dry Valley... | reverse complement strand
GATCCACGTCGAGAACCTCTCGCTGCTGATCGCGCTCGTGGGCAACGAGGACGAGCGCCGCTTTCAGATGACACCGGTCGAGGCGGTCGCCCGGCTGGCACCGAGCGTCGGCGCCATCGTGCGCGCGCAGGAGGCGGTGGCCGCCGACGACGCGCGTGCGCTGGAGCTCGAGCTGATGGGGCTGGCCGACGTCCTGCACGACGTCACGGCGGTCACGTTCGCGAAGGTCGACCCCAACAGCTACAGCCCCACATACGTCGACCCCGTCGTGTGGGGCAAGTCGGTGGCTCCCTTCGCCACGCCCTGGGACGCCGCCGTCCCCGGCCCTAGCGGCACCGCGATCCCCTCCTTCACGCTGCTCGACGTCCTCTTCGGCCGTACCTATGAGACGAAGATCGGCCGCGAGACCAACCGCGCTCGGTCCTGGTTTCCACCGCACTGGCAGGCGTTCCTGGGCGCGGCGCAGAGCACGGAGCTGACCGTTTCCGAATACGTCTCACGGCGCGGGGACAGGGCGCTGCGCGGCCTGTTCCAGGAGGCGCTCGACGCCTATGCAGGCGACAGCGGGCTGCTCGCCCGCCACCGGCTGAAGACCTACGGCTACCTCGACCTGTCGTTCAAGGCCGGGCGTACGAAGACCCTCGGCGGCATCGGCGGCGGATTCGCCGAGCGGGTCTGGGACAGCACCGACGGCGAGCTCGAGCTGGCCCGCCAGGAGCGCTACAGCCGAAGCCCGCAGACCTGGCAGCACGTGCGCGTCAAGGAGGTTCGGGCGCTGCGCAGCGACGACTCCGCGTGGGTCGGCCATGTGGTGCTCGATGCCGAGGGGGCCGGGATCCGCTATCAGCCGGGCAGCCGCTGCGCCGTGCTGCCCGAGAACGCAGACGACCTCGTACGACGCACGCTGCGCGCGTTGCGTGCCCGCGGCGACGAGGCGATCGAGCTGTCCGTGCTGTGGCGCGCGGCGGTCTCGGGGCGTGACGGCCATCGGGGCGCGACCGTCCTGCCGCTGGCGACCCTGCTGCGATTCGGACAGATCCGCCCGGTGCAGCGCGACATCGCCAAGCGCCTGCATTCGATCACCCACGACCACCGGCTGAGCCGCATCATCGAGCGCCGCGCCGAGGACCAGTGGGAGCTGTGGGAGCTGCTGGACCTGCTGTGCGAGGCGGGCTTCGAGCCCGGACAGCTGCTGAGGGCGCACGCCGGGGAGCGGGAGAGCATCTGCCGGATCGTCCCACCCGAGCGTCCCCGGCTGTACTCGATCTCTTCGGCGATGGAGGATCCGGCCGCCACGAGCGCCCGCGAGATCCACCTCACGCTCGGCCGCCTGCGCTACGAGACCGAGGCCGGCGACGTCTCCCGCGCCGGGACCCGCGAGGGAACGGCTTCGAGCTTCCTCGCCCGCGGCCCGCAGGGAGCGATCTCGATCAAAGTCCTCAGGCCTGCGCGCTTCGCCCTGCCGCAGGACCCGCGCCGGCCGATCGTGATGTTCGCCGGAGGAACGGGCCTGGCGCCGTTTCGCTCGTTGCTGCTCGAGCGCAGCCGCCATGCGCAATGCGCGGAGACATGGCTGTACTTCGCCACGCGCACGCATGCCGACCTGTACCACGGCGACGAGCTGCGCAGGCTCGAGGCCGACGGCAAGCTGGCGCTGCGGGTGGCGTTCTCGGCGCAGCCGGGTCACGAGCAGCGGATTGGCGAGCTGATGCTTCAGGACGACAACGCCCGCCGGCTGTGGGAGCTGATCGACGCGGGAGCCGTCCTCTACGTCTGCGGTCGGGCCGGGTTCGCGGGCGCCGTGACCGACGCGATCCGCGCTGTCCTGGCCCGCTTCGCCGAGGGCAGCGACCGTGAGCGCGCAGAGCGGGCCGATCACACGCTGCGCCGGCTCGTCGGCGAGGGGCGCTGCCTGCTTGAGGTCTACACGACGTACACCGGCTCCCAGCTGCGCGACAAGCGCGTCATCGACGCCTCGGAGGTCGTCGCACACAACAACCCCCGCGACGGCTACTGGGTGATCATCAGCGGCCGCGTGTACGACCTGACGGAGTTCGCCGCCATGCACCCGGGCGGGCTGAAGATCATCCGCTCGTACGCGGGCATGGACGCCACCGTCCCCTACCGCAAGGTGCTGCACGACGTCAATCCCGAGATCGACGCGATGCTGGCCATGTACGAGATCGGCCGTGCGCGCCGGCTCGATCTCGGCCCGGGATGGTTCGTGGCGATCGTGGGAGACCGGCTCCGCGTCGTGACGACGAAGGACCTCTATCGAGCATGGATCACCCGCCTGTACACGGCGGTCGAAATGCAGAACGCCGTCGCGAACGACTTCGGGATCCGCCTCGAGCCGGTCACCCACGATGAGGTGGACCGTCCGCCGCGCCAGTCGGCGTACAAGACGCAGCTGCTGTTCGCGGCCCACGAGCGCTTCCGGCGCGACTACCTGGACGATCTCACCGGACCGTCGCTGGAGGAGCTGTGGGCGCTGACCTCCGCGGCGGCCGGGACTTGCCACCACGTCGGCTGGATGCAGGCGAGCATCGGCTCTGAGCGCGACGGCGAGCACGCCCGCGCCGCCGCCCGGCTCGATCAGCGGATCGCCGCAGGGCTGCAGGGCGCCAGCGACCTCTCCTGGTGCATCACGTCGTGCGAGCGCCTGGAGGAAGCCGACAAGCGCTTCATGCACGAGATGAAGCTCGGCCTGCTCGCTGGTGTGCGCGAGTTCGAGCGCTGGGAGCGCCAAACGCTCGTGCAGGGTGGACCGCAGATGCTCGCCGCCGTGCGTGCCCTGCCGGACGTGCTCGGCAGGTACCTCACGACGGTGGCCGCTATCGAGAGAGGAGTCAAGCAATGACAGATCCCCGCAAGCAGGTGGTGAGTGGGCCGGGAGTGCCTCCGGTCATCGGCCCGTACTCGGCGGGCGTGCGAGCCGGCGAGCTGCTGTTCGTGTCCGGCCAGGCAGGGATGGATCCGATCACCGGCGCGCTCGGCGACGGGTTCGTCGAGCAGGCCACCCAGGCTCTGCGCAACCTCCAGGCGGTGCTCGAGGCGGGTGGCAGTCGCCTCGACCTGGTCGTCAACGCGACGGTGCTGCTGGCGGACTTCGGCGTCTTCGCCGAGCTCAACCAGGTCTTCGCCGAGTTCTTCTCCAGCGACCCGCCGGCCCGTATGACGATGGCGACGCCGCTGCCGGGCACGGTGCTGATCTCGATCGGCTGCGTCGCGCTCGTGGCCGACGAGCGAGAGGCGTCCTAGGGCGTACGAGCGGCCCCGACGTCGGCGCACGTCTCGCACGTCGCGGCGGGTATCGCCCCGAGCGCCGTCAGCATGGCGAAGATCCGGCAGCCGATGCACAGCGCGAAGGCCGCCTCGAGCGTGGCGAGGACGACGATCATCGCGAGCACGACGCCCGCCGCCGCGGTCCAGCCGAGCGCGAGCGCGAAGATCGCCGCAGCGACCGTGCAGACGGCCCCCATGCCCTGCGCGAAGCGCTTGGGTGCGCCCGGCACGTGCTTCGCTGGACCCAGATGCCGGCTGGCCACGTACACGGCGAAGCGCCCGAGCGGGCTCAGCGTCGGACCCGTCAGGACGCGGGCGACGAAGCGTAGGCGATCGGCACGAGCAGCCAGTGCCAGCCCGTCAGCAGCGTGAGCGCCGCGGCGGCGGCGACGACCGCGGCGACCAGGCGCGCCGCCTTCTCGTTGACCGGATCGGGAAAGCTGAAGAGCGCGGACATACGCGCAGCGTAGCGCGACATTCGAGTCCGAACAGCGAAATCCGATGGGTGATCGGTGGTTTCTCCGAGCGACGTTCCCGCGCTTCGGCCGTGGGTCGTAGATCCGTCCACGTGCGCTTGCGCAGGTGGCCCGGCGTGAAACAGAGAGGGCATGCACACAACCAAGAGCATCATCACGATGGACAGCGAGACGTGGATCGGCAGCACCCTGATCGACGGCGACGACAACAAGCTGGGCACGATCGAGGCGATCTACTTCGACGAGCAGACCGGCGAGGCGCAGTGGATGGCCGTCAAGACCGGGCTGTTCGGCAACAAGCACCACTTCGTGCCGCTTGCCGGTGCGATGCCCGTCGACGAGGTCGTCCAGACCCCGTACGACAAGCGCCAGGTCGACGACGTGCCGAAGATCGACCCCGACGAGGATCTGCGCGACGATCAGGTCGTCGAGCTGTATCGCTACTACGGCCTGCCCTATGACGCGCCGGCCGCCGGCGATCGCGACATCCTCGAGCGCGATCACGACGTCGTGGAGCCCGATCGCGACATCGTCGATCGCGATCTCGCCGAGCCCGGCGTCGTCCCCCCGGCGGCCGCCCCCGGGACGCAGGCGCAGGACGACATGCTCGTCGCCACCGGACACGCGCCCGAGGCCGCCGTCACGGAACCTGTGGCCAGGACGCAGGCCGAGGAGGACACGCTGATCGCGACGGGACGCAGCGAGCACTACCGCGCCGCCTGACCCGCCGCACGACGTTCGCGGCCGCGGCGCTCAGGCGCCGCAGCCGAGCAGCCGGCTGAGCCGGCTGCAGGTGGCCTCGCCCGAGGGTGGGGCCACCGTCGGCTGGGGAGCCGCTTCGCCCGCCGGCGCGGGCGGTGGCGCCGCCTCGCTCTGCGGCGTCGCCGGCGAGGGCCGCGGAACGCCGGCCGGCGGCGATGAAGGCGCCGGGCGCGCCCGTTGGGCAGGAGCGCGACGGGGCGCCTCGCGCCGCTTCGGCTTCTCGTCTGGCTTCCTGCTCGCCTTGTCGGTGTTCTTCTTGCGCTTCTTCTTGTTCTGGCGTCCTTCGGCAGCACGCAGCAGCCGGCGGGCGTCGACGCCGTAGACGTCGTCGAACTCGGCGACCAGGGTGACGTCGGAGGGACAGTTCAGGCAGAAGCCGTCTCGCTCCCAGCCCTCCGCGCGGCCCATGACCTCACTGGCGTAGCGGGTGCCGAAGCGGTCGTGTCCGTAGTAGGCGTAGGCCGCCGACCACGACCCGCCGTCGAGCGCCTCGGTGGCACCGCCGTCGCGCAGCAGGGCACCCGCCGCCATGATCGCGTCGAAGTCGTCGTAGACCGACGGATGCGAGCGCGTGCGGTGCGGGTAGCGGCGCGGGCGGTCGCCCTCGCGGAAGGACTGGCGGTAGAGCTTCCAGGTGCTCACCGGGCCGTTCTTGACGTTGAACTGCATCGGTCCCGCGCAGCAGCCGAAGGCGTTGAGGCCGTGGTAGGTGCTCGGCTCGGTGGAGAACGCGGTCTCCTGACGATGGATCGAGGCGATCAGCCGCCACGACACCGCGAAGCTGCGAGCCGCCTCCCGGTACAGCGGCATGAACTCCGACTCGACGGAAGCCGCCACATGCCGGGAGGCGGTCCTGCGGTAGTAGGACCGTCCGCCACGACGGTGCTTCGCGCGCTGCGCACCGCCTAGCCCCTCGTCGAAGCGCGTCGCAGCCGCCGTCGGGGATCCGATCGCCGACGGTGCGACGACCGCGGAGCCTCGCTGCGCAGCCGCGCTGCGCGACTCCGGCGAGAGCAGCCCGAGCCAGTCGGGCGCGCCGCCCACGAGGATGACGATTGCGCCGACCAGCGCGCGCGCATGCCGACCTCCCCCGTGCCTGAATCCGTTCGGCAGTCGCATCGCCGCAAGCGTGCCAGAGCAGCCGCCGTCTCGCGCCGAGCCCGCCCGTCCCGCTTCCTAGCCTGTTCGCCGTGAGCGATCCGCGAGCCGAGATCGAGCCGGCGATAGCTACGAGGGCGGTCACTCGCAGTCGCCGGGGCTCGTGTCCCCGGAGCCTTCGGTCATCGTGATGGCATCGACAAGAAACGCGTCACCGGCCTCCAGCTCGGGCGACGCGCGAAACACGAAGACATCGATCGTGTTGCCGTTGTCCTTGGCGACGTGACTCACGCGAACCGGCCTGTATGGGCCGGCGTCTGTTGTCACCGAGCCGGCGGCGTACCCGACGGACCTGTCGTCGCCGTCGCGCTCTCTGATCGCGATGCAGATCGGCTTGTCGTCGCTGGCGGCGGGGGCCTTGACCCACGCGAGCGCGCTGTAGGAGCGACCCTTGACCGAGGAGTCGACGGTGTCCGGATCGTCGTCGATCGAGTAGTCCTTCGCCCCCGAGCCCGTCAGCGTCACCCGCACGACGTTCTCGCCGTCGGGAGCATCCTTCGCGGCTTCGGGCGCGATCTGCGAGTTGTTCGTGTCCCATCCGGCCGTGTCGTCCTCGAAGGAGGGATTGGCGGTGAGGTTGCCTGCTGCGATCGCGGGGCGCTCCTCTGCGAGATCGCCGTCACGCATGCCCAGCAGGACGAGGACGATCACGGCCACAGCCGTGAGCACCCCTGCGGCGACGATCAGGCGCCCCGCCGGGCCCCCGCCGGACTTGGGCGCCGTCCGCCCGGTTGCGGCCACCGAGGACTTGGGAGACGGCTCGTCTGTCACGGTGGCGTCGCAGGCTCCGGCCCGTCATCGGGCGGCGGCGCGACCCGTACCGCAGCGGCTTGAAGCGGCGCCGCTCCTCCCACGGCGACGTTTCGCTCGGAACGCGACAGCGTGCTGCCGGACGCCGCCGCGACAGCTGCGCGCCCGAGGTCGCCGGCCGACAGGTAGCGATCCTCGGGCGCCTTCGCCATCGCGCGGGCGAGCACGCCCTCGAAGGCCGCCGGCAGATCGCTCACGCGCTCAAGCGCCGAGGGCGGCGGCCGGCGGTCGTGCGCGTAGAGCTTGGCGAGGTCGTTGTCGAGGGGAAACGGGACGGTCCCCGTCAGCGCCTGAAAGAGCACGCAGCCGAGCGAGTAGACGTCGGCGCGCGCATCGATGTGATCGCCGCGCGCCTGCTCCGGCGCGACGTAGTCGATCGTGCCCAGGAACGCACCCGTTCCGGTCAGTCCCTGGCTGCCCTCGATGTGGCGCGAGAGCCCGAAGTCCGACAGATACACGTGTTCGCGCCCGCCGGCCGTCGAGATCAGGATGTTCGCCGGCTTGACGTCGCGATGCACGAGCCCCTGGGCGTGCGCGGCGTCCAGCGCCTGGCCGACCGCATCGACGATCGCGGCGGCGCGGCGCGGTTGCAGCCGGCCCTCCTGCGCGATCAACCCGCGCATGTCGGTCCCCTCGACGAACCGCATCACGATGTACAGCACGCCGTCGGCTTCTCCGACGGCGTGCACGGGGATGACGTTGGGATGCTCGATCTGGGCTGCGATGCTCGACTCGCGCCGGAAGCGCGCGCGGAACGCCGAGTCGCCGGCGACGTCGCCCGCAATGATCTTCAGCGCGACGAGCCGGGAGGGCTGCTGCTGGCGTGCCCGGTAGACGACGCCCATCCCACCGCGCCCGGCAACCGCCTCGATCACGAAGCCATCGAGCTCGTCACCGGGGCCGAGCATGGCGTCCGTTCAGACCTCGACGACGACCGGCAGCACCATCGGGCGGCGCTTGAGCTTCTCGTAGACGAACGCGGCGAGGTCTTCGTGCAGGATCTGCTGGAGCAGGTCGATCTCGCGGATGTCCTCCTTGGCGGCGCGCGCCAGCGAGCGCTCGACGGTGTCGCGCAGCTGGTCGACGAGCTTGTCGGCCTCGTCGACGAACGGCACGCCGCGGAAGATCACCTCCGGCTCTGCCACCGACGAGCCGTCCTGCTCGGAGATCGTGGCGACGATCACGAAGATGCCGTCGGCCGACAGCATCCGGCGATCGCGCAGGGCGACGTCGGCGACGTCGCCGATGTCGACGCCGTCGACGAAGATCATCCCCGACTGCACCTTCTTGCCCCAGCGCGCGCCCTTGGCGTCGAGCTCGAGCGGCAGCCCGTTCTCCCCCTTGAAGATCCGCTCGGGATCGATGCCGACCGACTCCGCGAGCCTTGCGTGCAGGTGGATGCGCTTGTGATCGCCGTGAAACGGCATGACGTACTTCGGCCGCGTCAGGTTGAGCATCAGCTTGATCTCCTCCTGATAGCCGTGGCCGGAGGCGTGGATCGGCGCGTCCTTGGTCGTGATGACGTCGCAGCCGATGTGGTACAGGCGGTCGATCGTGTCGTTGACCGCGCGCTCGTTGCCGGGAATCGGCGTCGCGCTGAAGACGACGGTGTCACCGGCGTGCAGCTCGACCTGCTTGTGGTCGCGGTGCGCCATGCGCCGCAGCGCGCTGAGCGGCTCGCCCTGCGAGCCGGTCGAGATCACGACAAGCTTCTCGTCGGGAAAAGACTGCAGCTCGCGTGGCCCGATGAGGATGCCGTCGGGCACCTTGATGTGCCCGAGCGAGCGCCCGATGTTCGTGTTCTTGCGCATCGAGCGCCCGACGAGACAGACCTTGCGCCCGAGTGCGGCGGCGGCGTCGACGACCTGCTGCACGCGGTGGATGTTCGAGGCGAAGGACGTCACGACGATCCGTCCCTGGCAGCGGCTGAAGACGTCGAGCAGGTTCGGGCCGGCGACCTTCTCGCTCGGCGCGAAGCCGGGCCGGTCGGCGTTCGTCGAGTCGCCGCACAGCAGCAGCAGCCCCTCGCGCCCGAACTCGGCGAGGCGCGTCACGTCGGCCGGCTTGCCGTCGACCGGCGTCTGGTCGAACTTGTAGTCGCCGGTGATCAGCACGGTGCCGAGGTCGGTCGTCAGCGCCACCGCGCTGGCGTCCGGGATCGAGTGCGTCATGTGGATCAGCTCGACGTCGAACGGGCCGCACTCGATCGTCTCGCCGTCCTTGACGTCGATCACCTCGACGTCCTTGGACAGGCGGTGCTCGTCGAGCTTGGAGCGCGCCATCGCCATCGTCAGCGCCCCGCCGTAGACGGGCGGCGCGTCGTGCACGCCGAGCTCGCGCAGCAGAAACGGCAGGCAGCCGAGATGGTCCTCGTGGCCGTGCGTGATGACGATCGCCTCGATGTCCGAGACGCGGCCGCGCAGGTAGGCGAAGTCCGGCAGCACGAGGTCGATGCCCATCATCTCGGCGGTCGGAAAGCGCAGTCCCGCATCGACGACGACGATCCGGTCCTCGTACTCGAGCACCGTCATGTTCTTGCCGATCTCCCCCAGGCCGCCCAGGGGAAGCACGCGCAGGGAGCTGCTCAGGTTCAAGCCGGTGCTCCGACGAGCAGCCCGCGGTCCTGCAGCATCGCGCGGATCGTCGCGGTCTCGCGCTCGTCCGTCTCGACGTACGGCAGCCGCGGCGTGCCGACCTCGTGGCCGAGCAGGTTCAGCGCCGCCTTGTTGGTGACGGCGGCCGGCGCGACGCTCAGCGCCTCGAAGACGGCCAGCAGGCTGTCGTGGATCGCAGCGCGCTCGCCGGGCTCGTCGACCATGCGGCGCATCTGGGGGCCGACGACGTGGCTCGAGGTCAGGATCCCGCCGGCCCCACCGAGGTCGAGCACGCGCGCGAGGATGTCGTCGTTGCCGGCGTACAGGGCGAGCCCGTCGACGACGGCGAGGCTGTCGTTGTTGGCCTGCTTGACGCCTTCGATGTGCTCGAGCTGGGCGAGCTCGGCGAGCAGGTCGTTGGGCATGTCCGACCCCGTGCGCTGGGGGATGTTGTAGAGGACGACCGGCCGGTCGGCGGCGCGGCTGACCTCGCGGTAGTGGGCGACGATCCCGCGCCGGCTGGGGCGGTTGTAATAGGGGTTGACCGACAGCAGGCCGTCGGCGCCGAGCTCGCACGCGCGAGCGGTGAGGTGGACCGCATGGCGCGTGTCGTTGGAGCCGACGCCGGCGATGATCGTCGCGCCCGCGGGCCGCTCGGCGACGGCGAGGGCGACGAGATCGAGGTGCTCCTCGTCCGACAGCGTCGAGGCCTCCCCCGTCGTCGCGCATACCACGAACCCATCCGACCCATTCTCGTGCAGGTGGGCCATGAGGCGCACGAACGCCTGCTCGTCGACGGACCCGTCGTGACCGAACGGGGTCACGATCGCGGTGAGGATGGCTCCGAAGCTGGGCACGCGCGGCCAGTATCGCAGGCGAGGTCGTCGGCACGGGCTCGAGCCGGCCCGCAGCGCCAGGGCTCGGCGCCGGCGTCGCGGACACCTCCTCGCGCGCGACCTGAGAGGCTTGCCACGTATGGGTTGCGCGCGGATGCGGCCGAGCTGATGCGGGTCAGAGCGCCACGCCACGACGAAGCGGAGGCGGTGCTCGCGGTGATCGTCGCGCGCGACACCGCCGACATCGGACGTCCGGACTACCTCCTGCAGGACGTGCTGGAGGATTGGCGGGCGCCGGGGCACGACATCGAGCGCGACGTGTTCGTCGCCGTGGACGACGGCGCGCAGATCGTCGGCTGGGCGGATGTCGACCCGCGCGGCGCCCGCGTCGCCGTGCACCCCGACCACGAGCGACGCGGCGCCGGCACGCTGCTGCGCGGCGCCGTCGAGGCGCGCATGCGCGAGCTCGGGTGCGCGCTGCGCCAGGAGGTCATCCCGGCCAACGCCGGCGCCGTCGAGCACCTGCGCGCGGCCGGCTACGAGCGCACCCACGTCTACGAGCGGATGCGCGTCGCGCTTCACGGGGTGCCCGCGCCGCCGGACACGCCATGGCGGCGCTTTGACCTCGGCACCGAGGCGCCTGCCGTGCACGCGCTGATCGACCCGGCCTTTCGCGAGGTCGACGGCAGCAGCCCGCTGCCCTACGACGTCTGGCTCGCCGAGGTCGTCGCGCGCTCCGAGCCGGCGTCTTGCCTCGCGATCGACGGTCGCGAGCGTCTCG
>Ga0136637_1000353_pt1 | contig 10738 bp, 10 predicted proteins | sample AntDrymUQ8572106_2_FD_105497 | JGI IMG/M metagenome (GOLD analysis project Ga0136637, IMG submission 105497) | Polar desert sand microbial communities from Dry Valleys, Antarctica - metaG UQ857 (21.06) | ecosystem: Environmental > Terrestrial > Soil > Desert | place: Antarctica: Dry Valley... | reverse complement strand
TAATGTCCCGAATGAAAGCGGCGAAAATTTGCAGCCGCTTCCAAAACTTGATGCCATCGTCGGTAATCCGCCGTATATCAGACAGGAAAAAATCACAGAATATTACGGTAAAACCTACAAGGATTTTTTACAGGAAACCGTTCGCAAAGACGCGCCGCATACGGAACTTTCAGGCAGAAGCGATATTCTTTGTTATTTCTTCACGCATAGCTTTGCCATTTTGGAAGAAGACGGTTACATCGGTTTGCTGACGAGTTCAAACTGGCTCGATACGGCATACGGTTTCGATTTGCAGAAGTTTTTGCTCGAAAATTTTGAAATCATCGCCGTTTTTGAATCGAACTGCGAGCCTTGGTTCACGGGCGCGCGAGTGACGACCGCCGCGACGATTCTGCGGAAACAGACTAATGCCGAAAAGCGCAATGCCAACAACGTCAAATTCGTCTGGCTGAAAAAGCCGATTGCCGATTTTGTTTCTTATTCAAAAGGCGACGAAGAACAAAGACGCGCTACTTTTGAACGCATTCGGGAACAAATAGAAAATCTAACCAAAGAAATTGAAACGGACACCTGGCGCGTTCGCGTCGTCAATCAAGCCGAGCTTTTTCAAGCAGGTTATTTGAGTTTCGACGTTCAAGCCGAAGATGAAGAAAACGAGTTAGAGCCGTCGGCGGCGGGCGGCTTATCGGCAGTCAAAGCAACACAAACAAACTTTCTCGGCAAGCCCGAACAACCGTCTTTGCAAATCGCATCGGACAATCCGAAAACAACAAGTCAAAATCTACATTCGGAATATAAGGGCTATAAGTGGGGAATCTTTTTGCGTGCGCCCGAAATCTTCAACAAACTTCTGAAACACGGTGGTAACCGATTTGTTCCGCTCGGACAAATCGCCGAAGTTCGGTTCGGCGTAAAAAGCGGCTGCGATGCGTTTTTCTTCCCGAAAGACATGACGGCGGAAAAGTTGGCGGAAAATTTAACCGATGCAGATTTTAAGGAACGCTATGGCATTACGAAAAAGCAAACCGAAAAAATCCGCATTGTTCACGCGGGCGATAAATCACAGCATTTGATTGAAGCGGAATATTTAGAGCCTGAAATTCATAGTTTGATGGAAATTGATTCTTTTGAAATCAAAGGGAATGAACTCGGAAGGAAAATAATTTTGGTTTCTGAAAGCAAAGATGAACTCAAAGGCAAAAACATTTTGAAATATATCAAATGGGGCGAAAGAGAAAAATTCGATGAAAGAATTACCGTTGCAAATCGAATTTCGACGGATAAAGAATGGTATGACTTAACTCATGAAAGACCTGCACAAATAATTCTTCCGAAACTTCAACAGTATCGTCATATCATAAGTTTGAATTCTGAACTGTTATTGAATAATTCAAGTTTGCTTTCAGTTTATACATCAGAAGAATTTTCAAAAGAATTATGCGCAATTCTAAATTCGACTTTTGTAGCATTGTCCAAACAATTTTTCGGAAGAATACACGGAGCAGAAGGAAGCCTTCAACTTGATGTTTATTCAGCACAAATGATGTTTGTTCCGAATCCGCGCGAAGCTACATCACAAACTAGAAAGAAAATAGTTTCCGCATTCGATTTAATGAGAAAGCGAAAAGCCTTGCCAATGGTTGACGTTGATTCAAACGACGAAGAAAATTGGACGGGCGAACTCGCTTTGGCTGACCGTCAAGCATTAGACGATGCCGTTTTGGAACTTATCGGCATTGATGATGCGGAAGAAAGAAAAGAATTGCGCGACGAGCTTTACCGCGAAATCACCAAACTTTACCGGCAAATCCGCGTTGCCGAAAAGATAATGCAAAAGTTTCGCTCCGCTTCCGCCCGCAAAGGCAAACAAACCGCGCACAGCATTGCCGATGAAATCTGGACGGAACTCACTCCGCAACCGACCGCTCTCACGCCGCTCAAGTTTGTTCCCGACAAAACCAAAACTGAAAAAATCAATCTGCCTTTAGGACGCGCTCGTGTCGTTACGCAAGGACTTCTCGGAACTTCCGATTTGCAAGTCGGCGATAAATTTATTCCGCTCGGCAGCGTTGAAAGAAGTAATTTTGTCAAAACACTTTCCGACCTTGCGCTTCACGGCGCATTGGAAATTCCCGTTTCGCCCGAAGTTTGCCAAAACGCTCTACAATACTACGAAAAAGAATTCGGACAATTAAACGATTTATTTTATTCGGAAGCCGCAACCTTTACCGCCGACGAAAATTTGAAAGAAAAAGTTGTGAAAGAACTCTGGAAAAAATTGCGAAGCAGTTAAACTTCACGAACGATGATTTATCGTTATAAAAACAAGGTTTTTATCGCAAATCGTAAAGATACAAAACCGCCGCCCAGCCGCTTGGTAAAAGCGACGGGCTTTCATCTAATTCATCTGCGGCGACAAGCATTTGTTCGAGAAAATACTTCGAGTGCCAGAAGGCTTCGAGAATCGGACGTGTTTCGACAAGCCAGATTTGATTTGTCTTGGCAAAGTCAAATTGCTTACCGATTGCCTGGTCTGCAATCGAGCAAAACCAATCGTTGAGCGGTAACGAATCCGGCGCGAGTCGTTCAAATAATTCTTTGGCTTGTTTGATTTGCCCGGTCGCGCCGAAAACCTTGAAACTCTGATGATAAAAGCGATAGACGTAATCTTCTTCAAGCCGCCGGAAAACATCGCGTAACTTTTCAATTTCCGCTTTGTTTTTCTTGATGTTTGCAAGCAATTTGTCGCTCAACTCTTGCGCTTTTTCTTGACGATTCAACAATGTTCCAATGTCTTTCGCGGTCATAATTTTATTTCCTGAACTCAAATGATACAATGTTTTCTCAAATAAGCGGACAAATTGGCAAATCACTGATTAGTCATTAAAGAAAATACATTGCGAATGAGCAAAATCACACGCCGCAAACTGCTGCATCTTGCCGGTGCAACCGTTATCGGTAAAACTTTGATTGGTTGCGGTGCAAATGTAACAAAAAATCAGCCGATTATCGAAAATTCAAATGAGCCGATTGTTACATCGCAGGGACGCATTCTGCCACCGGATGCTGCGCCTTTAGAAAAGCAAATTTTATACGAGCCGGCAGCAGAACCACGTCATCTCGATATTGCCAGAGATATTTACGGCGCGGGCGTGGCGATAAATTGGGGCGGTGAACCGCTTCTCAGGCGCGACCAGAATCAAAATCTTGTTCCTGCGCTTGCCGAAAGCTGGAAAGCTGGAGAAAACGTAGATTATTGGGATTTTGTGATTCGCAAAGATGCACGTTGGAGCGACGGCGTACCGATTACGGCGCACGATTGGGTTTTTACATTTCGCCATCTGGCTTCGCCTAAATTAGATAATCCGTGGACGTGGTTTTATTACGACATCAAAGGCATTCAGGCGTTAAAAGAAGGAAAAGGACAACCGGAAGATGTCGGTGTGGAAGCGATTGACGATAGAACCTTACGCATACGTGGCGAAAACGGTGCAATTCCGCATCTTCCCGCTTTATTAGCATATCAAGCAGCAGTTCCCGCGCCGAAACACAAAGCCGAAAACAATCCCGAACATTGGGCGGACACGGCTGAAGGTTTTGTCTCGTCAGGTCCGATGCGGCTTTTGAGTTGGGAACACAATCAGCGGCTCGAATGGGACGCAAATCCTTTTTATAACGGAGCGCATAAACCCGGAATTCAAAGATTGATCCAAATTGTCGGTGCGCCCGCGATTGGCTGGTTTAATTCGTGGCTGAATAAAGAGATTGATTACATCGCCATTTTGCAGCCGCAGGAACTCGCGCAGGTTGTTAATGATATTGAGCTGGAAAAATATCTGCATTCATTCAACAATTTTCAGACTCAATACTTGTCTTTTGATACTTTGCGACCGCCGTTTGATAATCTGAAGCTAAGGCAAGCACTTTCGCACGCGATTGACCGCGAACCTTTTTGCAGTAAAGTAATGCTCGGAACGCGCGTTCCGGCATTTTCGATGCTGCCGCCTGATTTTCCCGCTCATAATCCCGAATTAAAATCGGTGCAGAACTTTAATATCGAAAAAGCGAAAGAACTTCTTGCAGAAGCCGGCTACCCGAACGGCAAAGATGCGAGCGGCAATCAGCTAGTCTTGGATATGTTTTCCAACGGGCGCGATGTCATGCTGGAATATGTCAAAGACCAGTGGGAACGTTATCTCGACATCGGTGTTAATCTGCAAATCGTGGAAGGCGCGGTCTGGGGCGCAAAGCGGGCGCGGCACGAAATGTCGCTTTATCGCGGAGAATATGAGTATGATTTTCTTGACCCGGCAAATATGCTGACGCGCCTTTGGCGCAGCACGAGTGAGCAGGGTTCTCCGCGCCACGCCTGGCGAAACGCGAAATTTGATGAATTGGTTACGCAGGCGGGACACGAAATTGACGAGCCAACCCGAATAAGTCTATATCAAGAGGCAGAACGTATTCTGGTTGAAGATGTCGGCGGGCTTTTCTTAACGCAAACAGTTACATATCAAATCTGGTATCCGTATTTGACCGGATTCGAGCCTGATAATAACGGTAACGTCGTTTTCCGTTATCTGGATATTTCGCGCTTTCAGATGTATATCCGTAATGATGTTGATGAGTGGCGTGATTGAATTTCACCGCAGAGACGCGGAGACGCAGAGATTTTTAAGGGTGGGATAAAAGATGCTTGAGTTGAGCAAAGAAGAAAATTTTATTAATCAAATAACGGAAAAAATTATTGGCTGTGCGATTGAGGTTCACAAAGGCTTAGGTCCGGGTTTGTTGGAATCCGCCTATGAAGAATGTTTATGTTATGAATTAAATCGAATCGGTTTGAAATTTGAAAGACAAGTTCCTTTGCCGGTTGTTTATAAAGGCGTAAAACTCGACTGCGGCTATCGAATGGATGTCGTGGTTGAAAATTTGGTTATCGTAGAGGTCAAAGCGATTGAAAGTTTAATTCCCGTTCATGAGGCACAGCTTTTATCTTATCTGAAACTTCACAACAAGAAAGTTGGTTTGTTAATGAATTTTCACGTCCCGATTTTGAAAAAAGGATTAAAACGCCTTGTAAACAATCTTTAAAAATCTCTCTGCGTCTCCGCGTCTCTGCGGTGAAAAGTTAAAATGAATACTCTGCTTAAAGTCGAAAATCTTCAAACACAATTCAATTCGGCAAAAGCCGTCAACGGCGTGTCTTTTACTATTGAAGAAGGCAGCGTTCTGGGCATAGTCGGTGAATCTGGCTGCGGCAAAAGCGTCACCGCACTTTCGATTATGCGGCTTATCGAACCGCCCGGTGAGATTTCAGACGGCAAAGTAATTTTTCACGATGAAGATAAAGAAATAGATTTATTGACGCTTTCCGACAAACAACTCAAAAAAATATTAGGCAATCGCATCTCGATGATTTTTCAGGACCCGATGACCTCGCTAAATCCGGTTTTATCCGTTGGTTATCAGATTATGGAAACTCTGCGCGTTCATCGCGGGTTGTCTTCAAAAGAAGCGCGGGAACAGGCAGTTTATCTTCTTCAGCGCGTTGGAATTGCGAATGCCAAACAAAGAATTAACGATTATCCGCACGAATTTTCCGGTGGAATGCGCCAGCGCGTGATGATTGCGATGGCAGTTGCCTGCCAGCCGAAATTGTTGATTGCCGATGAACCAACAACCGCGCTTGATGTAACAATTCAGGCACAAATTCTAAATCTTCTGCGCGAATTTAAGAACGAATCAGGAATGTCAATCATTATCATCACGCACGATTTAGGAGTTGTTGCTCAATTAGCCGACCACGTTGCCGTGATGTATGCGGGAAGAATCGTGGAAGACGCACCCGTCGCAGATATTTTTGAACGTCCGCAGCATCCATACACGCAAGCACTCGTCGCTTCGATTCCGCGTCTAGGCGAGCAACCGGAAAGGCTGCAAACCATCGAAGGCGCGCCGCCGCGTCTTAAGCGTGAAGATTATATTGGTTGTTCTTTTTACCCGCGCTGTCCTTTTCGTATTCCAATTTGCGCCGAAAAGCGTCCGATTTTAACGGAAATTCGAGCCGGGCAATCAGCCGCTTGCTGGGTGGCGCAAGAAGAAATTTTAACCGATAAGTTATTTACTCACACACAGGTCAGAAAAATTTTCACTGCCAAGGACGCAACGGACGCAAAGTAAAAAAAGGATTGATAAAAGGCGCGGTTAAATCTCTTTTGATTGTTAAAAACCCAGCTTTTTTCATTCAACAAGAATGTTTCGATTGAAAAATAAGAATTCTTAAACGGTATTTCAAACACCTTAGCGTCCTTAGTGTCCTTGGCGGTGAAAAATTCTTAAATCGCGTATGGTGAGTTATTTAATAATGCCCGAAACATTGTTACAAACAATTGAATTAACCAAAATTTTTTCTTCGCGGTACAGATTTTTTGGCAAAAAGACTGAGAATATCGCCGTCGACCGCGTGAATTTATCTTTACGGGAAAGCGAAACGCTCGGTCTTGTCGGCGAATCCGGCTGCGGAAAATCAACTCTTGCTTTAACGATTATGCGGCTTTACGCGCTCGACGGCGGGCAAATTCAGTTTGGCGAAAAAAATATCACGAATTTTGATGCAAAGCAATTAAAACCAATCAGAAAACAGATGCAGATGATTTTCCAAGACCCGTTTGCCTCGCTCGACCCGCGTCTGACGGTCGAACAAATTATCGGCGAACCGCTCGAAATTCACAATATCGGCACGAAGAATGAAAGAACCGCCAAAGCTGCTAACTTGCTTGAGCGCGTCGGATTATCCGTCGAAGATATGCGCCGTTTTCCTTCTGAATTTTCCGGCGGGCAGCAGCAGCGAATCGGCATTGCGCGCGCGCTTGCCTTGCGTCCGAAAATTTTAATTTGCGATGAACCCGTTTCGGCTCTGGACGTTTCCGTTCAGGCGCAAATTTTAAATCTCCTGCGCGATTTGCAGGATGAATTTGGTTTAGCCTATCTTTTTATTTCGCACAATATTGCCATTACCGCTTTTATGAGCCGGCGTATCGGAGTGATGTATCTGGGAAGATTGGTGGAAATCGGCGCAAGCAAACAGATTACGATCGCGCCGCGACATCCGTATACGCAAACTTTGATTAGAGCGATTCCCGAACCTGACCCGTCGAAACGCGAAGTCGAACTGAACGTGAAAGGCGAGATTGACGAAATCACACAGCGTCCGACGGGCTGTGTTTTCCGTCTGCGCTGCCCTTTGGCACAAGAGATTTGCGCGGCGGAAGAACCGCAACTGCGTGTAATTGAGGAAAATCAGGAAGTTGCGTGTCATTTTGCATAAGAGAATTACACCGCAGAGACACGGAGACACAGAGAAATGAATGAGAAAATTCAAATTTGTTTGAGTAAGGATGAGGCAATTATCTTATTTGAATTTCTTTCGCGTTTTACGGAAAAGGAAGTTTTAGAAATTGCTGACCAATCTGAAGAGCGCGTGTTATTAAATGTTCTTTGTGATTTGGAAAAAACTCTGGTTGAGCCATTCGTAGCAAACTATCAAGAAATTGTAAAAAAATCACGTGAAAGAATTCGAGATGGGATTTAAAAATCTGCGTCTCCGCGTCTCTGCGGTGAAAAATTAATATGCTTCGTTATATTTTATTAAGAATTGCAGGACTTTTCGGCGTTTTGCTGATTGTTTCGGCGTTGACCTTTGGGCTGATGCACACCGTTCCAGGCGGACCTTTCGATGCGCGTGCGCTCGAAAAACAACAGATGGTTCCCGAAAATATCAAACGCCAACTCAACGAAAAATACGGATTAGACCAACCGATTTGGAAACAATACGTCCTTTTTGTCCGAAACGCCGTTTTGTTGGATTTCGGTTATTCGATGGCTTATCCAAGCCGAACGGTAGTTGGAATTTTCAAAGAACAATGGTCTTATTCTCTGCAACTCGGACTTTTAACTTTTATTTTTTCAGTAATCGTCGGTGTCGGACTCGGTATTTTATCGGCAATTAAACCGAACTCGATTTTCGATTATTTCGGCACCGGCGTTTCGATTTTCTGTCTGGTTATTCCGAGTTTTGTATTTGCCATTCTTTTGCAGGTTATTTTTTCCGTCTGGCTCGGCTGGCTTCCGACCGGCGGTTGGCGAACGCCCTGGCATTGGATTATGCCCGTTCTGGCAAATTCGCTCGCGCCGATTCTCGTTCTGCAACGCTACACGCGGGCGAGTATGCGCGATGCAATGAAGGCGAATTACGTCCGTACCGCACGCGCCAAAGGATTAAGCAAAACGCGGATTATGTTTGTCCACGTTTTCAAAAACGCGCTCACGCCGCTTCTGACGGTCGGCGGACCGCTTGCGGCAGGTTTGATTGTCGGCTCGTTTTTCGTCGAAAGTATTTTTCGCATTCCGGGCATCGGTTTTTATTTCGTTTCGGCAATTGGCAGCCGCGATTATCCGATGATTATGGCGACGTCGCTTGTCTGGACCCTGATTATCAGCTTGGCGTATTTAATAACGGATTTGCTCTACGCATTGGCTGACCCGCGCGTAACTTTGGTAAAGGAAGAATAGGAAATTTAGCCCGCGAAACACGCAAAGCACACGAAATAAAAACAAAAGATTTATTTTGGTTTCTTTTTCGCGCTTTTCGCTTATTTCGCGGGAAATAACTCTTAAATGGCAACGAACGCAGCCACAATAGATAAAATTTCAATCAATCCGCGAATCCTTAGTTTTCTGGGTTTTTGGCGGCGTTTCGCCCGTAATAAAATTGCCGCTGTCTCACTTTGTTTTATTATTTTTCAGATAATCGTCGCCGTTGCCGCACCGTATATTGCCCCGTATAATCCGTATAAAGGCGATTTTCTGGCAACTTGGGAAACGCCGGGTCGTCTGCATTGGCTCGGTACTGACGATTTGGGACGCGACGTTTTTTCGCGTCTGCTTTACGGCGCACGGATTTCCATTAGTGTCGGCGTTCTCAGTCAGTTTGCAATCGCGGTTGTCGGCGTTCCGGTTGGCGCATTGGCGGGCTTAAAAGGCGGCTGGCTCGATTACATTGTGATGCGCGTAATTGATGTTTTATCATCTTTGCCGACCATTCTTTTTTACATTCTTTTGATGGTTGCGCTCGGCGCGGGTTTCTGGAATTTGATTCTGGCAATGACTTTAACAGGTTGGATTGGAATTGCGCGGCTGGTGCGCGGACAAGTTCTTTCGCTCAAAAAAACCGATTATATTCGCGCTTCACGCGCAATGGGCGGCAATACTTGGTATATCTTCAAAAAGCATATTTTACGAAACGCGATGACTCCGATTATCGTTTCGATGGCGTTAGGTATTCCGGGCGCGATGTTTGCCGAAGCGGGCTTGAGTTTTTTGGGTTTGGGAATTCCCGCGCCGCAAGCCTCCTGGGGACAAATGATTGGAATGTATCAAGCCTACATTCGCACGGCTTGGCATTTGACGGTTTTCCCCGCGATAATTCTCGCTTTGACAATGCTCGCTTGGTTTCTCTTTGCCGACGGCATCCGCGATGCGCTCGATACGTCAAACCGAAATTTATCAGAATAAATTTATGGAAAAGAATATTCAAAATACGGAATTGTTAATTGACATATTCGGCAAATTTCCGAGTTTTCACGATGCTGAAGTAGTGCAAGTTGCAATTAAACGCAAAGATAGCGGTGAATACTGTCCGACGTTTAACGCTTTGATTAAAATAAATAATCACAATTCAGGGGATGATTTCTTGGTTGACCTAAAATTCAAAAGTATTTTTGGACTAAAACTCGAAAACTTTAATCATCAAAATATTTTAGGTGATTTGGAAATACGTGAATTCTCCGATAAATATTTTGAAGAGTTAAAGAGCGACGATAGACTTTTAGGCGTTGTTGGCAACCAAGAAATTGAAAGATTAAATCTCTATGTAAAATTTTACTATTGCTTCGGAATTGAAGCAGAATTTCTTTGTCAATCAGTTAGTATCGAGTCAGTAAAAGTTTTATCAAAAGAGGAAAAAAAGATTTTGTAGTTTTATTTCTTACGATACGAAGCCATTTTATCCGCTAAACGAGTGGTTTCCGGCAGACGATATTTTGGCGCACACTGCAAAACAAAATTGGTTGCTGTTTCTAAGCTAATGCGATGACCGATTGAAACGTAAACCGGCTGAACCTTGTCTTTGGTTCGCAAAGCAACGCCGACTTGTTCGCCTCGATGAACGAGCGGCACGGTGCTTCCGCGAGTTTCACCAAGATTTTCAAACTTTCCGACTAACAAAGATTTTGCTACGCCGACGGTCGGCACATCAACGATTAAACCGATGTGGCAAGCAATTCCGAATCGGCGCGGATGCGCTAAACCTTGACCGTGATAAAATCCTCAAATTAATTGGCGGTTTGTGAAATTTCTGCGCCGTCCGCTTCAGTCGAATAAAGCGGAATGCTCGACCATTCGGCGTAAAGTTCCTGAACGTGCGCGATTAATCACCGCGGCTGAAAACCATCTCGCGGCGGTTGTTTTTGACTTTTTGTCTTTAACCCGCGGATAAGTTTTTATTTTTTTGCTTTGTTTTTATGAGTTTCGTCGCCAATAGATAAATCATTGACAATTAACTGTTTTGAATTTTTGCGATTGTAAGCCAGATGTTTTGAAAAATTAAATTCATTTTTTGTTAATTTTATTTTAACTTTTAAATTTTTACGCGATTTTTGAGTTATACTGTTCAGAC
>Ga0136637_1000352_pt1 | contig 10742 bp, 8 predicted proteins | sample AntDrymUQ8572106_2_FD_105497 | JGI IMG/M metagenome (GOLD analysis project Ga0136637, IMG submission 105497) | Polar desert sand microbial communities from Dry Valleys, Antarctica - metaG UQ857 (21.06) | ecosystem: Environmental > Terrestrial > Soil > Desert | place: Antarctica: Dry Valley... | reverse complement strand
TTCGTCGGAAACATCGAGTAGTCGCCGTTTTTTATCCCACAAGATATTGTTCAAAGAATGATGAATCAGCATTCCGAGAAAAGCGCGAACGACGAGACGCGGCTCGGTTTCACGCATCGCTCCGTCGGCTTGCCGCTGCCTAATATATGAACCGATAAAATCGTAGATACGCGCGACGAATTGGTCAAAAAACATTTGTGAAAGTTCGTGTTCGTCAAGCGCGGCGTAAAACAAAAGACGCATAAAATCAACATCATTCTTGTGATGCCGAAGCGCGTTTATCGCAAAATTATAAAAAACCGTGTAATCATCTTTTTCATCTATCGCTTTTTGTTGAATCGGAGTTTCCCAAGGCAAACTCTTTGCGCCGCCTTCGCACGCTTTAAGATCAATAATCGCGTGGTAAAGCTCGCCTTTAGTGGCAAAATGGCGAAACACCATCGCTTCGGAAACGCCCGCCGCACGCGCGATTTCTTTGGTCGTCGTGCCGCTAAAGCCGCGCTCGGAAAATAGACTTATGGCGACGCGCAAAATTTGACTGCGCCGTTCGTCGCCCGACATTCGGTTGGTTGAGGTTTCGTTTGTTTCCAATTCTTTAATCAATAAAAACTCCATTTGACAAAGTAAGTAAGCACTTACTTTGTCAAATGACAAACGGCTTGTCAAGAGCTATGTGAAAGATTTGGCATGAACTTCCCAAAAGAATTTTTCGTATCAACTTTTTATCGGACAAGGGCATCAAAGCCGAAACCGTCAAGCTGAAATATTGAAGTTGCGGTTAATTTAATTTCAAAAGGAGATTTAAGGAAATGGAAACAGTTACTAATCAGGAACACGGTTTGATCAAACCGGAGCCATTCAACGGCGAGGACAAAACAACGAACGATTATTTGAATGAGTTCAAAGGACAGGCGCAGGAATACGGACAGAAATTTCAGGACGCAGCGCTGAAAGCGAAAGATTACGCCGGCGAAAAATTTACGGTGGCAAGCGAAAAATTTAAAGAATTGCAGGGTAAAGACCCAAAAGAATTAGTCGAAGACGCCAAAGAATACGCGCGTCAAAAACCCGGACAGGCATTGCTGATTTCAGCGGCGGCGGGTTTAATTATCGGCTTATTGCTGAAAGGCGGTCGCCGATAAAATTAGATAAAAGGTAGAAATTCAAACAGAAAAAAGCGATTCGGAAACTCGAATCGCTTTTTTCTTATATAAATTTGAATTTACATTTGCGCGTGAATCAAACGACGCATCTGGTCGCCGAACAGCACGTCAATTTTTTGCGGTTCGATAACCGCCATTACTTCGCCCTGTCCGAAGGTCGAATGAAGCATGGCTTGTCCTTTGCGATATTTGCGCGTTCGGTCATAAGGGCTTCCGCTTTTGGTGGAAGTTCCGACCGACGTCTTAACGCCGCTTTTGAACGTGCTGACAGACTGGCAAATATCACAAACCGATTTTGTTATTTGTCCGAGTTTGGTTACGGTCAGCACCGTATGATCAGTTTCCACATCACACGCCGAACACATTTTTTCGACTTTTTGATCAACCGTATATTTTTTCTTTTCTATAGCCATAAAACATTTCTCCTTCTTTATTTAGGTTATCTTGAACGGGGCGACCGAACTCTAGCTCTTCCGAACGTGCGAAAAGGTTTTTTCGGTTTCTCGAATGTCGGCAGCACGCCGCCGAAATCCGGTAGTAAAACACGCTCGACTTTTTGCCCGGTCAATTTTTCAATCGTCCGCATATTTAATTCTTCGCCCGGGGCGACCAGCGTAATTGCTCTACCCTTCTGTCCGGCTCTGCCGGTGCGCCCGATGCGGTGAACGTAATCCTCCGCCGCTTCAGGCACGTCATAATTAATCACGTGCGAAACCGAATCAATGTCAATCCCGCGGGCGGCGACATCAGTTGCTACCAAAACGCGCGTTTGCCCGTTCTTAAAGCCGCGCAATGCCGCTTCGCGCTGCGCCTGCGAGCGGTCGCCGTGAATCCGCGACGCTTTGTGCGAACGCTTTTCCAGAATATGCGATAAACGGTCGGCACCGCGTTTCGTGCGGGTGAAAACCAGAACGCGCTCGAATTTTTCGCGCTCGAGTAAATCGAGCAATAAAACTGTTTTCGACTGCGCTGCCACCGGATAAGCGGTCTGCTCAATCAAATCGGTGGTTTGTCCGTTTTGGCTGACTTCAATGTATTGCGGAAGACTGTTCATCATTCCTTTGGCGATTTTGCCGACTTCAGTGGTGATTGTCGCCGAGAAGAAAAGCGTCTGCCGTTTTTTCGGAATCGTTTCGAGAATGCGCCGAATCGCGGGCAAAAATCCCATATCGAGCATTCGGTCGGCTTCGTCAAGAACGAGCGTTTGCAGCGCTGAAAAATCAATCGCGCCCTGCTGCATAAAATCAATTAAACGACCGGGCGTGGCGATAATAATATTAGCTCCGCGTAAGCCTTGAGCCTGCCGTTTGTAACCCGAACCGCCGATGATCGCGACACAGCGCAAGCTTTTCGGCGCGAAATCGCGGCACGCCGCATCAATTTGCGTCGCCAGTTCTCGTGTTGGCGCAAGCACCAAAACGCTAACGCCTTTAGATTTAGTTTCCGATAAGTGTTGAATCAGCGGCAGCAAAAACGCCGCCGTTTTGCCCGTGCCGGTTTCGGCGCAGGCGATGATGTCCGCGCCTTCGATAATGGCGGGAATCGCTTTTTGTTGAATTGGTGTCGGTTCCGTAAAACCGAGCGACTTGCATTTGTCTGCCAAAGCAGACTGCAAGCCTAATTGTTTGAAGTTCATTAAATCCTTTGTGATTTGCTCAACCTGATAAAAGGGAGCGGAAAATCTTTTTATAACCTAAAGTCGCTAGTTACAACGGTGATGTTTGAAATCAAAGATTGGATATTGATTCGTTAAGATTGTTTAAGATTAGTTAAAATTGTACCGTGTCCTCAATAATCCTAATCAATCTTAACGAACAAAGCGTTTTGTCGCTGTTCATTACCAACTAGCAGATTTGGGTTACCCAGGAAATAACTTCTAATAAAATATTAAGAAGAAGCGGCTTCAACAGCTAACAATTAACTTGCCGAAGCCGCTTTTTTGGAAAACTATCCGGAAAAATTACCAGCGCGAACCGCCACCGCCACCGCCGCCGCGATTTCCACCGCCGCCACCGCCATAGCCGCCGCGACCGCCGCCACCGCCGCCACGATTTCCACCGCCGCCGCCGCTGCGTTCTTCACGCGGGCGAGCTTCATTGACGGTCAAACTGCGACCATCAATTTCCTTGCCGTTTAATTGTTCGATAGCGGTTGTCGCTTCTTCTTTGCTCGACATTTCGACGAAACCGAAGCCACGTGAGCGACCCGTGTCGCGATCTTCAACGATGTTCACCGTTTCGACCGTTCCGGCTTGACCGAAAAGTTCTTGTAAATCTTCGTTAGAAGTGTTGAATGATAAATTACCGACGTAAAGTTTTGTAGACATTAAAAAATCCTCTCTCCCTTTTCAGGAGTGTCAAAAGAAGTTACTGGACGGAAGTGCTCTTCAGCGGAAACGGTTGCAGGCAGAAGGCTTGCGGTCAAATGCTTCTATTAGTTATAAACGAACCTAATCTCGATTTACCCAAAACGCTACCGTTGATCAAAGAGAGAAGGAATTAACTTTTATAGAATACATTAATTGAGCAAATTAAGCAATCACGCAGCAACTCAAAGGGGAAATGCGCGCCAAAGAATTCTGTTTCGCCGGTTTTGAAAAAATAGTTTTACTATTCTTATGCTTTTAATTTTACGCGGGCGAAAACACAGGCTAAAATTGTTGCGGTATAATTTTCACTTACCTTTTTAAATATTTTTATCGCGGAGAACTAATGAAATTTTATAATGATGTTTTAGGTCTGATCGGCAACACGCCGCTGGTTAAAGTCAACAATTTAACCGCCCTACACGGAATTAAAGCGCAAATTTTCGCCAAAATGGAAAACCTCAACCCGGGCTTTTCGGTCAAAGACCGCATCGGCGTTTCGATGATTGAAGCGGCGGAAAAAGAAGGAATTTTGAAAAAAGGCGGCACTATTATCGAAGCCACGAGCGGCAATACGGGAATCGGTTTGGCGCTGGCGGCGGCGGTCAAAGGCTACAAATGTGTTTTCGTTTTGACGGAAAAAGCCTCGGTCGAAAAATCGCGTTATCTGAAGTCTCTGGGTTCGGACGTGGTGATTTGTCCGGCAGCCGCTAAACCCGGAACGCCCGAGCATTATGTCGAAACGGCGCGGCGTATAGCGTCGGAGATGCCGAATTCTTTTTATCCCGACCAATATAATCATCCGGCAAACCCTTTGGCGCATTACCGAACGACGGGACCGGAAATCTGGAACGACACGGACGGAAAAATCACGCATTTCGTTTCGAGCATCGGCACGGGTGGCACAATTAGCGGCACGGGCAGATATTTGAAAGAGAAAAATCCGAACATCAAAATCATCGGGGCAGATCCTTACGGCTCAATTTTTAAAACGTACAAAGAATCCGGTCGTGTTCCCGAAGCCACGCCGTATCTGGTTGAAGGAATTGGACAAAACTTGCCGGTCGGCAACGCCGATATGAAGGCGATTGACGAGATTATCAACATAACCGACCGCGAATCGTTTGAGATGGCGCGGCAGCTTTCGCGCGTCGAAGGCATTTTTTGCGGCGGCTCGACCGGAACGATTTTCGCCACCGCGCTGAAAGTGGCGAAAACTTTGGACGAAACCGGCTTAGTCGTGTTTATCGTTTGCGATACGGGCGAGCATTATTTAACCAAATTTCATTCGGACGAATGGATGAAAGAAAAACTTCTGCTCGAACCGCAAAAAATCACTGCTGGCTTGATAAATGAAACGAAAAACTCCGGTGCGCCGCGCGCGCTCGTATTTGCCGCGCCGGATGAAATTGTCGGCGATGCGCTGGCGAAAATGAACGAAATCGGCGTAACGCAAATTCCGGTGCTGGAAAATAATCAATCGGTCGGTTCCTTACGCGAAAGCCGCGTATTGACCCGCCTGCTTGAAAACCGCGATTTGCTCGAAGCGAAAGTCGGCGACGTGATGGACGAAAGTTTTCCGATTGTCGAAGTGGACGCGAATTTTAACGATATAAAAGCAAAACTGCAAAAATCGCCCGCCGTTTTGATTGAAGATTTTAAACGCATTACAGGTATAATTACGCGAATGGATATGTTGGATTTGCAAAAATGAAATTTCAATTTTTCGAGTTAAAATCGAGAATGCGTCCGATACTGAACTTGAAAGCCTTAAGCTAATTTGAGGAGAAACAATGAGTGACAAACCGAAAGATGATGATTGGGGAATGACGATGCCGCATATGCGTCTTGAAAAAGATATAAATGCTGATAATTTTTCCGACGATTTCACGCCGAATCCATATTCGTCAAATCAGCCGCCTGCCGACAATTGGGAGAAAACGCAGCAGAATTTCAATCTGCCGCACAATCAATCGTCGTCGCCGGATTATGATAAGACCACGCCGAACATTAACATTCCGAAAGATGTCTGGCAGGATGAAGCGCCGCGTGCTTCAAGCCAAACACCGATTGCTGATTGGGGAATGACAACGCCAAACCTTAACATTCCTCTTGAAGCCAAGCAAGACGATTGGGGCGCAACCGCGCCGAACATCAGCGTTCAGCAGGAAAATAAACCGGACGATTGGGGAATGACCGTACCGAACTCGGGTGCGCCGAAACAGGAAAAGCAGGATAATTGGTCAATGCCCGCGCCGGTTTTTCGGATCTCCGAAGGCGAAAAAGTTGATAACTTACCGAAGAGGTCGCCGCATTTTAATCGAGATGAGCCGGACGGTTTTGATAAAACCACGCCAAATTTTAATTTGTCGGAACTCGCTCCGCCTGCGCCTTATGGCGCAACATCGTCGAACCTGAATCTACAGGCACACCCGAATGCGTCTGAACAATTCTCTGCCAATCAAGTCGCTGTCGAAACTCCGAAAGTTGAACGAACGGGCGGCGGTTCTAAAATGATCTACGTTCTCGCCGGGCTGATTGTGTTGCTTTTCTTTGGAATCGTCGCTTTAGCCGGAGCGTATTTTTTATTTCTCAACAAACCGCAGACGGCGCAAACAATCGAAACTCCAAAAGAAGAACAAGCCGTACCAAAGGAAACTGCTTCAACCACCGCGCCGCTGGTTGCCTCTGAAACAAAATCTGATTTGCCGAATGAAATTGAATATAAAGGCGCGATGGTTTTAGTTTCAGCCGGTGAATTTACGATGGGCAGCGTCACAGGAGAGAATGAATCGAAACCCGCGCACAAAGTCGTTTTGCCTGCCTTTTACATTGATAAAACGGAAGTAACCAACGCCGAATATAAAAAGTTTTGCGACGCGACGGGCAAGTCTTACCCGCCAAATCCGCATCTCGAAACCGGTTATTTTTCAAAGCGACCGAATGCGCCGGTCGTCGGTGTCTCTTTCGCCGACGCGAAGGCTTACGCAGAATGGGCGGGCAAACGGCTGCCGACCGAAGCCGAATGGGAAAAAGCCGCGTCGTGGGACGATACGGCGCAGGCGAAACGCGCGTTTCCATGGGGCAATGATTTTAAAAAGAATAACGTCGCTTTTGGAATTAATTCAATTTCCGACGTCGGAAAATTCACAGGCGGCGCAAGCGCATGCGGCGCGTTGGATATGGCGGGCAACGTGCTTGAATGGGTGGACGCTTACTTCCAGCCGTATCCGGGCAGCCTGGCGACGAACATCGAATTCGGCGAAAAAAATCGCGTCGTTCGCGGTGGACATTTCGGCTCAAAATCAAACGACAGTTTGACAACGACGAAAAGAATCTACATTCCGCCTGATGTCGCGTCGGGCGAAGACGACGAAAAGCTCATTGCCGCGATTATCGGTTTTCGGTGCGCGGTTTCGGCAGACAATAGCCGTGTGGCGGAGGTTTTAAACTCGCAAAGCAAATAATTCACCCGCATCGCGTCAAAAAATTTGGACTGAAAAGGGAAGTTTGGAATTTATGAATCAAAAAGCGATTTTCGGAAAAATATCTCTGACCGTATTAAGCGCGCTTTTGCTTTTCTTGAGCGGCGCGGAAAACGCTTCGGCTCAAATGGATGAAGTCGTCATCGTAAAACAAAAAGCGCGGGCGACAATTAGACCGAAAGCCAAGCCCGCGCCGAGAAAAGTTGATGTCGTGAGAAAAGTTTCGATTGTGCGCGTTGAGAAAAAAAGCCGCAAAAATTATAAAAAGCCGGTTATTTCTTCGAGATCGAAAGTTATGCGGAAACAATCTGTGAGTCGGCTTGAAGTTCAACTTCTCGCCCTGCAATTGCGATTGATGATGGTCAACCGCGACGGCAGCGAATCGGAAGTCAATCCGCTGGCGACCTTTACTCCGAACGACCGACTTCGTTTGTCAGTAAAAGCGAATCAACGCGGTTTTCTTTACATCATCCGCCAGAAATCGCCCGAGGAAGAAGGCGAAATCATCTTTCCGACAACGCTCGTCAACGGCGGAAAAAATCTTGTTTCCGCCAATTACGAATACGTAATTCCAAATTATTGCCCGAAGGATATTATCCCGAACCTGCGCGATTGCGCACTGACGCTTTTCCCTTATAACGAATCGCCGCAAGAGTTTTTTACGTTGATATTTACCCGCGACCAGTTGGTTGATTTACCCGACGACGTGAATAATACGCGCGTTAATATAAAAAATTTAATGACGGCGGGAAAATTAAAACCCAAAATATTAATTGATTTAATTGAAGATTCGAATCAGGATTTGGTTTCACAAACCGGCGATACGGCGTTTGCCGTTCGAATCGTCAACCAGAATCCGAATGATAACGAGGAAATTATCGAGACGTTCGTGCTCAATAAGTTAAAGAAATAACTTTTCCGCAATGCCAGACGCGAAAATAAAATTTAACGACCGTGAAATCGTTTTGGGACAGGGCGTTACGACGTTTGGACGCACGACGGAAAATACGGTTTCGTTCGCCTCCGACTCGAATGTTTCGCGTTATCACGCCGAAATCGAATGGCGCGACGGCGATTTCTGGCTGATTGATTTAGGCAGCAGCAACGGCACGACTTTGAACGGCGAATCGGTCAAAAGCGATAAAAGGTTAAACGACGGCGACGAAATTCTGTTTGGCGGCACAAGCAAAGTCGAGTTCTTTTCGGGCGAGAGAAAAAAGGACGAAACATCGGTGGCAGCCAGGCGCGAAGATTCGATGGTTGTCGGCAACGAGGAATTAGAGGAAAAACAAGAAACCGAAATCATACGGGACGAACAAGCGACATCAAAGGCGAGAATGCCGGGAATGCTCGGAATCGCGGGCGCGACCGTCGGTTTGGCGGTAGTTTGCACCGTCGGCGCGGTGATTTATTCTAATACCGGTTCATCTGTGTGTGAAGCCAAAGCCGTCATCGTCAAACCCGACAACGGCGAAACGATTACCGAGGAGACGGAAATCGAGGTCGAAGCCGAAAACGCCGAATGCGCAACACGCGCCATTTTCCTGATTAACGGCGCGGAGTTTGCCAGCGCGACCGAACAGCCATTCGCTGCCAAAATTGACCCGAAACAATTTCCCGATTTGGCAAACGGCAGTCTGCAATCGCTGCAAATAGTTTTGGAAGACGCCGAAGGAAATAAAATCGTCCAGCCGAGCGATATCGCGCTCGCGTTTGAAACCATCGAAATCGCCACGCCGACACCGACACCTGAAGACATTCCACAAACACCGACTCGGATACCGCCGAAGGGAACGAAAGTATCGGGCGGCGACACGCAGGAAATGGCAAGAAATCTGCTGAAGGAATTCTCGGGAACCTTTAATTACAAATACGACCAGCAATTTGTCCAGGAAGTTCAAAAGAAAACCGGCGAGTATGCAACCGAAGGTTATTTCAACCGAGCTGCCGTGTATAAAGATGTCATCAGCGTGGCGTTCGTGCAGGAAAGAAATTTGGACGCGCCGCTCGGATTTATCTTAGCGATGAGCCGCAGTCAGTTTAAGCCGCAGAAGAATGGCGCGGATGAAGGCTTGTGGCAGATGAACACCGATTTTGTCGCGCAGAACGGTTATAACGGATTGTGCGGAACCGAAACTTTGTCGGACGCTTCGCAGAACTGCGCGTCAAAAGCCGCATCGCTGTATCTGAAATCGCTCGTGCTGGAAGTTTTTGAAGGCGACGTAATTTACAGCGTCGCCGCGTTTGGCAAATCGCCGCAGGAAGCGAACATTTGGAAAGCGACTCTGCCCGCCGACCGCGCGGATTTTTGGAACGTCATCAAAGACGCGAAACAGCGCGAACAAGTCGCGCGCTTTTTCGCGGCGGGCATCGTCGCGGAAAATCCGCAAAAGTTTGGACTCAAAAAAGACCGTCCGATTTCGGAACTTTATAAAACTTTAATAGGTAATTAAAATATAGCACCGATAAGATAAAGAAAAATTTACAGGGATAAATGGGATAGATAGGGATAATTCAAAATAAAATCCCTGTTAATCTACCTCATCCTTAGTAAATTATTTTCTCATTAGTTTAGAAAAGATGGCTGAGATTTTTCTGACATATTCAACCGCCGAAGGCTCGCGTGAAATAGCAATTGAACGCGACCGGACAACTTTCGGGCGCGGCGATGCCGATTATCGGCTGAACGACGAAGGACTTTCGCGCATTCACGCGACTGTTTACCGGGATGGCGAGCGCGTTTGGATCGTTGACGAAAACTCGACCAACGGCAGTTTTGTCAACGGTCAAAAGGTTACGGGAAGCGGCACGATTTTGAAAAACGGCGACCAGATAAAAATCGGCAATCACACGAAAATAATTGTCAGAGTTTCCGACCGGAATACAGCCGCGCCGCCTATCGCTCTCAGCACTCAAACGCCGCAGATGAGCGCTGCTACCTCGTCCGCACAGCAGCCACCAAGTTCTTCAATGGTAATACCGATTTTGGTGACGATGTTCGCGCTGTTCGTCATCGGCGTTTCCGCGCTTTTTATCGGCGTGAAAGTTATGGGGGATGACCAGCAAATTGCTTATAAATCGAACAGTGGCGACGGCTACGAAACGCCTGAAGATACGCCTGATGAAAATGAAAACAAATCGCAGAAAACGCCGAAACCGGAAAAGACCGCGACCGGCAATTCAAGCACCGGCAACACGAGTTTGACGAATACGCCCGAAACTCTAAATAGCGGCACGACGGTTGTTTTGCCGACAGGCAAAAAATATCAAGCGATGTCGGATGACGAGAAAAATCGCTATATCGCCGTCAAATCCGAAAAGGTGGCGCGAATTATCGGCAATCAGAAAAGTGAGCCGATTCCGCCGGAAGCCGTACAGGAAATCAAAAAATATCTCAACGGCTACGTCGGGCGATTGGCGAAAGCGAAAAACGACAACTGCACGCAGGGCGGCTGGGTGCGAAGCGATTTTCTAACGGTTCTCGAACGCGCCTCAAAAAACTCGCCGTTTATCAATCGCGCGTTTAATACCGAAGGCGTCGAGCCGCAAATCGGCATTTATATCGCGATGATTGAATCGGAACATTGCCCGTGTCTGGAAAGTCCGACGCGCGCCAAAGGAATGTTTCAATTTCTCGCATCCAGCGCGCCCGATTACGGGTTGCCCGCCGACCAGCGGTGCGAACCCGAACCGGCGGCAAAGGCGGCGGCGAAATATGTCAAATCTTTA
>Ga0136637_1000349_pt1 | contig 10792 bp, 7 predicted proteins | sample AntDrymUQ8572106_2_FD_105497 | JGI IMG/M metagenome (GOLD analysis project Ga0136637, IMG submission 105497) | Polar desert sand microbial communities from Dry Valleys, Antarctica - metaG UQ857 (21.06) | ecosystem: Environmental > Terrestrial > Soil > Desert | place: Antarctica: Dry Valley... | reverse complement strand
GCCCGCCTTCCCGTACCACCCGCACGTGACCATCGCCCATGACACCACGGAGTCGGCGCTGGACCTCGCGTTCGACGAGCTCGCCGGCTACGAGGCCTCGTTCGAGGTGAACGGCTTCAGCCTCTACCGCCACGGCAATGACGGGGTCTGGCGACCAGTCCGGACGTACGGGTTCAGCGCCTCGGGCCGCTCGCCCGACCAGCCGGCCCAGGGCACGGCGAGGAGCACCGGTGGCCGGGCCGGCGCCTGAGACGGGGAGAACTGACACCGATGTGAAGAAGCCGGGTCTGGTGGACCGGCTCAAGGCGCGAGCCCAGGCGCTCCGCGACCGGCGGCCGATCGTCGACCATCTCGCCCGCGCGTTCGAGCACTTCTCCGCAGCGCAGGCGTCCATGCTCGCCGGCGCGATCACGTACTTCGGGCTGCTCTCCTTCTTCCCGATCATCGCCCTGGCGTTTGCGGTGCTGGGGTTCGTGGTCGGCAACCAGCCCGAGGCGCAGGAGCCGGTCCTCGACGCGATGCGCACTGTGCTTCCGGGGATCTTCGACGAGATCAGCACCGAGGAGCTCGCTGATGCGGCGAGTACCGCCTCGATCATCGGCCTCGCCGGCTTCCTCTACTCCGGGCTCGGCTGGCTCTCGTCCCTCCGCGGGGCACTCCAGACTATGTTCGCGGTGCCGAAGGAGGAGCGAGGAAACTTCCTCCTGGGCAAGGCGACCGATCTGCTCGTGCTCGGCTCGCTCGGCATCGTGCTGCTCGTCTCCGTCGGCTCCTCGAGCATCGTCACCAGCCTGACCGGTGAGCTGCTCGGAGCCGTGGGGCTCCCCGAGGACGACCCGATCCCGACGTTCCTGCTGCGTGTGATCGGCATCGCGGTCGGCGTCCTCGCCAGCACGCTGCTGTTCTTCGTGATCTTCCGCCTGCTCGGCAAGCCCGACCTGCCGAGCCGCGCGCTCCGCGAGGGCGCGATCTTCGCCGCGATCGGCTTCGAGGTGCTGAAGCTGCTGGCGACGTTCGTGATCGGCAGCACGGTGGACAACCCGATCTACGGCCCGTTCGCCCTGGTCATCGCGCTGCTGGTGTGGATCAGCTACTTCGCCCGTCTCACCATGCTCGGCGCATCCTGGGCCGCGACGACCCCCCCGGCGGACGAGGTGGTGGAGACCCGCATCGCGCTCGAGGCCGAGCGCATGCTGGTCGAGCTCCGACCGGATCTCGTCGACGGCCCGACGGATGCAGGTGTGCGACCGGACCGCGACCGAGCTGCGCTCGTCGCCGGCGTCGCGCTCGGTGCGGCGGCGGTCGGGCTCGCGGTGTCCCTCCGCAAGGTCGCCGAGGCCGCAGAGGACTGAGCTCAGGCTCCTTGACCTGGTCGGATCGAGCGTCCTCGAAACTGCTCACGGCGCAAGCGGTCCCGACGTACGGCCCGGATCCGCAGCGCCGCGACCGCACCGACCAGACCGACGCCCACCAGGGCTGTCGTCGTGAGTGCCCCGAGCCCGCCGCCGGCGCCTGCGTCCACCGCGTCGCCCGCCGCGGGCGGTTGCCCCGGTGTCTGGAGTGGCCCGCCCGACTCCTCCGGTCCGGCGGAGATCACCGGGACCGGCGGACCCAGGACCAGCTCACCGACGGGAGTGACCGCGTCGGCGTTGAGGAACGCCCAGTCCAGCAACGCGGCCGCCACGACCTCCGCCCGATCCTCGGCCCGCAGAATGGTGACGAGGAAACCTCGGCCGTTGCGCTCCGCGGCGCCGACATAGGTGTGGCGGGCGAACGTGGTGTACCCCGTCTTTACGCCGATCAGCCCGTCGTACGAACCGAGCAGGCGGTTCCCGTTCTGGATCTGGTAGCTCGTACCGTCGCGCGCCGGCAGGTCCACCGTCAGTGTCGTCACGTACGTCCGGAAGTCCTGGCGCTCAAGCGCTGCCCGGGCGATCAGTGCCAGGTCGTAGGCCGACGTGAGCTGACCCGGTTCGTCAAGCCCGCTCGGGTTGATCACCTGCGTGTCGAAAGCCCCGAGCTCCCGTGCCACCGCATTCATCCCAGCGACCGTCTGCTCGACGCCGCCGGCAGTCCTGGCCAGCGCCTGGGCTGCGTCATTGCCCGAGTCGACCAGCATGGCCTTGAACAGCAGGTCCACGTCGTAGGAGAGCCCGGCCGCGATACCCACCTTGCTGCCCTCGACGAGCACGTCCTCGTCGGCGCCGACGACCACCTGACTTTTGTCGAGACCGGGCAGCAGCGCAAGTGCGGTGAGGACCTTGAGCGTGCTGGCCGGCGGATGGCGCTCGTGCGCGGACTTCGACGCGAGGACCTCGCCCGTCTGGAGGTCGGCAACCACGTACGCCGCAGCCTCGTTGACCGGCGGCAGCACAGCGCCGGCCCCCAGGTCAACCACCACGCCTGGCTCGGCCAGACGCTTTCCGCCGATCGGATCGCCGGCAACGGCGGCGCTCGGCGAGACGCCAGGTACGAGTGCGGCGGCAACCATGACGAGGAACGCCATCGGCCGAGCCGACCTGTGTCGAGCACCAGCCAGGGATCGTTGTCGCACGTACCTACTCTTCCGTTCCGGAGCCGTCGAGGGTCCAACCGATGCCTGCGCCCCGGTCGTGGCGCATCGGAGCGGGCCGATGCAGACCTCGGCCGGCGACCGCCGGTCGACGAGGCGTCCCGGCCTAGGATGCCTTGAACCGAGCTGGCCGGCAGCGCCGGCCGGGCTGCTCGCCGCTCCGAGGGAGGACCGCTCGTGCCCACGCGGTCGACCGCCGTCCCACCGCTCGTACCGTCGGGCGGAACCGCGGGATCGCCGGATCACGCCTCATCCGCCCTGACCACCCGACAACTGCCGACCAGCGCCGAGCTCTACGCCTGGGTAAGTGAGTTGACGCTGCGTGCGAACCTCGGCGAGGCCGAGGCAGTCCTCACCGAGCTCGATGCCGTCCTCGACGTGGCGCGACAGATCGGTGCCCGACGGATCGTCCACCGCGCCGTGCACCTTCTTGCGATCTGCAACCTCCTGCTCGATCGGCTCAATGACTGTGTGCGAGCCTGCGACGTCCTGGCAGCCGATCTTTCCGATGATCCGATCGATCGCGGGTGGCTCTCGAGCTGCGCCTCTATGCGGGCGTTGGTGGGTATCTCTCGCGGGGACCTGACGCGCGCCCTCCAGGAGATGGTCGAGGCGGCGATTCAAGTACGCAACGCGCCCACCCGGGGCCCCGGCTATCTCAACGCAGTCAACGGGTTGGGCGTCGGATGCCTCTCGCTACGGCTTTACGAGCTTGCGCTCGAGCAATATGCGATCGTCGATGATGACGCGGTATTCGCCCAGTATCGGAATTCGATGTTGTTCGGGAACCTCAACGCTCAGCTCGCCCACATCTACTGGGGTCTCGAGCTTGACCGCGTCGGCTCGGCGACCGCCGCAAGCACCCATTTTAAACAGGCAATGGACCGGGGACGGCGAGCGCTCGACTACGTGCCCAAACAGGATGAGAACCCGTGGAAACTCGTCCTTGAAGCACGCGGCGGAATGTGTCTGGCGTTTCTCGGCGAGGCTGATCTCGCCATCATCAACCTCAAGGATGTTGTTCCGCGCCTCGCTGAGCGGCCCAAGGATGAGACAGTTATGGCCCGTATCGGCCTGGCGCGTGCCTCGTCGAAGATCGATCGGGGGGTCGCCCGCGCGCACGCGGATCTGGCGCTCGGCGCATTGGACAACCAGACCGACTACGCGCTGTCGACGGCTGCGTCGTGGGAGCGCGCACGTCTCGATCTCGATGGTTCAGCGACTGCTGCGGCCGCCGACTACTGCAACCGCATCGCCAGGGCGAGCTGGGACGAGCGCTGCCGGCTTGTCGGCTCGGTAGCGGAACGCATCCGAGCAGAGGTCGCTCTCCGGCGCGCCCGCGAGAGGGACCATCTACTCCACGACGAGACGACCGGGCTTCCGAACCGGTTGCTTCTCGTTCAGCAGCTCGCGACCTACGTCGGCGAGGCACGACGCATCGAAGGTGTGGTGAGTCTGGCCTTCCTCGATCTGTCGGCTAGCGCGCCGCACGAGGTGTTGCACGAGATCATCGCCACGCTCGACGTCGACTTCTTGGCGAGGTACGACCATGGCGAGCTGGCGGCAGTGGGCGTGGGTCTGGGTGGCGCAGAGCTGGCGGATCGCGTCCGGGCATGCAGCCCGGGCGCGATCATCCACTTGACCGTAGGGGTCGCCGCGCTGGCCTCGCCCTCATCGGTCACAACCCTTGTCGCGCACGCAGACGAAGCACTGCTGACGGCCCGCCGTCGGGGCGGGATCTGGATCAACCCACATGCCTCCGCGCAGTAGACGTGAAGCAGCGAGGAACCGTGTCATGCCGGTGAGATCGCCTAGACCTCGTCCTGGGAGCGCGCCGGCTGAAGTCCGGCGTGAACCAGGCGCGGACCTGCCGTCGTGGAGTGAGTTGTACACCACCACTGGCGAGCTCACGCTACGGGCGCAGACCGGCGGCGCCGATATGGTTCTGACCGAGGCACCCGAGGTTCTGCGCGCCGCTCGCGAGGCGGGCGCGCAGCGCATCGTGTACCAGTTGCTCTACATCGAGGCGCTCTGCAACCTCCAGCTCGGACGCCTTGACGATTGTGTCGACGTGTGTGCTGAACTCACGCGAGAACTCTCGGAGGACCCGGTCGATCGCAGTTGGATGTCCAGCAGCGCCTCGATGCGAGCGATCGTTGCAATCATCCAGCACGAGCGGGAGCTCGCTCTGCGCGAGGTCATCGAGGCCGCGATACACCTGCACGACTCGCCCCCCCGGGGATTGTCGTACATCTGGGCGGTCAACGTGCTCGGCGTGGCGTACCTCTCGCTGCGCCTGTATGAGTTGGCGCTCACCCACTACGACGATCTCGCCAGCGACCAGTCGGTCAGCGCCTACGCGATCTCGGCGCTCTACCGGATCCTAAACACTCAGCTGGCGCACCTGTACCTGGGACTAGAGCTGGATCGAATCGGCTCCGCGGAAGCGGACGAGCACTTCGGTCAGGCGCTGCGCCTCGGAGATCAGGCGAGGGAGGTTCTTCCAGCGCAGGAGGCGCGAGCATGGGAACTCGTCCTGGACGCGCGCAACGGCCTCTGCTTGGCCTTTCTCGGACAGTCCGAAGCGGCAGTTGAGCTACTTGCAAGCGTGATCGAGCCGCTGTCCCGAGTCGGGGCCGACGATGCCGTCATCGCACGGCTCGGGCTTGTTCGAGCCCACTCAGCCCAGATCGGATCGGCCGCACTCGCGCATGCCGAGCGGGCGCTGCTCTCGATCACTCACACCACTGACTACGCCCTGGCGATGGGTGCCGTATGGGAGCGAGCCCGACTCTACGTTCACGAGCCAGACGTGGCCGTGGCCGCGTCGTACGCGCAGATGCTCGCTCGGACGAGCTGGCGGGACCGTTCTCAACTCGCTTCGACGATGGACGCTCGGATCACGACCGAGACGATGCGTCGACAGGAGGCACGTGCAACCGAGCGACTGCTGTACGACGCTGCCACCGGCCTGGTGAGCCGCTTGTCGTTCCTCCAGCGGCTGTCTGGGCACCTGGCTGACTCTCGCCACAAGGGCGACACAGTGAGCGTCGCGTTTCTCGAAGTCAGTGCGGGGGCGTTCGACGAGACGCTGGACAAGATCATTGCGACGTTGCAGGTCGACGTGCTCGCCAGGTACGACCACCACGAACTGGCGGTCATCGCGATCGGTATCACCGGGGACGATCTTGGCTCGCGGATCCGCGCCTGTGGCGACGATGTCGTGCGTCATATCACCGGTGGCATCGCATCCCTCACGACGCCGACCTCGGCGGCCGGGCTCATCATGCACGCGGACGAAGCGCTCCTGCTGGCCCGCGAGGCGGGTGGATTGCACGTCAACCGGCACGGCGAAACCCGCAGCCAGGTCATTACTGCTCGAACGTCCTGACTCGTCGGCGCGGCGCGTCTGGGCAGCCGCCACGAACAGGCATGGGGTGCGCCGGATCAGAGGCTCAACCGTCGTCGGGACGGTCTAGCCGCCTGCGGGCCGGCCGCCGCCACCGATGTGGCCGATCGCGATGACGCCGTCAGAGATGCGGCCGCCGCCACCGATGTGGCCGATCGCGTTGACGCCGTCAGAGATGCGGCCGCCGCCACCGATGTGGCCGATCGAGACGACTGCGGATGGTGCGGCTGCGCCGAGGCTCGCGCCGACGATGGTGAGGATTGCGACGAGCTTTCGGGTCCTGGTCATGTCGCGACCATAGCCGCGTCGGGCCCCCGCGCGCCAGTCCTCGGGCACAACAAAAGCCGGGCTGGTCGTCGGTCGCTTTGCGGGATGGATCCCGGTCATGCCATCGCGCGGACGGTAGACAGTTACTCCTCGTGCCTCACCCCCCGTAGTGGTCACCGCGCCCGGTGATCGGTCCAGCGCGTTGGCCCCCCGGCGCGGCCAGCCGTGGTCGCGGCTGGCTTCGAAAGAATATAGATCGCGGAAGCCACTGGAAACCGGCGCCGACCGAGACTTTGCCGACTCTTGACCATTGCTCGCTGAACGAGGGCACGAGGCGGGCTGCGAGGGCGCCGGGACGGTCCCGAGGTCGAGGCGTTCGACCTCACGACGTAGGGATTGGGTCCACCAGGGCGGCGTGCCGGCGCGAGCCGTCCGCCACCTCGACCCCCGAGCTGTCGAGGTGGCGGACGTGGTCGAGCAGGCCGGTCAAGCGCCTGAGACGCCGATGCGCGATGGTGAGCCGCAACTTCCCGAACTCTTCCGGCGGGCACTGGTCCCCGCTCGTTGCGCCGAGCTCGCCTCTGGACGGTAGGGCGCGTGTATCGACCGCGCCACGATCCGTCAGTAAAGGTTGGGCAAGGATCGGGGCCTCGCGGCCACCGCTGGCAAAGAGATGGCAAAGTCTCGACCGCTCCGGAGCTGGGCTCGGAGGACTCCGGCACGACGCCCGCGCAATCCCTCCGTCCCTGAACTGTCCCGCGTGTCGGGTCCGACCATGGTCAGCCGCGAGTGCTGCTTGTCCGGCGTGATCAACGTCTCCGACCGCACGGGCTCGACCGGCTGGGCCGACAACTAGGGTCGCGACAGCGAGCACGAACGAGCCAATGCATCCCTCGGAGGCGAGCGCATGGGACGGCTGTCGGAGTCCGGGCTCCCGATCGAGGCGGTGTACGGGCCCGAGGCGCTGGCCAGGTGGGACCCGGTGACCCAGCTCGGCGAGCCCGGTGCGTTCCCGTACACGCGTGGGGTGTACCCGTCGATGTACACCGGCCGGCCGTGGACGATGCGGCAGTACGCGGGCTTCGGCACGGCGGTGGAGTCCAACCGGCGCTACCACCAGCTGATCGCGGCCGGCTCGTCCGGGTTGTCGGTGGCCTTCGACCTGCCCACGCAGATGGGCTACGACTCCGACGACCCGGTCGCGCACGGCGAGGTCGGGAAGGTCGGAGTGGCAATCGACTCGATCGACGACATGCGCCTGCTGTTCGACGGGATCCCCCTCGGCGAGGTCTCAACGTCGATGACGATCAACGCGCCAGCGGCGCTGCTGCTGCTGCTCTACCAGCTCGTCGCAGAGGAGCAAGGTGTCTCGAGCAGTGCGCTCACCGGGACGATCCAGAACGATGTGCTCAAGGAGTACATCGCCCGGGGCACGTACATCTACCCGCCAGCGCAATCGTTGCGGTTGATCACCGACGTCTTCCGCTACTGCCACGCGGAGATCCCCCGGTGGAACACCATCTCGATCTCCGGCTACCACATGGCCGAGGCGGGCGCGACGCCCGCGCAGGAGATCGCGTTCACGATCGCGGACGGCATCGCCTACGTCCGCGCCGCGGTCGAGAGCGGGCTCGACGTCGACGAGTTCGCGCCCCGCCTGGCGTTCTTCTTCGTGGCGCGTACGACGCTGCTCGAAGAGGTGGCGAAGTTCCGGGCCGCTCGACGGATCTGGGCAGAGGTCATGCGTGACGACTTCGGCGCCACGAACCCCAAGTCGCTGATGCTCCGCTTCCACACCCAGACCGCTGGCGTGCAGCTCACCGCCCAGCAGCCGGAGGTGAACCTGGTCCGGGTCGCCGTGCAGGCGCTCGGCGCGGTGCTGGGCGGGACGCAGTCGCTGCACACGAACTCCTACGACGAGGCGATCGCGCTCCCGACGGAGAAGGCGGCCCGGCTGGCCCTGCGTACCCAGCAGGTGCTCGCGTACGAGAGCGACGTGACCGCGACCGTCGACCCGTTCGCCGGGTCCTACGCCGTGGAGGCGATGACCGACGCGGTCGAGGCCGAGGCGCGCGAGCTGATGGCGCGGGTCGAGGAGATGGGCGGCGCGGTCGCGGCGATCGAGCAGGGCTTCCAGAAGAACGAGATCGAGCGGTCGGCCTACCGGATCGCACTGGAGATCGACGCGAAGGAGCGGGTCGTGGTCGGGGTGAACCGCTTCGTCCTCGACCAGGAAGACCCCTACGAGCCGCTTCGGGTCGACCCGGCCATCGAGGCGCAGCAAGCCGACCGCCTCACCACCCTGCGCAAGGAGCGGGACAACGCTGAGGTCGACCGTCGACTGGACGAGCTGCGCGTCGCAGCCGCCCCGAGCGGCGCCGAGGCGAACGTGCTCTACCCGATGCGCGAGGCACTGCGCGCGCGGGCCACCGTTGGCGAGGTGTGCCACGCGCTGCGTGACGTCTGGGGCCGCTACCTCCCCCCGGACGCGCTCTGACCGCAGACTGCCTCCGCCTAACGATGATCAAGGAATTCCTGCCCCATGCCTTCGACGACGATCCACTCGCCAGCTCGCCGGGCAAGAATTCCTTGATCATCGTCATCGGGTGACGACGAAGGAGCCAAGCGGACACGTAGCCTGGACGGGCCGTGACCGACCTCCCGATTGCTCCCGCGCTCTTCCCGGACACCGTGGACGAGATCGAGCGAGCCGCCAAGCCGTACGACGACGAGCTCGTCGCGCTCCGCCGTGACCTGCATGCCCACCCAGAGCTCGGCGGCTCCGAGGTGCGGACGTCGCGCCTGCTCGTCGACCGGTTGACCGCAGCTGGGCTCGTGGTCCGCCCGCTCGCCGGCGGCACGGGACTCGTGTGCGACGTGGAGGGCACGAAGAACCGCCTCGGACCGGACCGGCCGCGTCGCACGGTCGCATTGCGAGCCGACCTCGACGCGCTGCCGCTCGTCGACGAGAAGGACGTGCCCTACCGGTCGACGGTTCCCGGGGTCTGCCACGCGTGCGGTCACGACGTCCACACGGCGACCGTGCTCGGGGCCGGGCTCGTGCTGGCCGACCTGGCTCGGCAGGGGCTCGTCGGTGGAAACGTCCGGCTGGTGTTCCAGCCGGCCGAGGAGGTCATTGGCGCCGGCGCCCCGGAGGTCATCGCCGCCGGCGCGCTCGATCAGGTCGAGCGGATCTTCGCCTTGCACTGCGACCCTCGAGAGGTGGTCGGCCGTGTCGGGCTCAGGGTCGGCGGGATCACCGCGTCGTCAGACCAGGTCACCGTCCGCCTCACCGGTCGAGGTGGTCACACCGCGAGGCCGCACCTGACCGCGGACGTGGTCTACGCCCTCGGCGAGGTGATCACCCGGCTCCCGGCCGCGCTCTCGCGCCGCGTCGACCCGCGCGCCGGCCTGTCGCTCGTGTGGGGGCGGGTCACGGCGGGCACCAGCTCGAACGTGATCCCCGACCGGGGCGAGGTGTCCGGCACGGTGCGCTGCCTCGACCTGGGTGTGTGGGACGCAACCGGTGCGCTCGTCACCCGCCTCGCCGAGGAGATCGTTGCCCCGTACGGCGTCGGGTGCGTGGTCGAGTACGTGCGCGGGGTCCCGCCTGTCGTGAACGAGCGCAGCTCGGTCGCGATCCTCGCCGCCGCGGCCCGTTCGATCCTCGGGACGCCCGCAGTCAGGTCGACTGAGCAGAGCCTCGGTGGCGAGGACTTCGCCTGGTACCTCGAGGATGTTCCGGGGGCGCTCCTGCGGCTCGGCGTCCGCCCCGCTGACGAGGAGATCTCCCCCGACCTCCACCGTGGCGACTTCGACGTCGACGAGCGCTCGATCGGGATCGGGGTCCGCGTCCTCGTCGCCTCCGCGCTCCTCGCGCTGGGATGAGCCGCTTCGTCCGCACGCGGCGCGAACCTACCGACTCCGTAACGGTCTGGCGCTGCACCCCGCCGTTTGGTCCGTACCGGGTCCGGTCGCGGCTAAAGTGTCGGCGATCACTTGCCCGACCTGAGGGCAGGCGCGTTGAAGGAGGCACCACCTTGCGTGTGAGCAAACTGATCGGGACGTTCGCCGTCGTATCCCTGGCCCTCGTGGGCTGCGGAGGCGACACCAACGAGCCCACCACACAGACCAGTGAGTCGACCAGCACCGGATCGAGTTCCGCCCCGGAGGAGACCGGGGAGGAGCCGCAGTCCCCGGACTACCAGATCGGCATGGCGTTCGACGTCGGCGGTCGTGGTGATTTTTCGTTCAACGACGCCGCCGCCGCTGGCCTGGACCGGGCCGCCGATGAGCTCGGCGTCGGGTTCCAGGAGGCCGCCGCTGAGACCGGCGAGGCCGAGACCCAGCGCGAGGAGCGCCTGCGCACGCTGGCCGATGCCGGCTTCAACCCGATCATCGCGGTCGGCTTCGCGTACGGCGCCTCGGTCGCCCTCGTGGCGCCGGAGTACCCCGACGTCCAGTTCGCGATCGTGGACTCCGACGCGGCATCCACGCCGGGCGACAACGTCACGAACCTGATCTTCGCCGAGGAGCAGGGCTCG
>Ga0136637_1000346_pt1 | contig 10817 bp, 9 predicted proteins | sample AntDrymUQ8572106_2_FD_105497 | JGI IMG/M metagenome (GOLD analysis project Ga0136637, IMG submission 105497) | Polar desert sand microbial communities from Dry Valleys, Antarctica - metaG UQ857 (21.06) | ecosystem: Environmental > Terrestrial > Soil > Desert | place: Antarctica: Dry Valley... | reverse complement strand
TCCTGACCGTTTTTATATAATTCGTATTTTTCCGATTCTATACCGATGATTGAATATTGGTGTTCTATTTTTCCTCTTTCTACTATGTGAAAGCCGTTCGGGAAAATATCGTCGAGCCGACAGCTTATTTTTCCGACATCGAATTTTCCGTCCGATTCAATGCCTATGTTGACACCGTAAGCCTGGAAATTTATTTGTTGTTTGGCTGTTGAGACCTTTACTTCACGTTCGTATTTCACTCGTTCATCTTCCGACTTTTACCGAATCCGGTTTGTTCTTTATTGAATTACGGATTTTTCACTCTTCAAATAATTGTAGTAAAGAATTAGTCCGAGCGATTGAGCCGCGATAGTTAAAATTAGTGCCGCATCAAAAATGGTTTCATAATCTTTTAACACAAACAAAATTGCCGCCGTTAAAACTGAAAGTATCGCATATAAAACGGAAACAAATTGGTGCGAATGTCCTCTGATGACTAATTGCTGATAGATATGACTGCGGTGTGCCTGCCAAATCTTTTCCCGCTTCATTATTCGCCGGATGAAAGTGTAGAGGGTATCGAAGACAAAAAGCCATACAAATAAAATCCCTATATCGAACAATAACGCTTTTGCGGAAAAATAATTTTCGCTTCCATTCATCTCATTTTTGGCGAGCAGCGGAAATACCGCAAAGCTGTAACCGAGAAACGCGCTGCCGACATCGCCCATAAAAATTTTTGCCGGCTGCCAGTTATGAACTAAAAATCCTAAACTCGAAAATGCAATCACGCCGCCGTATAAACTAATAACCGGCAAATCATAGAATTTGCCGAGCAGCAGCCAACAGATTCCGGCGGTGACCGCTTGCGTTCCCGCAATTCCGTCAATGCCGTCCATAAAGTTATAGGCGTTTGTCACCCAAACTATCCAAAAAAATGTCAGAACCGCGCCGACTGCGCCGACGTTTGCGTTTTTGAAAAACGGTATGTAGATTTCATCAAAATATCCCAGATTTAGAATCACAATCAATGCTGCGAGGCTGTGTATGAGAAATCGCCAAACGAATGAAACCGCTGATAAATCATCAATCCAACTAACCACGGCAATCAAAACGGCACCGAGCAAATAACTCCATTGAAAATTGTTGCCGTAGAGAAAATTTATTAACGAATATGCGATTAAACATACGGCGACGATTATCAAACCGCCGCCGCGCGGAGTTGGCAAAGTGTGCGAACTTCTTTCATTTGGCAAGTCAAGAATCCGCCGCCGCAGGCTCCAATCCCGAAAGATTTTTACTCCGAAGTAAGAAATAAAAAAAACCGGAATGTAAAATAAAAAATCTATCACTTTAGTTTTTTAAATTTTTCAACTTGCCGTTTTATCGCTTCACTAATTGTGGTTTCCGCCTGAAAACCGTATCCCTGCTTAAATTTTTCGCCGGAAAAAACGTCGTCCGACAGCCATTTGTCGACGGTTGCGGCAAAATTTTCCAACTTTTTTATCTTGAAGGTTTTTGAATTTAACAAAAAAATCCTCTTTAACAGCCGTGAAGAAATTGCTAACCTTGGAATATTTTTTCCAAGCCGGTCGGCGATTTCACCAACTACCGTTTTCATCGAAACTGCCTCGCCCGTCACATTAAATACTTCCGTCCCGTTTGTTTTGCCGAACACTTTGAGACAGGCTTTCGCCACGTCATCTTTGAAAATCAAACTTTTCAGATTTTCCCCGTTTCCGATCCAAACGAATCTATTTTTATCAATCGCATTTATCAAACGCGCTACATTTCCCTTGTCGTCCTCGCCGATAACGGTAGCGAGACGCAGAATCGTCAGGGCGATGCCGTTCGCTTCGCAAATTCTGACAGCGTTTTTCTCCGATTCATATTTGCTTCGGGCATAAAAATTTTGCGGATTACACTCTGCCTCTTCAGTAATTTCTTTTCTGCCTTCACTCGATTCATCACTTTTGATCGGTTGGTTTCCGTAGACTGCTACCGAACTTATTAAAATAAAATGTGCGGCTTTTAGAGAAACGGCTAGCTTCGCTGCGTTTTCAGTTCCGCGGACGTTCACCTTCCAAAAATCTTCTTTATTTTGTTTTCCAAATTGATGAGTCAAACCCGCTGCATGTATGCAAACATCTATTCTCGACTCTTCGACAACGGCTGTTAAATTTTCATAATCGCTTATATCCGCTTTGTAAATATTTGTCCCATTTTCAAGATTCTTTGAATAAGAATTTATATTTACTAATTGAAAAACCTGAAAATTATTCCTCGAAACTTCACTAACGATTGCCCTACCGACGAATCCGTTCGCACCTGTTATCAAAACTTTCATATAAAGCAGTCAAACGATTCAGCTTGTCGTTATCGGACGCGGCTATTTAAGGCAGTTTCGATATTTATCAATCGCCGATTTTAACGTATATTTTTCGAGCGCGGAATTTCTCGATCTATTCTCCATCGCCGGCAATTTGTCATAGTTTCGCCGGATTTGTTGAACCGCCTGGAGAAGCTTTTCCGGCTCCTCAGGCGGAACGACCCAACCGATTTTCTCTTCATTGACGACCTGAGCCAACTCAGAATCGTTTTCCGCCAAAGCTAAAATTGGTTTGCCGACCGCCAGGATATTATATGTGCGGCTCGGCATCGAAACGCCGTGCATTTTTTTCACCAACGATACCAGCGCGACATCGCAGGCATTGAGAAAAACATTTTGCTCGCTTCGCGGACGCGGCTGAAGTATCGTTACATTTCCTAAATTGCCCGCCGATACTTCCCTTTCCAACCACTTTCTTTTTACTCCTGTGCCGATAAATAGGAAATGAATTTCGCCGTCATTTTTCAATTGGTCAGCACAATAAATGATGCTTTCCAAATCGTTCGGATGTCCCATATTACCGGCATATAGAAAAACGAATTTCTTCGATATGCCAAGGTCTTTTAAAAGTTGATTATCATCCCGGCTTAAAGGTTTTACTTGTTCGAGTTCCGCCCAATTTGGTATATACTCGATCTCCTTTTCAAGCCCGTGAGTTTTTTTCTTTACTAATTCCCGCATATCTCTCCCAACTACAATTATTTTATGCGCGTATTTATACAATCTCCGATTAAAAAAATCCATAACTCTGACAAACAACGAGTTTTCTTCGGTTTTTCCCACAGCGATTAAAATTTCCGGGTAATTATCGTGAATCAGAAGCAGATAATCGGCTCCGCGCAGAATTGCGGCTAGAGCAGAAACGAACGGCAGACTCGGCGGCGTTGTGACAACCAGCACACGGTCACCTTTCCGAAAATTTATTAGGGCTTTCCAAAAAATGCCGAAACTAAGCGTCAGCATATTTACAAGACGATAAATGATGATATTTTTATCGAGCGTCGTTCCCCAAACTCTTCGGATTTCTACATTTTTATGAATTTCCCTTTTCGGAGACCGCGTTCCGCGAGCCGAGTAGTTGGGCTGTCCGCACAAAACTTTCACCTCGAAATCATTAGTTAATCCTTCCGCAATACGGGTTAAATAATAACCTGTGGATGTTTCTTCAGGATAGTAAAGTTCACTCACAACCCATAGGCGACGCATATTTCCGGTGTTGAAATTCGGGTGAATCTCATCCGAATTTGGAGTGTTCACTACTTCCTTCATACGATAGAGCGATATTAAATTGAAAATTGGTCGGAAAATTATCAGAGCGTAAATTCCGAATGTTTTCTAACGCTTGTATATCCCAAGACGATTTTACTAACCGTTTGAGCCACATTCCGCTGCAGATATTCCTTCGGAGCAGTCCAATTGACCGGCTGAGAGATAGCCATCTCAACTGCCCGTAAAATTGCATCCGTTTCCGCGCCGCTAATTATATTGCTGCCGCATTCGAGTGTTTCGGGTCGTTCGGTGACATCTCGAACCGTCACATTCGGCACGCCGAAAATCGCACATTCTTCCTGAACCGTCCCGCTGTCGGTTAATACCACAAGCGCGTTTTTCTCGAGTTTGACAAAATCAAAAAATCCGAGCGGCGAAAGTAATTTTATTTTATCCGAATTTACTTTTAATCCGAATCTTTCAATTTTTTCGGCGGTGCGCGGGTGAACGCTGACCAACATTTTCTTATCAAATTTTTCAACCACCTCAGAAAAAGCGTTTAATATATTAGAAAATCTTTCTTGTTTATCTACATTTTCCGAACGGTGCAGAGTAACAAGAAAATAATCAAAGTTATTGACCTCATATTTTTCCAACGCACTGCTCGCCTCTATCTGAGCCGAAAATACATCTAAAACTTCTTTAATCGGATTACCGGTTACGAAAATTCTTTCGCGCTCGATTCCCTCATCCACCAGATTTTCTTTGCTGCGTTCGGTGTATGGAAGCAGAATAGTGCTGGAATGATCAATTATCCGACGGTTAACTTCTTCCGGCACACGATTGTCAAAACAACGATTGCCCGCTTCCATATGGAAAACCGGAATGCCGCGCCGCGCCGCGACAATCGCCGACAAAGCACTATTCGTATCACCGAGAATAAGAATTTTATCCGGTTTGTAGCGTTCTAAAACCTCATCGGTTTTAGATAGAATTTGCCCTGCCTGGTCGCCGAAACTGCTCGATTTGATACCGAAATGGACATTCGGCTGGCGCACTTCCAAATCTTTTATAAAAATATCGCTTAAACTTTCGTCGTAATTTTGTCCGGTATGAACCGTAATATGTTCGCAGTATTGGTCGAGTATTTTTAAAATCGGGCTTAACCTGATAATCTCAGGGCGCGTTCCGAAAATTGTCATTACTTTCATAATAATTCTATTTTTTTGCCGACAAAACAGATTCTATTGTCCATATAAACTGTTATCTTGCGCCATCTGTTCGACCATTTCTCGCCAACCTAGAGGACTAAATCCCGTTGTTTTTCTGAATTTTGTTGAATCCAAGCTGCGGTCAATTTTGAAATCTTCAAACGCTTCAATATCTATCCGGCTACTATACGCTTTGTTTATAAGTTGAAGTAATTCAAATTTGTTTATCGGTTCGCTGGAAATATGGTATAAACCACAAAGTTTCGGATGATTCTCAATAACATCCGATAAAATATCAGCCATTATTACAGTCGGAAAGCCGGAATAAATTGCATTGATGAAACCTTTTACTTTTCCGCCGCGATTAGCTAAAAACCACTCAACCAAACTATGCGCTGTTTTTATTTCCCGACCGATAATCGAGGTGCGTATTGTCAGACAATTTTCGTTGACAACTTCGCCTAAATTTTTGCTTTTCCCATATAAATCACGGGCATCGGATACATTCGTTTCCGAATAATTTCCCTTGTCGCCGCTAAAAACACAGTCAGTACTGATAGTAATTAACCGCGCCTCATATCTCTGCGACAATTCTGATAACTTATGCGGAAATATAGAATTTGTGGTTAAGGTCTGGATAACGTTTGTCGCTGTCGGAAGTTGTTTTATCAAACCAACTGCGTTAACGATTACATCCGGTTTAACCTGCCTGATAACTTTTTCAACTGAATCTATGTCCTCAACATATATATTCTGAAAAGTATTTTGTTTGGTGTATAACTTAAATTCATCGTAAATTTGCAATTCACTGCGAAGCGTTGTCCATAGCTCAAACTTGTCAGCCCATTTCTGAACTAATTTATGTCCGAGCATACCGCTGCCGCCGAATATCAGAACTTTCATAGTTATACCTTTTTCTAAAGGTCAGTCGTTCAACAATTGATTAAATTTTTGACACCCTAACATTACTATCAAGGTAGTTTATCAACATTAACTTACACTATTATTCAAGCTAAATTTTAAAACTGTTAAAGTATCTTCTTCAACTTCAGGATTTTTTAGCCATTGTAAAGCAAATTCTCGGGAGTTTTTTGATAGTTTTGAATAACTTGTCTCATTCATGTTAATGCAATAATTAAGAATTTCTTGCCACCTTTGTGGATGTTCTAAAGCTATATCCCAGCCAATTTGTTTTTCTTCTAAATCCAGCCATGGAGTTCTGTCGCTGATAATTAATGGACAACCAGCCCCTAATGCCTCGATAAAAACATGCCCGAAATTTTCACCTAATGTCGGTAATATGAAAAAATGATATTCGGATAATTTTGGCATCACCTTTTCATATTCAAGCAAACCTTTATACTTTACTTTAATGTTGGCGGGTAAATTTTTCAGCAGCGGTTCAGTCTCTTGCCAGTATTCTTCGTCTTCAATCGGACCTATAATATCAATTATTAAATTTCCTTTTATATTGTCGAGATTTTCAACCAGCCATTTGAAATTTTTCTTCCGCATAAACCGTGAAAGAAAGATTAATTTTGCCTCTCCAATTTTTTTTTCAGGTTTGAAATTTTCTTGAGAGTTCGCCAGAATTTGGCGCGAAGGTATGTTAGGAGCGACAAAAAAATTGCCGCCGCGTTCTTCAAAACGTCTCGTTTCAACCTCTTCGAGTTGCGCCGTAGTCTTCCAAATTATATTTCGGTAGAGTCCGGTTCTTTTTGCAAATGCTACAAAGAGTTTCTTTTTACGGGCTTTTAACTGCAATGCTCCATCGGATAATTCGCCTTCGGGAGCTATAATTATATTTACCTGCGGGATGAGTTTTAATTTTCTTAAAGTTAAAAGAAAAATAGTCAGGGTTGAAAAAACACTATTTAGATAAATCGTCTCAGGTTCTACTTCCAACACAAGCTCACGTAATTTCGAGAGTGTGACTTTATTTTGCGGCAGGTAAAACACTTGTGCGCCATCAACATCATTCCAATCGTCAACCTTAACTGAATCATATGAAATTTTATCGCCGTCGTGATCCCTTGTGATTACCCGAAAATCAAATCTGTCGCTAAAACGCTCGACCATATTAACCAGTGTCCGCAATCCTCCGCCTCTTTTGTATCCCGGCAAATAATAGTTGCAAATCACCAAAATTTGCGGCTTTATATTGTCTGTTTTTTTACTCGATGTCATCGTTGTTTTTTGAAGTTTTTCGCAATTTCTGCAATTTCCAGATAGAGATTTTCATATGATTTGGCTATCAATTCCGGCTGAAATCTCCTAATGTTTTCTAAACCATATCTTATTAAATTGTTGCGGTATTGTTCGTCATTGATAATCCGTACAATGCCAGTTTTAATACTATCTGAATTATGTGGGTCGGCAAACGCCGCTCCTTGACCTGCCACTTCCGTCAAGGGACTTATGTTACTCGTAATTACCGGTGTCTGCATTGCCTGTGCTTCGATAATTGGCAGCCCGAAACCTTCGAAGGTCGAGCAAAGGGCTACCACGTCACAATCTTGATATTCTTTTCTAATTTCTTCGTCATTCAACATCAATCTATTTTCAAATTTTATCCGATGCAATTTTAAAAGTTTTGTTGTTTGTTCATCAAGTTCCCCGACAATTTTTAATAAACAATTTACACCGGTTAGAGCTTTAATAAGATTAGTTAAATTTTTGTTGGGAGCCGTCCCAATTTGTAAAATGGTCGGACAATTTGAATCGAATTTTTTTTTCCCGCTTATAAAGAAATGTTCCTGTAATGGATTTTCTATAATTCGTATTTTCTCAGGCGGGCATCCGGTATGTATAACAATTTCTTTTTTTGTCGCTGCAGAAATTGCCGTGATGTATTTTAATTTTTTAACCGGCAAATCAAAGAATATTTTTTTTAGAATAAATCTACGCAACCCTTTACGGATATGCAGAATTCCCACATCGTGGATGGTTAAAACAGTATTTTTCTTCGATAGAATTAATGCGATGTAGTGATTTTGTCCCGTTATATGGTAAATGTCTGCTTTGGCTTTGCGGTAGAACAATAGGTTTTTACATATTCCAAGCAGATTGCTTCTGTATGGAACATTTTGAAATATTACTTCGAATTTATCCTTTGAGAGATTTTTAGCAATTTGTGCGAAAACCTTTTCAATGCTAACTGAATATGAAGGTTTTCTTTCAATGAACAAAACTTTAATCTTCATACAACATTTAGAACGAGAAAAAATTTCCTACCCCTTGTCACTCAACATTTTTAAAGAAATCGCTGTTGTGCCGATATGCTCCACCACTAATCCGGCAGCCTTATTAGCAAATTCAGCAGCCGCTAAAAAACTTTCACCGCTTCCGACAGCAACTGCCAAACCGGCAATCACAGTATCGCCGGCTCCGGTTACGTCATAGACATTTCTGGCAGTAACGGAGATATGATTTATACGATCAGGTTTTTCAAATAAAGTCATTCCTTCTTCGCCCTGAGTTATCAGCAGACTTTCAAGTGCAAGGTTTGACACTAATTTCTTGCCGGCTTGTTCGATTGCTTTTTGCCCATAACTTTCGAGATGTTCCGCTTCCGCTACTTCAAAACGGTTCGGGGTCAACATTGTCGCGCCGTAATATTTATTATAATTTTTCCCCTTTGGGTCTATAATAATTTTTACATTTTTCTGATTTGCTGTCGTTATCAGCCGCGAAGCTAGATTATCTGAAATTATCCCTTTGCCGTAATCGGATATGATAATTATCTGTATTTTATCTATCAGTTTTTCAATTGCATTCCATAATGCTTTATCTTCCGTATCATCGAGTTCGATTTTTGATTCCTGGTCAATTCGGACTATTTGTTGATTATGCGCGACAATACGGGTTTTAACGGTTGTCTGCCGGTTCGGCGATTTTATTAAAAATTCGGCTGACACATTATTTTTTTTTAAAACTTCTGGAAACAAATCAGCTTCTTTATCGTTTCCAACAAGACCGATGAGAAAAGGTTGCGCGCCAAGCCCTGCGACATTTGCCGCGACATTTGCCGCGCCGCCCGCCACGAGACTCATATTTTCTAAATTAACGATTGGCACCGGAGCTTCCGGTGAAATTCTCTCGACTCTTCCCCACCAGTATCGGTCAAGCATTACATCGCCGACGATTAAAACATTTACTTTTGAGAAGTTATCCCAAATTTCAGTTTTCATCAAAATACTTTTAATTAAATTACTCTTAAATTTAAGTTCCGAGTAGTGCGTCAACGGCTTCACACCAAAGATGCGCGATTGTAATGTGCGCTTCCTGTATGCGGGCGGTTCTGGTTGCCGGCACCATTATGCATTCGTCGCACAATGAAGCTAGTTTTTTACCACCCGCGCCGGTTAAACCTAATGTTCGGCAGCCGATTTCACGAGCTTTCACCACTGCCGCATTAACATTCGGCGAATTGCCGCTTGTGCTGAGAGCAATGAGCAGATCGCCTTCGCGAGCGAGAGCTTCGACTTGTCTGGAAAAAATCCGTTCAAAGTCGTAATCATTAGCCAGCGCGGTCAAAGCCGATGTGTCGGTTGTCAACGCAATCGCCGCCAGAGCCTTTCTTTCAGTTTCATATCGCCCGACAAATTCCGCCGCGATATGCTGTGCGTCGGCTGCACTGCCGCCGTTTCCGCAGAGTAGAATTTTTTTTCCCGCGTTGATTGTCTCCAAAATCATCTCGCTGCCGCGTTCGATATTTTGGATTTCCTGATTTATAAGTTTTTCGATAACTTCAATGTGCGCTTCTAAGGATTTTCTTGCTAAATCAGATGATTCGTTTGAATTAATTTCTGAAGATTTTCCTTTGAAAGAGTTCAGAATTTTCTCGACGATTGCGCTTGAGGAATAACCGTTTTTCAAAGGAATTGAAAAAACTTTTCCGCCGTTTTTTTCAACGAAATCTGCGCCGACGATTTCATTTGTTTTCCAATCGCCGCCTTTGACTAATACGTTCGGCTTGATTTCTTTGATAAGTTTTTCTGGAGTCGTTTCATCAAAAATGCGGACTTCATCAACAAAACGTAAATTTTCCAAAATCTCCGCGCGGTCGTCCTGTTTAACGAAAGGTCTCCCGACACCTTTAATTTTTCTCACCGAGGCATCGCTGTTGATGCCGACTATCAATTTTGTTCCGAGCTGCCGAGCGCGTTTAAGCAAATCAATGTGTCCGGGATGAATTATATCGAAACAGCCGTTGGTAAAAACTATTATATCCATTGTCTGGCGGGTTGTTGATTGTTTTTATTGATTAATAAAAAATCGGCGATAATGAATGTGATAAATGCCATTACTAAAATACGACCGCAGTAAATAAACACCATTCCGTAAAAACCCTCATACGAAATTGTAACGATAAACATAAAATACGCCGTTGCCCGTCCGATTGTCACCTTCTGATTTTCAATCAACATCACATAGACGAAGCGCAAAAATATACCGAAAATCAGCATCCCGATCGGCACGCCAATCGGACCGTAATTTCTCAGTAAATCTCCTACAGGAGTAATCGCATAAGAGTTTCCGCTAAAATTGAAATATAAATCGCTGTATACCCGCGCATCGGAAGTATTTGGTTTATTTGCCCACAAAAGGCGCGGAATAAATGAAATCCACAAATCTTGGACGATATTGCCTTCCAATCCGTAGGAAGATTCGTATGGTTGCAGCCTCTCATAATTCGATACCACAACGCCCAAAGAACTAATGCCGTCAATCCGTTCGGCAAGCGTTAAAAATCCGTCACTTAGAATTTTACTAGTATCTTGGGTCGAAATCACATCAATCGTCCGGCTGACTGTCGCAAGTTGTTGATCTAATCCAATTTTGTCTTCGGTTTCCTTTTGATTACGAAACGCCGTGCCGTAAATTATTCCGCCGAACACGGCTAGAAGGGCTAAAACAGCAAATATGGCTCCATTGGTCGGTTTCAAACGTCTGCCTGAATATGTAAAAGCCACAGCCATTAAAATCACAATCAAATACATACTGCTTCGATTGCCGCCTAAACTGAG
>Ga0136637_1000345_pt1 | contig 10834 bp, 13 predicted proteins | sample AntDrymUQ8572106_2_FD_105497 | JGI IMG/M metagenome (GOLD analysis project Ga0136637, IMG submission 105497) | Polar desert sand microbial communities from Dry Valleys, Antarctica - metaG UQ857 (21.06) | ecosystem: Environmental > Terrestrial > Soil > Desert | place: Antarctica: Dry Valley... | reverse complement strand
CGCCGGTGTCGCCCTTGGCGCCGTTCGCGCCATCTGCGCCGGTCGCACCGGTCGCACCGGTCTCGCCGGTGTCGCCCTTGGCGCCGTTCGTGCCGTTGGTGCCATCCGCGCCTGCTGCGCCGGTCGCACCGGTCTCGCCTGTGTCGCCCTTGGCGCCGTTCGTGCCGTTGGTGCCGTTGGTGCCATCCGTGCCAGAGTCGCCCTTCTCGCCCTGGATGCCCTGGGCGCCGGTCTCGCCGGGGTCGCCCTTGGCACCGGTCGCGCCGGTCGCGCCGGTCGCACCCTGCACGCCCTGGATGCCCTGGAGGCCCTGGTCGCCCTGGTCGCCCTTGGCGCCCGTCGCACCGGTCGCGCCCTGGATGCCCTGATCGCCCTTGGCGCCCGTCGCGCCGGTTTGGCCCTGCACGTTCCAGAAGATCTTGGTCGCGTACTCAGACTTCGCGCAGACGCTGGAGAGCGTGAGCGGGGTGCCGGTCTTGGCGTCAGCAATCCGGGAGAATCCCGTGTCCTTGTTCACACAGGCGTAGATCACCGGGTCAGCGGCGGCCGCGCTGCCCGCGCCTGCCACGGCAAGCATGGCTACCGCGCTGATTCCAGCGAGACCCTTCGTCTTGATACCGGACACCACCGACTCCTTTGCATTGATGTCTTACGCCCTATTTGGGGAGCGCCAAGTCCTTTTGACCTCTCGGTGCGCAACACAACGGTCGTCGCAGCGCCAAACGTCGTCGCCATGGTGCTCAGGAGGTGCATCGACAGCAATGGGTCGTGTGGCTAGGAAGCGTTCACGCTGATGAACGCCCTAAGGAAGCGTCCATAAATTAGGTGCAGGGATCGGGGTGGCGAGGTAGAACTGCTGGTCTGTGTCTGATGCTGAGACGGCGATCAAGGAGAGCTTCGGGCTGATCGGCGCGCAGCTCAACGAGCGTCAGCGGCGTGCGTTCGCGGCGGCGGAGGCCAGGACGTTCGGACGTGGGGGGATTGCTGCCGCGGCGCGGGCGTGCGGGCTGGCTGAGAACACGGTGCGCCGGGGGCTGCGCGAACTCGACGAGCTGCCGCTTGAGCCGGGTCGTGTGCGCGCTGCGGGTGCCGGGCGTCCGTCGGCGCAGGCCAGCGACCCGAAGTTGCTGGATGTGCTACGCGAGCTTGTGCAGGACGACACGCGCTGCGATCCCGAGCGGGTCTTGCTGTGGACGGCCAAGAGCGCGCGCAACCTCGCCGACGAGCTCGCCGAGCGCGGGCACCCGATCGGGTTTCGGACCGTGCCCAAGCTGTTGCGGTCGCTTGGCTACAGCCTGCAATCCTCACGCAAGACGCTTGAGGGCATGCAGCATCCCGACCGTGATGCCCAGTTTCAGACGATCAACGTGAAGGTCAGCGCCCAGATCGCAGCCGGCCAGCCGGCGATCAGCATTGACACCAAGAAGAAGGAGCTTGTCGGCGAGTTCAAGAACGCCGGCCGCGAGTGGCACCCAAGCGGCCAGCCCCCGGCGGTCAACACCTACGACTTCCCGAGCATCGCCGACGGCAAGGCGATCCCCTACGGCGTCTATGACATCGCCAAGGACAGCGGGTTTGTGTCGGTCGGCATTCATCGCGACACCGCGTAGTTCTCGGTTGCCGCGATCGCGGCGTGGTGTGAGCAATTCGGCCGCGAGCGCTACCCCGACGCCACGAGCCTGCTGATCACCGCCGACTGCGGCGGCTCAAACGGTTACCGCACGCGGCTATGGAAGACCGAGCTACAGCGCCTCGCCGACAGCACAGGCCTGCAGATCAGCGTCTGCCACTTCCCGCCCGGCACATCGAAATGGAACAAGGTCGAGCACCGCCTGTTCAGCTTCATCTCCAAAAACTGGCGCGGCCGACCGCTGACCTCCTATCAGGTGATCATCAACTCGATCGCCGCGACGAGCACGCGCACCGGCCTGAAGGTTCACGCCCGCCTCGACGACAACGAGTACCCCACGGTCGACGTCACCGACGAGCAACTCGCGGCCGTCAACATCACGCGCGACACGTTCCATCCCGAATGGAACTACACCATCAGCCCCTCAACTAATTGATGGACGCTCCCTAAGGGGGGCCGATTGGCTCACCAGGGCAGCGACGCGCTCCGCTCGCTAGGAGGGATTGGCCGAAACTGGCCGGTTCTGCGGCAAATGGTGGCCGGAACATTGGCGACACCTTAGACGCGCGGCGAGCGGGCGTGCCGCGAAGCTTCCGCGCGGAGGCCGATGATGGCACCGTGGCTAGAAGAATTGGTCGAACTTGTCGAGCAGCGTCGAAACCGCGACTCGCATACTGTCGAAATCAGGAACCGTGACCTGACGGTCGTCCTCGCCGAACGCTACGTGAAGAATCGCGCCGCCTTGCACGTGCACGTTTGGCTTCGGCCCGGAGGGGTCGAACTCCAAGCGAGCGAGTTCTGTTGTGTGTTCCAGCGGGATCGTGATCTGGGTGTTGAACCACTGGCTAACGAGCACGGCGTTGTCGCTCCATCGGACCATGCGCTGCACGTCGAGGTCGGCGATGCTGCCTGCGGGCATGAGAACACGGTGTTTGTCGAGATTCGAGAACGACTGGAGCAAACCGAGGACCGATTTCTCCGGATCGGGTCGATGGTACGGCTGTTCACTCGTGATCAGTGCCCAAATCGGTCCCGCTGGGTCGAGCCCCGTGAGTGGTCCAGGGCTGCGCTTCGGGGAGCGGCTAACGACATCGTTCCGAAAGTTCCCCTTATCACCATAGATTGGGAACTTGGTATGGAAGCCGGGTTTTTGCCCCTGGTACCCCTCCGCAGTGACGAGTTGCCAGGCAAGGTTGTCGAGTGCGGAGCGCAGGTCGTGGAGAACGTCGCCAGCGATGGCGCTCAGCCGCAGCGGGACTCGCTCGGTTCGGAGATAGACCGTGTTGTGACCGGTATCCGCCCGTTCATCGAACGCGAAGGCATAGGGGTGTCGTTGCTGGAAAATGCGAGCGCCGTGGTCCAGCGCGTCGAGGTTCTCCCGTGCTCGATCAACCTTCGCCCAGGAACCTGCTAGCGGATGCCCAGCCACGCGCTCCCTTCCCGTGAGCCAAACGTCGCCAGAAACGGCGCGACGTGCGGAGGCTATCGGCTATGTCGCTGTCTGGACAGTGCGCGTTTGGCGCAGGGCGCAGCCGAGTTTGGCGAGGATCGTCAGGTCGGCGTGCAGCCGCACCCGCTCAATCCCGCGCACGCGCAGCGGCAGCAGCGCCCATTCGTGCTTGAGCCTGCCGAACTCCCGCTCAACGGCGCCACGGCTGCTGTAGAGGTCGCGCGACCGCTTCGTGTGGCGCGGGATCAGCGGGTGCAGCCGGTCGGCCTTGACCCACACGGACTTCGGCTTGCACTCGCCGGTCGGGCAGCGCCACTTGGTCGCCTTGCGCTTGTAGTCGGTCCCGGCGAACGTCCACTCGCCGTGCTCGCACGTCGGCGCGTTGGCATCCCCGGCCTTCACGCGGCCGGTCTGGCGAAGCGGCGTGACGGGGCAGATGTCGCGGTCCATGCATCCGTCGTGGATCGGGCCGTTGTCATAGCCCTTGTCCATGATCGCGGTGCGCGGATCAAAGCCGCGCTCACGCGTCGCGTCGATCAAGCCAAGCGCGAAGTTCGTCTCGGCTGCGCTGGCCGTCTCGACGGTCCAAGCGAGCGGCAGGCCGGTAGCGACGCAAACGGCGGCGTGGACCTTGTAGCCGTAGTACCCGCCGCCCTTGCGCGTCGAGACTGCGGAGCGATGGCCCCACGACGCATCAGGGTCGCTGTAGGTCTTGCGCTCCGGTCCATTCTTCGAGAGGAACCGCTGGCCGTTCGCGTAGGCGGGAAGGTCCGATCCGTCGATGGCGACGTTCTCGCCCATCTCGGGGTGCGCGTCGTGCAGGCGGGCGGTCACGGCGTCGATGCAGGCATCCAGCAGCGGCTTGTACGCGCGCAGTTTGGAGGCGAAGCGGTAGCACGCCCACTCGGAAGGTGTGGCGTCCTCGCAGCCGAGCGCAGCCCTCAGCGCGGCGTGCTCCGCGACGAGCCGTGCCGTGCGCGTCCACGTCGGGATGCAGTACATGGACTTCGCCAGCGCCATGCCAACCATCGCGCGCAGCGGGTAGCCCGGACGACCTGTCCAACGGGTCGCTTCAAGCTCGCGAATGAGATGCGCTATCTCGGGCGAGTCGAGAAGTCCTGCAAGCTCGGCAGCAGCCGAGCGCGGTGCTACTTTCAGAACGTCCACGGAGCTAGTCCCTTCGTGGTCCAGACCCCCGGCGACGCCAATCGCGCGGGGGTCACTTATTGCGTAACGAGGACCAAATCTAGCAGCCGGGTCGGACGTAAAAGGCCCGGAAATGCTGGGCATTTGAACGGGGCATATCCTCCCACCCGATGCGGCGCGTATCTGCGTACCTCGGGGCTGTGTTCCGGTTGGGCTGGACGGGGCGCGTCGGCAAGATGGCCGGAGTTGGCGTCGGCATGACCGGCGTCACTGGCTTCACGGCCATAGCGTTCGTAGCGGAAGAGCCCCTGCTCGCTGTTGTGGTCGTCTTAGGTGTCTTGCTGCTCGCTAGCCTGATCGGGGGCTATCGGGCTTGGAACGCGGCGGATCACGAGCTTCAGCGGACACGGGACGATGCGGCCGATGAATTCCGGCGTTTCGCACTGCACTTCTCTGGCTGGCTGAAGAGTCACCAGATCAACGCGCCAGCGGATCTGACCTCCGTTTTGGGGGAGGACTACGAAGACGAACAGCGCAGGAGGCTAGAGGTCGGCGAAATCGGACTAGAGGCATACCAAGTTTCGGTTTCGTCGTTTACCGAGCGCCAAGAGTGGTTGCGCTCCCTGCGGGTCGACTACCAAAAGAATTGGCGCGCTGGGGCCAAAGAACAGTTTGCCTGGGCAGGCAAGGCGGGGAAGCTGGACGGCAAGGACTATTTAGCGCTGCTCTATCTCGATGACTTCTTTGAACCGGAGCAAGCGAGACAGATTGCAGAAACCCTTGAGCGGGTCGCAGGCGGCCTCTAGTGCGTGTGTCGTCGCAGCGCTGTGACCGTGGGGTAACGCGTCCGGAACCAGTGGGGTACGCTTGTCCCCGCAACCATGAAACGCCCCGTGTTTACTGGCCCGCAGAGTTTCGCCAAACCCTCCTAGGGTCCGCGCCCGATCTCGGGTCGGCCTACCGAACCCCTGATCCGCACCCCTACAAACTCCTCTCTCGGAAAGGACGATCCATCATGCGAGCTGGCAAGCACGCACTTGCGGTGCTCCTGGCCGCGGCGACCATCGCAGCTTGCGGCAGTTCCGACGACGGCTCGGGAGCCGCAACCCAACCCTCGATCGCAGCTGATCAGCGAGGCGTCCTTGCAGCGCTCGACGAGCTCCAGATCGCGAGCCGGCGCGGCGACGGCCGGAAGATCTGCGCCGATGTCTTCACGCCCCAGCTTGCGCGATCGGTCGCGAAGACATCGAAGAGGAGTTGTGCCGCGGAGGTCCGCGATAAGCTCTTTCGCGCGGACCAGTCGATCGCCGTGCAACGAGGCGTCAAAGTAGATGGAAGCAAGGCCACCGCCGTCATACGAGAGCAGAACGGTGATCTTTCGACCTTGCATATGCTCAAGCAGGCCGGTCGGTGGCAGATTGACCGGGTCACGCACCAAGGAGCGTCGTAAGCCATGCGAAGCACACGTCGCATTGAAAGCACTCAGCCGGTGACGACGCGCGCCGCCGCCGTCCTCGTCGTTGGGTTGGCGGCCCTGGGCTTCGCCGCATGCGGAGGGTCTGATTCCAAGGCCGGAAAGTCACAGGCGAATTCTCGGGCGACGGACGAAGCCGCCATCACGAAGGTACTCGGCGAGCTCCAACAGGCGAGCGTCGCAGGCGACGGCCGCCGGATCTGCACTCAGATCTTCACGCCAAAGCTCGCGAATTCGGTGACGCGCTCCGCCAAGAGCGGAAGTTGCGCGAAGGAAGTGAAGGCGAAGCTGTTCTCGCTCACGACGCGGCTCACCGTCCAAAACGTCACCGTTACGAATTCGGCAAATGGCACCGCCACTATCAAGGAGGAGAACGGCAACGTCTCCACCGTCTTCTTCGTGCGCCAGAGCGGGCGCTGGCGGATCCGCAGCGTGCAGGCGGCCTGAGGCTCGCCTCGCCCGCGCGACGCGGTCCGTGGTCGGTCGGCTTGATACGCGAGAACTTTGCGCCGCCGGCGTCGGCGAGCCGCGGCGAGGACGGGTTGCGGCCAATCCCGGGGGGTGGATGATCGGAGCTCACGGGGTCGCAGACGCAGTCCGTTCCGCTGCCGCGGAGGGTCGTCTCGTGCATAAACCCTGCGGCGTTACCACGGCGGTGCTCGCACAATGGATCGCTCGGGTTCTATGCGTTCATCTGCGCGAACGGCCGCCTCAGCCACCCGGGCGGTCGGCAGCGACCTCCCACGCAGTCAAGCTCGACGTGAGCATTAGTGTTGGCTGGCGTATTTGTCCGCAATGGTCGCCGCGAGCCGAGCCGGAGCGTGCTTGTTGTTATGCGCTTCGGGGAGTTGAGCCCCTACGATGCCCGGGCGCATGCCAGAGGATCGATCCACATCAGACGCCCCGGTCGCACCTCCGACCGCAGACGATCCGCTCCGCGTCATGGTCGTCGACGACCACGACCTCTTCCGCTCCGGCCTGCGCCGACTGCTCGACGAGGACGAGCACCTCGACGTCATCGCCGACGCCCGTCGCGGCGACGAAGGCGTGCAGAAGGCCGCTGAGCTCAGACCCGACGTCGTGGTCATGGACGTCAACATGCCGGGGATGTCCGGCGTCGAGGCGACGCGCGGCGTGCTGGAGTGCTCGCCCGACAGCGCCGTGCTCATGCTGACCGTCACCTCCGACGAGAACGCTGTGCTCGACGCCGTCCTCGCGGGCGCGTCGGGCTACCTGCTCAAGGACGCGACGCTGCCGGAGATCGTGCGCGGCATCCGCGCGGCCGCGGCCGGCCAGTCGCTGATCGCTCCCGCGGTGGCGGGCGACCTGCTCGCGCGGCTGCGCAGCTACGGCGCGCCCGGCGCGCCACCGGCGCCGCTCGCCGCGCCGCAGCTCTCGCCGCGCGAGCTCGACGTGCTGCGCCTCGTCGTCGCCGGCTGCGCCAACAACGACATCGGCCGGCGCCTGCACCTCAGCGCCAGCACGATCAAGCACCACGTCTCCAGCACGCTGGAGAAGCTCGGCGTCGAAAACCGCATCCAGGCGGCCGTGACGGCCGTCCGGCTGGGCCTCGTCGACGAGCGCGACGCCTGATCAGGCGGACGCGGCGACCGCGATCCGCGCCAGCCACGGCTCGGCGATGAGATCGTGGTCGTAGGCGTAGCGCATCGCGCGGTCGATGGACGCGTGGCGGCCGCAGACGAGGCCGGCAGAGCTATCAGGCTCAGGTGACGTGTGAGTCCGCGCGCAGGCGATCGCGGTCGTGGCGCAGCTCGGCGAGCTCGCGGCGCAGCGCGATGACCTCGTTCTGGAAGCGGGCGTGCTCGGTGGCCAGGGTGCGCAGCTCGCGGCCGCGCACGAGCGAATCGGTGTCGCTGATGATCTCGTGCAGGCGCTCCTCGCTGCGCATCGACCACGCGTCTCCCTCCAGCGCGCGCGCGTAACCCTCGGTCAGCACGTCCTCGATCTTCTCGAGCATCGCGCGGTCGACGCCCGCGCGATCACGGGCCTGCTCGTGCAGCGCATGCACTCGTTCGATCATCCTGGCCAGGTCCGGATGCATGGTCAGCAAGGCTCCCGCGTCGGTCGCCCCGAAGCAATGGGCCGCACGACCCATCTGCGTTCACGCGCGTGAACGACCCGTCAGCACAGCGATCGCGGCCGCCCGATCCTCGACGCCGAGCTTTGCGACCACCGACGACACGTGCCGGCGGACCGTCACCTCGCTGATCGCCAGCGCTGCCGCGATCTGGCTCGTGCGCAGGCCCTCCGTCATGAGCTCGAGCACCTCGAGCTCGCGATCGGTGATCGACGGGCCGCCGGGCGTAGTCGGCGCCGAGCGCCCGCGCTCGCGCGTGCGCAGGCTCTCCAGCAGGCGATAGGTCAGGCGCCGCGAGAGCGCTGCCTCGCCCGCGATCACACCGCGGATCGTCGCCGGGAGGCGGGTCGGGTCGAGGTCCTTGCGCACGTAGCCGACGACGCCCGCGCGGATGGAGGGCAGCAGCGAGTTGGGCTCTTCCGCCTCGGTGAGCATGATGAGCTTCGTGTCGGGAAGCCGGCGGTAGATCGCGTCGACCGCGACGAGCGCCCCGCCGCGCAGCCCCTCGTCGATGAGGCACGCGGCCGGGCGCTCGCGGATCGCCAGCTCGACTGCCGAGCGCGCATCCAGCGGCTCGCCGCAGATCTCCAGGCCGGCGTCCTCGAGCGCGAACCTGATCCCCGCGCGGGTCGGCGCGTCAGGCTCGGCGAGCAGCACGCAGACGCGTTCGCTCATCGCGAGCCGCCCCGTGCGGGGTCCTCGCCGACCACAGGCGGGCGATGACGCGCGCTCACGGCAGCACCACGACGATCTCCGTCCCCTCCCCCGGCCGCGAGTGCACGCGCAGCCGGCCGCCGATCTGCTCGGCGCGCTCGCGCATGCCGGTGATCCCGTGGCGCCCGCCGTGCTGCTCCAGCGTCGCGGGATCGAAGCCGACGCCGTCGTCGGCGATGCGGACCTGCAGCTGGGGCTGCTCGGCGAGCTCGACGCTGATACGCTGCGCCCTTCCGTGACGTGCGGCGTTCGTCACGGCCTCGCCGACGATCCGCAGCAACACCTCGCGCGCCGGCGCAGCGAGCTCCAGCCCGGCGACCGCGCGCGACTCGACGCGCCCGCCCCACCGCCCGGCCGCTTCGCCGGCCACGCGCGCGAGCGCCTGCTCGAGCGGCTCGTCGGTCGGGCGGACGAGCGCCGCGATCACGGCGCGCGACTCGTCGAGCGCGCGGCGGGCCGCCGTCGCGATGTCGGCGGTCGCCTGCGGCGCGCCGTTGCGCGCGCTCAGCGCCTCGGCCTGCTGAGCGATGAACGCGAGGTCCTGTGCCAGCCCGTCGTGGATCTCGCGCGCCAGCCGGCGGCGTTCGTGCAGCGCCGCGGCGCGCTCGAGCTCGCGCTGGGCGCCGCGGATCTCGTACGCGCCGCCGGCCAGCAGGGCGACGAAGAACCCCAGCCGCAGCACGTCGCCGGTGTAGAAGTACTCCGAGTAGCGCGACGGGAAGAGGAAGTAGTTCAGCCGCGCGAAGGCGCCGAGCGTCGCCCCGATCGCGAAGCACAGCTTCAGCGGGTCGCGCGTGCGCTCGGCGTCGCGCGCGAACCCGACCGCCGCCGCGGCGAACAGCCCCATGACGACGACCTGCAGCCCCAGCAGCGCCGGATCGCCGACGATCCGCGGCCGCGTCCCGGCTTCGGGCGACAGGTCGGGCGCGATCGCCTGCGGCAGCCAGTCGCCCGCCAGCGCCGTTCCGAGCCCGATGACGCCCAGTCCGATCGCGCACAGCACGAGCGCGTGCCGGATGGCCGCCCGCGGGCGCCGGACGGCGCGCGGCGCGGTGAACGCGCCGGCCGCCAGTAGCGCCGCCGCGACGACCGTGCTGCACGCCGGGGCCCAGGTCGAGAACGAGTCCGGGCCGGCATTCGCCATCGCCGGCACCGCGGAGAACAGGAGGTTGGAGCCCGCGAACAGCACGAGCGCCGACGTGAGCAGCAGGTCGCGGCGATCGAGACTGCGCCGGAAGCGGCCGTAGATGAGCTGCGCCGCCAGCAGCGAGATCAGCGCCGCCGCCGTCTCGACCGCCACGTGCAGCGACGGGCTGCGGTACGCAAAGCTCACGATAGACGTCACGCTGACGACCAGCGTGAACGCGACCGCGCCGACCACCACCCCGGCCAGCCACCATCGCGGACGCATGGCGCATTAGTACCCGACGGGAGCGCCTGCCGCGCCCGCGTGGCTATGCAACTGCACGAGGGCCGCCCGCTCGCGGAGATCGATCAGGCGGGCGGCGCGCTGACTGCGACGACCTCGAGGCCCTCGATCCCCTCGAAATCCACCGGATTGCAGGTATAGATCGGAAGATCGTGGGCGAGTGCGGTGGCCGCGATCATCGCGTCGTACGCGCGGGCCGCTGTCTTGCGGCCCGCGCGGCGCAGCGATGCCGCGACCTGGCCGAACGCACGAGCTGCGGCGGCGTCGAAGGGCAGCGGATCGAAGTCGGCCTCGGCTTGCTGTAGGTGCGCCTGGCGGGCTGACCGCGGGCGCTCGTCGACGGCCACGAGCGGACCCACGGACAGCTCGGCGAGCGTGATCGCGGTGATGAGCGGCTCGTCGGGCAGCAGCGCCGGGTCCGTGATCTGGCCGAGCCGGATCACCGTCGACGTGTCCAGGACGCCCTGTGACGACGATGCGGCGCGCGGACGCATCACAGGCGCGCGTCGAGCGTCGCGTCGATGTCGGCCCGCATCGCGTCCGCGTCGAGCCGGGGCAGCCGTCGCCAGCGCTCGAGCAGCAGCTGCGCGCTGAGCGGCTGCGCCGGTAGCGGGCGAAGCTGGGCGACCGGAGTGCCCGCCCGCGTGATCGTGATCTGCTCGCCCCTGGCCACCCGCTCGACGACATCGCCGCCATGGTTACGAAGGTCGCGGATGCTGACCTCGGTCATGACGACGACTGTATCACGCGTGATACAGTCGTCGTCGTGCGCGATGGTCAGATCTTGTTGCGCTGCAGCAGCTTCTTGCCGATCACCATCTTCTGGATCTCCGAGGTTCCCTCGCCGATCAGCAGCAGCGGCGCGTCGCGATAGAGGCGCTCGATCTCGTACT
>Ga0136637_1000344_pt1 | contig 10835 bp, 5 predicted proteins | sample AntDrymUQ8572106_2_FD_105497 | JGI IMG/M metagenome (GOLD analysis project Ga0136637, IMG submission 105497) | Polar desert sand microbial communities from Dry Valleys, Antarctica - metaG UQ857 (21.06) | ecosystem: Environmental > Terrestrial > Soil > Desert | place: Antarctica: Dry Valley... | reverse complement strand
TTAATAGCCAGACATTAAGTTCATTCCAGCAAGAAAACCAAAAATTATTAGAAGAAAAAGAAAAGCTACAGGGTTTTTTGTTAGAATATCAGGGCCTCTCAGAAAAAATGGATGCAGAAATAAAATTTTTGCGGGAAGAGGTGAAGCAAAAAGAAAAAGAATTGAAAAATTCTTTGGACCATCCTCCGGCTTATACTTATCAAAATAGTCCTGCACGAAATGGGGTTTCTAAAAGTGCTTTTTTTGCCTTGCTTTTTTTAGCCGTTTGCCTGGGCGTATTTGCCGCCTGGTCTTTATTAAAAAATAATAAATCACAACCTTCATTTGAAACAGGAACAAGTATAAACGATACACAAACTACTAATGGGGAGTCATTAGAACAGGAACAAGACCAGGCGGCCAAACAATTGGCAGATTCAACCAAAAGGTTTGAGCAAAAACAAGTTAAAACAGAAACAGCTAATTCCGCGGAAAATAAAACTTCCGATCCTTTGATCTTTGATACCGCTACATCTGATTCCAAACCTAATAGTGATACCACATTGCCTGACGAGGTAATTGCTAAATATACATTAGCGTCCAAAAAGGCTTATTTCCATAATGAGCCTGATGAGAGCACACGTAGAAAAGCCTTTATTGTACATTGGAATAATGCAGTTATAGAAGCCCTGGATGAACAAAATGGTTTTATTTATGTGATCTATACAAATCATTTAGGGCAAACATCTAAAGGATGGCTTAACAAAAAAGACCTGGAGCAGGTTAATAATTAGTTTATATATGCTGGTGTTAAAATAAAAAGAGTAATATCTTGGGGCCCGTTTCACTTAGTAGTAATACGGTTGCATTTAAAAATATAATTGGCTATTTATGCAATACCAAATCCATCTTATGAATCTTATCAAAAAAATATTTCGAGTAATTCCTTCCCGCTCCATTGAACTTAGAAAGTTTACAATCGGAGACTCTTACAATAAAATAGCTACCGATGTTGCACTTATTTTGCTAATCACGATAATGATAGTTATTTATAAGGCAAACAAATAAAAGAATACGTTCTAAACCGCTTTGCTTGAGCTTAAGAATTTATACTTTAAAACTTATGCTCTCCGCCTTTGGCGGAATAGGAGCTTACCCTTAATGAGGAATCTCTTCTATAATATCTTTAAATTTATTATCCTCCCTGATAAACAAAAAGCTTAATTATAAACCTGGTAAATCCATTTGCGATAAAATTTTTTTAATGTAAAATATTGATATTCATTTTGTTTTTACAGAAAATAACGAAAATGTTTAAGAATTTCAAGCTTGGCAGGGTTATTATATGTACATAACCGATCAACTATTTACACACTTTAAAAACTTAAATCAATGGGAAACATTTTGTATGTAATAGCAGTTATCCTGCTTATCGGTTGGCTTCTTGGTAAATTTGCTTTCGGGGTAACAGGTAATCTTATTCATATTTTACTTGTTATTGCAGTAATTGTTTTCCTAATTAAATTATTAGGCGGAAGCAGAAGTATTTAATGATTATACTGCATTTGATATACAGGTTGAGGTGAAAAATGTTGAGAGAAAAAGAACTTAACTTTTATAGCAGGGATTAGGGTGTTGTACAACAACACTCTTTTTTTATTTTAAGCCTATGCTTCGTTAGGAAATGACTGTAATTTAAATACTCTGGAACGCTGAGGTAGTTTTATACGTTTAAATATAAAAACGATCAATAACATGCAAAGTAATAAAATTGCTAATCCTGCTTCCTGTGAAAGATTTTTCAAAAAATAGGCAAGTGCTAATAAGCAGCCGTGCATTGTGCAAATTAATTTTGAGGTAAAACTATGGCTCCATCCATTGTTGGTAAGCAAGTGATGAATATGGGTTTTGTCAGGCGCAAAAGGGGATTTTCCATTCCAAATTCTAAGGCTGAAAACACGCAGCGTATCAAAAACCGGTACTATTACAATAGCTAAAACAAGAACAGGCCCATGTGGAAGTATAGAGCCGGACAAACTGCTAAGTTGCAATAATTTTATACATAAAACACTGATGACAAACCCAAGTACCAACGAGCCCGTATCCCCCATAAATATACGGGCAGGGTTAAAGTTATAATATAAGAAACCCAGAACGCCGCCTGCAAGGGTAAATGCAATTAAGGCAGAATTTTTATCATGACTAAGTGTTAAGAATATTCCCAATAATAACAGGCTCATAAAACCAATACCGCCGGCCAGGCCATCAATACCGTCAATTAAATTAAAAGCGTTGGTAACACCGGCGATAGTAATGATGGTAAAAGTATATTGTGCAACCACCGGTAATTCGTAAATGCCAAATAAACCATTAAGGCTATGAATGCGCACATCTGTAAAAGCAATTAATGACGCAACAGCCAGTTGAATCACTAATTTATTTTGTGCGGAAATATTATGCAGATCATCCAGTATGCCTAATGCAAAAAGTACTGCAATAGAAAAAAAGAAGGATATGGTAAATAAATCCTTTGAGAAGGGAAACCAAATGGCACAAGCCACAGCCATTGCCGTACAAATGGCTACACCACCCATAGTAGGTACAGGCTGCGTATGTTCTTTACGCAGATCAGGCACATCATATAATTTAAAATAATTTACGAGTTTTATTAACAATGGCATCAATAGCATAGCGATAACAAATGCCGTTACAAAACTTACTGTACCTAGTTTAAAGTCAGCAAAGTCGATAATAATTTTAAGAAACATAGGAAGGTTTTGGTCCACAGGAATTGGTGCAAAGGAAGGGAAAATAAGTTACTAAAATGCAGGCTTGCTATTTGGGTGAATTTTAAATTTTTGACGGTTGGTGGGATATCAACCGGGGGGCTGCCGTGGACACTGTCCCCACTGCCACAATTTTAGTGCAAACCGAAAAATGGGAATGCGCTTTGCAATCTATAAGTTCAACAGGCACTTCATATTTAAAGAATCTTACAGATATTTACGCTTAATGTATGTTAGCTATTATTTTTTGGATTCTTCTTGTTCTTGTATTTTATAGTTATATAGGATATGCGTTTGTTATTTCATTGGTCATTCCTTTTAAAAAAAAAAGAAATAAAGAAATTTATTTAAAAGAGCTGCCTGAAATTACATTGGTTATTGCCAGCTATAATGAAGAAAAAATATTAACCGCTAAGATGGATAATTTACAGCAGTTAAATTATCCTGCAGAGAAATTATTCATTATCGTAGTCACTGATGGTTCACTTGATAATTCAAATGCTATTCTTTCAAATTATAAAAAGATTCAGGTAATACATGAGCCTGAGCGAAAAGGTAAAGTGGCTGCATTGAACAAGGCTATGCGTTTTGTAAAAACACCGTTTGTTGTTTTTAATGATGCTAACACTTTATTAAACAGTGAAAGTATTTTTTGCCTGATACAACATTTTTCTAATGAAAAAGTGGGTGCAGTTGCCGGTGAAAAAAAGATTATCGATATTACGGGGCTGGGAACAGCCGAAGGGTGGTATTGGAAGTATGAATCTCTTATGAAAAAGCTGGACGCTTCGTTTTATTCGGTGATAAATGCGGCAGGCGAACTCTTTGCAATGCGTACTCATTTATACAACCAGTTAAATGAGCAGGTAATTCTTGATGATTTTATTTTATCTATGAGCATTTGCTTAAGGGGTTACAAAATTGCCTATGAACCAAACGCTTATGCTATTGAAATGCCGGGTATCTCTTTGAAGGAAGAGCAGCAGCGTAAAATAAGAATTGCCACCGGGGCTTTCCAATCATTAAAAATACTGCCATTTAAAAAAATGTTGAATAATCCTGTATTGCTCTTCCAGTTTTTTTCGAGGCGATGGTTGCGTTGGGTTATTTGTCCACCTGCTATAATAATAATATTGTTCATAAATATTTTACTGAGCTTTTTTTATACAAATGTTTTATATGATTATTTATTATTTATGCAATTGATCTTTTACATTGCTGCTGGCATTGGCTGGCTGCTAATGCGTCGTAACCATGCCTTTGTATTAACCACCATACCATTTTACTTTTTATTTATGAATTTTTGTATGCTACAAGGTGCTTATATTTTTTTATTAAATAAGCAAACAGTACTGTGGTCAAAAGCGGAACGTACTGTTGCAAAATGATTAGGGCAATGGGTTCATGGTTAGGCGTGCCACGGTTTTGAACACTCTTTCAAGTCTCGTAAAGCTTTTGTAACCGTGGCACGCCTTCATTCACTCCTTTACTTTATCTTATTGATTCATTTTTATACAGCTACTTAATTTTACTTAAACAAAAACCATCAGCAATCTATCAAACATATTAGCACATCCCATTGAATATTTGAAAGGTGTTGGCCCTCAACGTGGCGATCTTTTAAAAAAGGAATTAGGCATTTTTACTTTCAGTGATCTTTTGCATCACTTTCCATTTCGCCATATTGATAAAAGCCGCATATTAAAGATCAATGAATTAAATACAGCGAATGAATATGCGCAGGTGCAGGGGATTTTAATTTTCCAGGAAGTGATAGGTGAAAAAAACTCAAGGCGCCTTGTTGCCTATTTGAAAGATGAAACAGGTACGCTGGAACTAACATGGTTTAAAGGGATTAGCTGGATTCAAAAAATATTAAATAACAGTGAATATTATACAGTATTTGGGAAACTAACTTTTTTTATTGGTAAGGCTCAAATGATACATCCGGAAATTGAAATTAAAAATGAGGCCCCGGAATATAAAAATCTATTAGAACCTGTCTATTCAACTACAGAAAAATTAAGAGCTAAAGGCATGGGAGGGCGACAAATAGGCAAGCTGGTTCAATCGCTTATCCTCCAGCTTAAAAAAAATAATATCCCGGAAAATCTTCCCGAAAACATAGTCCGGAAAGGACAACTCATCCCACGGTTTGATGCTTATATAGATATTCATTTTCCTAAAACGATACAAGAGTATGATAATGCATTAAGAAGATTAAAGTTTGAAGAATTGTTTATTACTCAATTGAGGTTGGCCTTGATAAGATCAGAACGACATCGTTTTTCAAAAGGAGTTGTTTTTAAAAAAGTGGGAGATCACTTTAATAATTTTTATAAACAGTATTTACCATTTGAATTAACGGGTGCACAAAAAAGGGTTTTAAAAGAGATTAGAGTAGATACAGCCACCGGTCATCAAATGAACAGGTTATTGCAGGGAGATGTTGGTAGTGGTAAAACTATAGTGGCTTTGCTTACCATGTTACTTGCTATTGATAATGGTTTTCAATGCTGTTTGATGGCGCCTACCGAAATCCTTTCGCAACAACACTTTGTATCTATTACAAAACTTTTAAAAGATATAGATATTGGCGTGCATTTATTGACAGGCTCAACTAAAATCGCTCAACGAAAGCATATATTAAAAAGTTTAGAGGAAGGAAGTTCAGACATTGTTATAGGCACCCATGCACTGATAGAAGAAGTGGTTCAATTTCAAAATCTTGGGTTGGCTATTGTAGATGAACAACATCGTTTTGGTGTGGCTCAACGTGCAAGGCTTTGGAAAAAGGCTATTGTTCCGCCGCATATTTTAGTAATGACAGCAACTCCTATTCCGCGTACTCTTGCCATGACTGCTTACGGCGATCTGGACTATAGTATTATGGATGAATTACCACCGGGGAGGCAAGAAATAAAAACGGTCCATCGGTACGATACTTCCCGTACGCAAGTGATGGATTTTATAAAGACGGAAATAGAAACCGGCAGGCAGGTATATATCATTTTTCCGCTGATTGAAGAAAGTGCCAAACTTGATTTTGAAAACCTCATGCAGGGTTATGAAAATGTAAAAGCTTTTTTTCCCGAACCAAAGTATTGGATTAGTATGGTGCATGGCAGGCAAACCAAGATTGTAAAGGAAACGAACATGCAGCGTTTTATTAAAGGTGATACACAAATATTGGTTAGTACAACGGTTGTTGAAGTTGGGGTTGATGTGTCCAATGCTACAGTAATGGTTATTGAAAGTGCAGAAAAGTTTGGCCTGTCTCAATTACATCAATTAAGAGGGCGGGTAGGAAGGGGTGTTGAAAAAAGCTTTTGTATTTTAATGACTTCAGTAAAAATTGGTAGTGATGCAAGGGAGCGTATAAAGATCATGACTTCAACCAGCAATGGTTTTGAAATTGCAGAAAAAGACCTGGAGTTGCGTGGTCCCGGTGAAATTGAGGGAACTAAACAAAGTGGAGTGTTGAATTTGCGACTGGCCGATTTAGTGAAGGACAAATTAATGCTACAAGCCGCAAAAAACTTTGCAGAGAATATTATCGTAAATGATCCGGAATTACAATCGCCAGAAAATTTGGGTTTAAAACAATACCTCATGTCATTGCATGGTAAAACCCCATGGAGTAAAATATCTTAACAATTGTTTTCGCAATATTTTTCGCTTAAATAAGTTAATTTCAGAACAACTTTGAGATTGAAAATTTATATATTTTTTCTCCTTTTCTTTTTATCCGGCCTTTCTGTATTTGCACAGAATTATCAACCATTTCAATTTATTGAAAATAAGGGGCAGTGGGACAGCCGGGTACGTTTTAAAGGCGAGGTTCCGGGAGGTGCTTTTTACCTCCACTCCAACGGTTTTACGGTTTTACAAAACAATGCCGGTGATTGGGCAAGAATACAGGAATTAGTTCACGGGCACGATTTTCATGATAGCAAAACTGGCGTTCGCAATGAGGCAGTTACGCTTCGGTCACATGCCTACAATGTAGAATTCATTAATGCTTCGCCAACTGCCAGGGTGGTGGCTGATAAACCTTTGATCACTTACAATAATTATTTTATTGGTAATGATCCTGCAAAGTGGGCATCGGATTGTAAAATTTACCAGGGAGTTACTATTGAAAATATTTATCCCAATATTGATGTTCGTTATTATTCCAATAACGGTCAAATGAAATATGACCTGTTAGTAAAGCCCGGTGGCGATGTTTCAAAAATTGTATTGAAATATAATGGAGTAGATGGGTTGGAAATTTTAAATAAAGAGCTTGTAGTAAAAACTTCTGTTGGAAATATTAAAGAATTATCGCCGTACACTTATCAATATACAGAAAAAGGAAAACGGGACATCAATACCAAATATGTAGTTAAAGGAAATACTTTACAATTTGATGTAAAAGACTATGATGCTCAATCTACATTAGTTATAGATCCTACCATGATCTTTGCTTCTTTTTCCGGTAGCCAGGCAGAAGTTTGGGGCTTTACTGCTACGTATGGTTCCGATGGAAGTTTTTTTGGTGGAGGTATAGTTTTTAACATGGGATTTCCTGTTTCCGTTGGCGCTTTTCAAACTACATGGTCTGGCGGAGATGGGAGTGTGGCGGTAGATATTGGTATTATAAAATTATCTCCTGATGGCAGTACAAGAATATATGCAACTTATATTGGAGGCGATAAAAACGAACAGCCACATAGTTTGATAGCAGATGCGCAGGGAAACTTAATTCTCGCAGGGCGTTCCAATTCTGGCTCAAATTATCCCACCAGGGGTATCGGCCTCATTGGTAAAGGTGGTTCCAATGATATTGTTGTAACAAAATTGAATAGTACCGGAACCGCTTTGATTGGTTCTTTAAGAATTGGCGGTAGCGACGATGATGGCGTAAATATCAATACCAACCGTAGTCCTTCTTCTTTACAATATAATTATGGCGATGATGGAAGGAGCGAAGTAATTGTTGATGGTAGTGGAAATGTATATGTAGCATCAAGCACCCTATCGGTTTCCAACGATCCATTGTTACGTTTTCCGGTAACACCCGGAGCTTTTCAAACGATCCCGGGTGGCCTGCAGGATGGCGTTGTGCTAAGGTTAGACCCTAATATTTCCAATCTTGTATTCAGCAGTTATTTAGGTGGTAGTGCTAATGATGCAGCCTATGTGCTTTCATTAAATCCAACCAATGGTGATTTATACGTGGCCGGCGGAACAGAGAGTAGTAATTTTCCTGGTGTCTCTGGTTCTGTTATTAACAGCACTAACCAGGGAGGTATCGATGGCTTTGTTTCTATTATTAACGGTAATAGTCTAACCCGGTCCACGTATTTGGGCACAAGCTCATACGACCAGGTTTTTGGTGTTCAATTCGACCGTAAAGGTTTCCCTTACGTAATGGGACAGACAACTGGTTCATGGCCTATTCAAAATGCGCCTTTTAAACAACCGGGCGGAAAACAATTTATTGCCAAATTAGCGGTAGATCTTTCAGCCTTTATTTACTCTACTGTTTTTGGTACAGGCAGTGCCGTACCTAATATTTCTCCTGTTGCTTTTCTGGTTGATCGCTGCGAGAATGTTTATGTCTCCGGTTGGGGTGGCCAGGTAAACCCTTCATTTAGTTCTGCAGGAACAAAGGGACTTTCAACTGTAAATGCTCTACAACCCTCTACTGATGGGAAAGATTTTTACTTTTTTGTCTTAAAAAGAGATGCTACCAGCCAGTTGTATGGAGATTTCTTTGGACAAAATGGAGGATTAGCTGATCATGTCGATGGCGGCACCAGTCGCTTTGATGCGAATGGTGTTATTTACCAGGCCATTTGTGCTAATTGCGGTGATGCTCCAAAGCCTATTTATCCAACCACGCCGGGCGCATGGTCTACAGCTAACAATTCCCCACGTTGCGACCTCGCAATGGTAAAGCTTGACTTGGATCTGGCGGGTATAAGAAGCGCCATACAATCATCCATTAATGGCGTGCCAAGGGATACTGCAGGTTGTGTGCCTTTAACAGTTGACTTTCGCGATACAATAGAAAGCGGCTTAACATATGAATGGAATTTTGGTGATGGCTCCCCACAAATAACAACAACAACTCCAAATACCTCTCATCAATATTTAAGTATCGGAACTTACCGGGTAATGCTGGTTGCTATCGATCCTACCTCCTGTAACATCCGGGATACTTCTTATCTCAACATCCGGGTAGGGGATTTGAAAGCCACGCCCGATTTTATATCTGCCAAATTAGATCCTTGTGAGCAACTCTCTTATCAATTTACAAATACAAGTATTGCCCCGCCAGGCCGTCCATTTACTCCCACTTCTTTTGTCTGGGATTTTGGAGATGGTGCAAGAGTCACTGCCGGGACTGGATCTATAACACATCAATTTACGGCACCTGGGTCTTACAAAGTAAGATTGTTATTAGTAGATTCAGGTTATTGCAATGCGCCTGATTCTTTAGAAAAGCTACTGAATGTAGCTGCCGTTGTGAAAGCCAAATTTGTAACACCGCCCAATAGTTGTGTACCATATTCCGCCGTATTTAAAAATACCTCAGAAGGTGGTCAGCAATTTTTATGGAATTTTGGTGATGGTACCACATCCACCGATTTTAGCCCGACACATTTATACAATTCTGCAGGAACTTTTGTTGTGAAATTAAGAGTAATTGATTCTGCCACTTGTAATAAAATTGATTCAGCTTTTGCTTCAATCACTATATATGCCGGCCCTAACGCACAGTTTAGTATTTTATCACCACAGCCACCGCCACTCAATACAGCAATTATTTTCAGCAATTCATCATCTTCTGATGCCATAAGATTTAAGTGGTTATTTGGCGATGGTGACTCATTGTTGACAACAACAAGAGCAGATATATCGCACGAATTTAATGCAACTAAAATATACAATACCTGTTTAATTGCTTTTAATGCCAATGGTTGTGTAGATACTTTTTGCCTACCGGTGGAAGTGATAGTAGTACCTGCATTAGATGTGCCAAATGCTTTTACACCATCAACCGGCGATGTTAACAGTAAAATATTTGTTCGCGGTTTTGCAATTGGAAAAATGAAATTTATTATCTGGAATCGCTGGGGGCAAAAAGTATTTGAAACAGAAGACAGACGCACAGGTTGGGATGGTAAATATAAAGGTGTAATACAACCCATGGATGCCTATGCATATACATTAGAAGTGGAATTTACTGACGGAACTAAAGCAACTAAAAAAGGCGACATTACTTTAATTAGATAAAAAGTGAGGTAGAGGATGAAAAAGATTTTTTTACATAAATTGTTAACAGCCTGCATCTTATTCCTTACGCCTTGTGCCTTTGCACAAGACCTTCATTTTTCGCAGTTCTTCAATTCACCCTTAACTACCAATCCGGCCAACACAGGTTTTATTCCTGGTGGCGATTATCGTCTTGGTATAAACTATCGTGATCAATGGTCATCTATAATGAGTGTCCCTTATAAAACCATGAGCGCTTTTGGTGATATGCAGTTAATGAAAAACCGTTTTGAGAATGGATGGTTAGGAGTTGGCGGTGTTATATTAAAAGATGTGGCAGGCAGTGGCAATTTAACCTCTACCAAAATCTATGGTTCAGTTGCTTATCATCAACTGTTAGGTTATTCAAGTTTACTTAGCCTGGGCTTTAATGTAGGTTATGCCAATAAACAGATCAATACCACTAACTTAAAATTTCCGGATCAGTTTGACGGAAAATTTTTTGATAATAAATTACCAACGGGTGTGGCATTAGCACGTAATAACATTGGTTACCTCGATATGCAGGTAGGTATGAATTACGCATATTTCCCAACTGAAAAAGTTTATGTAAATGCCGGCTTTTCTGCACATCATGTTAACAGCCCCAGAGAGTCTTTTTTTGAATTTGACAATAGTCAAAAGCAAAATCAACTTCCCATCAGGTATATCGGTTTTTTAAATGGAAGTTTTATGGTCAACGATCAATTGATCGTTAACCCGAATGTATATTTTACCACTCAGGCAAAATCTTACGAGGTGGTG
>Ga0136637_1000341_pt1 | contig 10882 bp, 10 predicted proteins | sample AntDrymUQ8572106_2_FD_105497 | JGI IMG/M metagenome (GOLD analysis project Ga0136637, IMG submission 105497) | Polar desert sand microbial communities from Dry Valleys, Antarctica - metaG UQ857 (21.06) | ecosystem: Environmental > Terrestrial > Soil > Desert | place: Antarctica: Dry Valley... | reverse complement strand
AGTACAGGCATGCCCAAGGGGTGGCCCAGATGAAGAACAAGCGGCCATCGCCATACGGCTCACCCTCCGCGAGATATCCGACGGCGATCACCAGCTGGACGACCCCGATCGCCCCATGCAGAACCAGTGCTGAGGCGCGGTCGGCACCGATCACCAAGGCGATGGCGATGGCGATGGCGAGGAATGCCATCGTCACAGCAACAGCGTCGCCGCGGTCGGGCTGATGAGGCAGCGTCGTCCAGACGAGGGCGAGGCTGCCGCCGAAGGCATACAGGATCCCCAGTGCGCGTGACATCTCGCGGCGGGATAAGGAGCCGGCAATCATGTGGCAACCTCCCTCATCGAATGCGCGCGGGGCACCCTGCATCCGGCAGCTCGATGTTCCAGCGACTACCCAGTTTGACATCGACTGGATGCGTGCGAGTGCCGTATCCATCAGGAGCGGCCCTTTCCCGTGTTCGTCGACTGTCGGGGGGATGAGATCGGCGATGCCGGCAGCGCACGAGACGACGTGCGGTGGGTACAGTCCATGCCTCAGTGAAGTCTCGAGGAGGCATGACATGGCGATTCTGCGAAGCCTGGTCAAGATCGGCCTGGCGAAGAAGATCTATGACGAGGCGCGTAAGCCGGAGAACCAGCGGCGCATCAAGGGCGCGATCGCGTCCGTCAAGTCCAAACGGTCCTCGCGGAGCCGACACCCGAAGACCTGAGGCGCCCATCAGCCGAGCCGAGACGGCAAGCCCGAGGTCGGCAAGAGCAGAGCCTCGAGGAATACTGCGGCCGGATGCCTCCTTCAATATGGTTGATAGGGCAACCACTTCTCGGCAGGGAGAGTCGGCCATGCAGTTCGGGATCTTCACCGTCGGCGACGTCACGGCGGACCCGACGACAGGGCGTACTCCGTCAGAGGCCGAACGCATCAAGGCGATGGTGGCGATCGCCCTCAAGGCCGAAGAGGTCGGCCTCGACGTCTTCGCGACCGGTGAGCACCACAACCCGCCGTTCGTGCCGTCTTCCCCGACCACGATGCTCGGCTACATCGCGGCAAAGACGGAGCGGATCATCTTGTCGACGTCGACAACGCTGATCACCACCAACGACCCCGTCAAGATCGCCGAGGACTTCGCGATGCTGCAGCATCTCGCCGACGGTCGTGTCGACCTGATGATGGGGCGCGGCAACACCGGCCCTGTCTACCCTTGGTTCGGCCAAGACATCCGCGACGGGATCGCGCTCGCCGTCGAGAACTACCACCTGCTCAACCGCCTGTGGCGCGAGGACGTAGTCGACTGGGAGGGCAAGTTCCGTACGCCGCTACAAGGCTTCACGTCGACGCCCCGACCGCTCGACGGCATACCCCCCTTCGTGTGGCACGGCTCGATCCGCAGCCCGGAGATCGCCGAGCAGGCGGCGTACTACGGCGACGGTTTCTTCGCGAACCACATCTTCTGGCCCACCGAGCACTACACCCGACTCATCAACCTCTACCGCACTCGCTTCGAGCACTATGGTCACGGGAGCGCCGATCAGGCCATTGTCGGCCTGGGTGGACAGGTGTTCATGCGCAGGTGCTCCCAGGACGCGGTTCGCGAGTTCCGGCCCTACTTCGACAACGCGCCGGTCTACGGCAACGGTCCGTCGCTCGAGGAGTTCACCGCTCAGACGCCCCTGACGGTGGGCAGCCCGCAAGAGGTGATCGAGAAGACCCTGACGTTCCGCCAGCACTTCGGGGACTACCAACGCCAGCTCTTCCTGATGGATCATGCCGGTCTGCCGCTGAAGACCGTGCTCGAGCAGCTCGACCTCCTGGGGGAGGACGTCATCCCCGTCCTGCGCGGCGAGCTCAAGGACGCAAGGCCGGCAGATGTCCCCGACGCACCGACCCATGCAACCCTCAGAGCTGCCGCTGAGGGAGGCACTGACTCGCTGGTCGCCGATTTGGAACCGACGCTGCCGCGGAGCCTTCGGTGACCACGCGTCAGCTTGCGGTTGTCACCGCTGGGCTGAGCCAGCCCTCAGCCTCCCGACTGCTCGCCGATCGACTCGCCGCTGCTGCCGAGCAGGCTTTCGAGCATCGCGGACACGAGGTGGGCATCGAGGTCGTCGAGCTGCGCGACCATGCTCATGAGCTCACTGACAACATGCTGACCGGATTCCCCGCTCCGCGACTCCGTCGCGTGATGGACGGCGTCGCGTCGGCCGACGGCCTGATCGCGGTCACGCCGATCTTCACCGCCTCCTACAGCGGCCTCTTCAAGATGTTCTTCGATGTCCTGGAGCCCGACTCCCTGACTGACAAGCCCGTGCTGGTCGCGGCGACGGGTGGGAGTGAGCGCCATTCGCTCGCGCTCGAGCATGCGCTCCGGCCGCTGTTCGCCTACCTGCGAGCTGTCGTCGTCCCGACCGCGGTGTACGCCGCCTCGTCGGACTGGGGCGGCGGTGGCACCGGTGGAAACGGCCTGAGCGAGCGGATCAACAGGGCCGCAGACCAGCTGGCGCACCTGGTCGACGTGAGCTCGTCGGCCGGACCGAGCGACCCGTTCGACGACCTGGCGCCGTTCGAACAGCTGCTCAGCGGCGATTAGCGCCAGCGCCGTCTAGGCCCTCGGGGTGGACGGGCGGCGGGTACCGGGGCCTTGGCCAGCAGGTCCGCCGAGGCCACGGGAGTCGCCGATCCAATTACAAAATGTGCTGTGTCTGTCACAATGAGTCACATGTCTCTATCCCAGGCTGGTCCCGTTGTGCCGGGGCGCGGTTACTCCACGGCTGCCGCCTTGCCGCTCGTTGTCACGCTCGCGATCATCACTGCCATGGGGGGTGCCGCGCCCGCTTCCGGCGCCGAGCCGACGAAGGAGACGGCGCGGGTGGCCACTGTCCGTGCGCTGTCGACGGCGCCGACGTCCACGTCGTCTGCGGCTGCTCCCGCGCCTATCCGGGTCGCCGTCGCCGGCGACATTGCCTGCGAGGCGCCCTACACCCCGACGCAGTTCACGTGCCAGCACGACGCCACGGCCCGGCTCATCTCGTCGCGCTCCGTGGACGCGGTGCTCCCCCTCGGGGACACCCAGTACGAGAGCGCCCGGCTGACCGACTACGAGGCGTCGTACGACCCCACGTGGGGTGCGTTCGAAGAGCTGACGTACCCGGTCAACGGCACCCATGAGTACCGCGCGCCGGGCGCCCAGGGGTTGTTGTCGTACTGCGGTGCGCGGGTCCCGAACCAGTCGGTTTGGTACGCGTCAGATGTTGGGGCTTGGCGCATCTATGTGCTGAACTCCAACTGTGACCGGGTCGACTGCTCGGCACAGGTGACCTGGCTCGAGCGCGACCTCGCCGCCCATCCGCGACGGTGCTCGCTCGCGGCCATGCACCATCCGCGTTTCTCTTCGGGTGAGCACGGCAACAGCGCGTTCTCGGCCCGGTTGTGGCCCACGCTCGACGCCCATCAGGTGGACCTGGTACTCGCCGGTCACGACCACGACTACGAACGCTTTGCCCCGCGGCGCAACTCCGGCGCGATCGCTGCCGACGGGCTGCGGTCCTTCGTCGTCGGAACCGGCGGCAAGAGCCTCTACCCCCTCAAGACGACTCTGCCCGGTTCTCGGTTCCGGTACGCGGCCGGCGCAGGCGTGCTGTTCCTGACACTCAAGGAGCGCAGCTACACCTGGCGGTTCCGCACGACGGACGGCACAGTGCTCGACTCAGGAACCGCGAGCTGCCTGCGCTGAACTGACGTCCTGCGGAGCATGGGTCGCTCAGGTGCCGGACTGACGCGGAGGGCGGTCACCCGGGAGGTCCTTCGAGGCCCACTCCGACGCCTGCCATCCGGCCTCGTGCTCATGCGGATGCTCATCCCCACGATCCTTCGAAGCCCACTCCGACGCCTGCCATCCGGGGTCCTGCTCCCCGGCGGTGTGCCCTGGCAGCTTGTCAGCCAGCACGTCCACCTGCTGCACGGTCGGCTGCTGGGCGAACAACTCGTCCGCGCGGGCGAAGAGCGCCTCTGCGACGCGACCGGAGAGGTGCGCGTCGCGGGCGGCGTCATCGGGGAAGACGTCCACGATGGCGAACGTCGAGGTGTCGAGGCGAAGGGCGAACCAGGCAGTGGTGCCTTCCTCGGCCTGGACGAGCGGCGTCGCCGAGGACAGGAAGTCAGCCACCTCGGCCTCTTTGCCTTCACGGGCGTGCAGGGTGACGATCAAGCCTTTGGTGGTCATGGGTGTGATCCTTGCCGCCGCAGGCCGGGTATTCAAGCTCGAGCCGAAACAGGGGATGCCCCACCCTCGGTGCACTCATGAGCAGGCATGCACGGACGGCTCGAGATGGAGCGAAACCGACGCGCACCCGCGACCTCGCCCGTACGCTGTCCCTGTGTGTAGTGCAGTGGTCGCAGCGTGCAACATATGCAGGTCCACGCTCGCAGACGCCACACGTCGTTCCAACGGCTGTGTCGAGTTCGTCTCGCGCACAGTCGCCATGCCTGGTGCACGAGAGGCACCCTCGGTATGACGCGCGTCAAGGCGAGTCGGCATTTCGACTCCGGAGTAGGCGTCATCGGCGCTGTCGTCGCCCTCTGCGCCCTGACGCTCCAGGTCGCCCACGCGTCGACTTTCGAGAGCTTTTATCTGTTGGCAGTGCCACTCATCATGGTGATGGGCTGGTTCCCGATGCTGGTGGGTCGTCAGGGCGGCGGCATCGAGATCGGGCTCGATACCTGCATCCTCATATTCCTCGGCACCATCGCCCAACCTGAGACGGCGCTCGTCGTCTGGTCCCTGGGTGTCACGCTCGGACAGGTGCTGTCCGAGAAGAAGCGCTCGACGCAGATCTTCAACAGCGCACTCGGCGTGACCGCCGGTGGTCTGGCGATCCTCGTCCTCGAGCTCACTCGGTCAGGTGCGCCGACGAGCCCTCGTGAGCTGCTGGCCGCCGGCCTCGCGGGGGTCGTCTACTTCGTCGTCGACTTCGTGGTGTCAGCAATATCCCTGGTCATCGATGACGAGTCCAAGTTCCGCGAGGCGTTCTCTCCCACAGAGATCCCCGGACCGCTCATCGCGTTCCTGGGAATCGCCGCTCTTGGCTATCTGGGGGCGGTGGTCGTGCGACACCTGCCTCTTTGGTCCGCAGGGCTGCTCGTCGTACCCGTCGCGACCATCCTCTTCGCGTCCCGGGCGCAGTCGCGCGGAGCCGACCAAGCACGTCGGCTCAAGATCCTGCTCGACACCACCGTCAGGGTCCAGACGGCGAGCGACAGAGCGGTCGTGCTGGAACTACTGCGGGCCGGGGCGAGCGACCTGCTGCGCGATCCGCGGATGGAGATCCGGCCAGAGGCGCCACAAGAACAGGAGATCGGTGTCGCAGTCCACGGGAGCACGAGTGACCTGTGGATGGTTGGCCCGGGACTGAGCCAGGCACATTCCACCAGGACCGACAAGGCCGACCGCCAGCAGGCGCTTGCAGCCCTCGTCGCCGTGGCTGAGGACGCCTTCACCAGGCTGCGACTGAGCGACGACATGGCTCACCAGGCGTGGCACGACCCCTTGACAGGCCTCCCCAACCGGTCGCTGCTCATGGACCGGGTTGAGCAAGCGATGGCCAAGCAGACCGGAAGAGACGGGCGGCTGGCACTGTTGTTCTGTGACCTCGACGGCTTCAAGCGAGTGAACGACCTCTTCGGCCACGCGGCAGGAGATGCGCTCCTTGTGGAGGTCGGTAGGCGTATCAGCGCCTGCGTCCGCAAGGACGACACCGTGGCGCGGCTCGGCGGCGACGAGTTCGCTGTCCTCCTCGAGGGAGTCGAGCACACCGACATCGTGACGCGTACCTGCGAGCGAATCCTCGACTCCCTGCGACGACGGATCGAGGTCGCGGGCGAGGACTTCTCCGTCACGTTGACGATCGGCGTGGCCCTCTCCGCGAGCAGGGACTCCGCCGAGACGTTGCTCAGCCACGCCGATCTCGCGATGTACCACGCCAAGGGCCAGGGCAAGAACCGGCACGAGATCTACCGGCTGTCGTTCGGTGACGAGCGACTTCAACGCATCGAGCTCATCGAGCAGTTGCGCAGGGCGATCGACGACAAGCAGCTGGAGGTCTTCTACCAGCCGATCCAAGACCTGCGCACACGGGAGATCTATGGGGTCGAGGCGCTTGTGCGATGGCGGCGCGACGGCATTCTCGTCCCCGCGGACTTGTTCATCCCCGTGGGGGAGGAGAGTGGTCTCATCGTCGCTCTCGGCGCTGAGGTTCTCGAGAAGGTTGCGGCCGATGTGCCGAAGCTCCGAGCTGCGGCCGGTCGCACGATCTCGATCTGGGTCAACATCTCCGCCCAGCAGCTGCACGACTCAGACTTCATCTCGCTGGTGGAGCGCACGCACGCGCGCATGGGTGATGTCTCGCTTGTGCTCGAGCTGACTGAGCGGGACTTCGTCAACGATGACCAATCCACACTCGCGGCCATGACCGCTCTGGTGGAGGCGGACGTGCTGTTGGCCGTGGACGACTTCGGGGTGGGCTTCTCCTCCCTCGGATATCTCCAGCGGCTGCCCGTGCACATCCTCAAGATCGACCACTCTTTCCTCACGAAGATCGAGGATGACGAACGTGCGTGCGCACTGGTGCGGTCGATGGTCGTGATGGGGGCGGCACTCGGGTTGGACGTCGTGATCGAGGGGGTCGAGCGAGCAGCGCAGCTCGAGCACGTCGTCGACCACGCCGGCGGCAGCATCGGGCAGGGCTTTCTCTTTGCGCCACCGATGTGCTTCAGCGACATGGCCGCAGTGCTGGCGCAGCAGCCTCGGCGTAGTCCGCGTCGCCTCGCGGCGATCAGCTGACGAGCAGGTCGAGGCGATGCCGGCTCGAATCCGTGGCGGGTTCGGGACGAACCTAAGAATGAGCGGTTCCCTGACGATTCCGCTTGGCTGTCACCACTGCGGCCCCTACTATCACCAAGGCCAATGAACAAGGCCGCACAACTTCATAGCACGAGCGCTGGACGCCGAGTCCTGCCCCTCAGCGCCCGTGACCCCTGTCGTCGAGACTCACTCTCACCGGGGCAGGAGCGGAGGACCCACTTCCGCACACTGCACGCGCTTCTTCACCCGTGAAGACGGCGCGCGCGTGCTTGGGGTGAAGCCACCTCACGGTGGCCGGGCACCTTCTCGCCCGAACCCGACAGCTCACTTCGCAGGCGTGAGAAGGAGACCCACTCATGTCTGTTTCAGTTCTGCCTGCACCCGCAGGCTGGCGGCGCATGCTCGCCACGCTCCCCGTCCTGCTGGTCACGGCGCTTGCCATGAGCCTCGTCAGCGCCGCTCCGGCGGATGCGCAGACGAGTCGTGAGCGCAAGGTCGCGAATGGCGTACAAGTTGCTCTTAACCAGATCGGAGACCCGTATTCCTACGGCGCCGCCGGGCCCGGCCGCTTCGACTGCTCGGGCCTGACGATGTTCTCGTACGGTCGCGCGGGCCTCTACCTGCCGCGTACTGCCAGCGCGCAGTACAACTACGTCCGTCATATCAAGAAGAGCAACATCCGCCGCGGTGACCTGATGTTCTTCTACAACAGTGGAGGCGTCTATCACACGGGCATCTTCCTCGGCCGAGACAACGGTTCCGCCTACATCCTCCACTCCCCCCGCACCGGGAGCGACGTCCACCGCGAGCGGGTGTGGACGACACAGTGGAAGGCGGGCACGCTGCGCTGATCGACACTTGCGAACGACGCTGGTGGCTCGCAATGTGACACGCCATGACGCAGGGCTGCACCGGATCCGGTGCGGCCCTGCGCCACAATGATCGCGTGTCCCTCAGCCGATCTCCGCTGCTGTCGCGCGGCCGCACCCGTCGACTCGCCCCCTCGGCCACCGGGATGACGGTCGTTCTTGCCGTGTCACTGGCAGCCTGCGGTGGCGACGAGGAGTCGAATGCCGACCCCGAGGGGGCCAGCCCGACCAACACGGTGAGCGCAGTGACCCTTGCCCGTGAGTGGCCACTCACGGGCAAGGAGCTCGACGGAGACCTGCCCGATCATCCGGTGTACGTCGTCAAGATCGACAACACGCAGAGCTCGGCGCCGCAGGTGGGCCTCGACTCGGCGGACATGGTCGTCGAGGAGCTCGTCGAGGGCGGACTCACACGCGAGGACGCGACACGCTTCTACCGCGACGCATCGCGTAGCGCGCCGCACAACCTGTTCGTCGAGCTGTCGAAGGTCGCCGCCGAGCCGGGGAAGGACTGGGACGCGCCGCAGAACCCCTACCTGCCCTTCGGTGACGAAGATGACTTCGAGGGTGACATCTCCGTTGCGTCGATCACCGCGATGTTCTCCGGTGGGCACACGACGCGTTGGGAGTACGCCGGTGGTGAGTGGCAGCGGGCCGACTCGCTTGCCGAGCGTGGCAAGGACTTTGAGCCGGCTAACATCTTGCTGCTGCGCGTCAAGACGCGCGATGCGGGCTACCTGGATCCAGCCGGAAACCCAGTTCCGGAGACCGTCTTCAGCGGCACGGGTGGGGCCGCGCTGGTGCATGGCGACAAGGCGGTCAGGTGTGTGTGGTCAAAGCGGTTCCTGGGAAGCTCGCTCGAGCTTCGGACGGAGAACGGCGATCCCGTCACTGTCCCGGCCGGTCACACCTGGATCGAGCTCGTGCCGGTGGACGGTGGTCGCGTCACTCTCGGGAGGTAGCCGCGGGACGCGCAGGCGCTACCCGTCCGGTCTCAGTTCTCGCTCCCTGGCCAGACAGGTTCGCTCGGCAGGGCGAATGCTTGTCATGATGGAGACATGGCGACCACCCCGTCCGTGTCCTACTCGATCACCGTGCGGCTGGTCGTCCCTGCCGGGGGTACGGCGGTGAGCCAGTTGACCAGCCACGTGGAGGAGGTCGGTGGCATCGTCACCGCCCTCGACGTGACGGCCTCGGGCGTCGACCTCCTGCGCATCGACGTCACCTGCGCCGCCCGTGACACCACCCACGCCGATGAGATAGTTCGGGCCCTCGAGCAGGTTGAAGGAGTCGAGGTCCACAAGGTCTCCGACAGGACCTTCCTCATGCACCTCGGCGGGACCATCGAGATGGCTTCGAAGCACCCGATCCGTAACCGCGACGACCTCTCCATGGTCTACACACCAGGGGTCGCGCGGGTCTGCTTGGCCATCGCCTCGAACCCGGAGGACGCCCGCCGGCTGACCATCAAACGCAATGCGGTGGCCGTCGTCACTGACGGCTCCGCGGTGCTGGGCCTCGGCAACCTGGGACCGGCTGCCGCCCTGCCGGTGATGGAGGGGAAGGCGGCGCTGTTCAAACGGTTCGCGGGCATCGATGCGTGGCCGCTGTGCCTCGACACCCAAGACGTCGACGAGATCGTCCGCACCGTCCAGGTGATCGCTCCGGTCTTCGCGGGGATCAATCTCGAGGACATCTCGGCGCCCCGCTGCTTCGAGGTCGAGGCCCGGCTCCGCGACCTGCTCGACATCCCCGTCTTCCACGACGACCAGCATGGGACGGCGATCGTGGTGTTCGCGGCACTCACCAACGCCCTGCGGGTCGGCGGCAAGGAGCTGTGCGACGTACGCATCGTCATGTCCGGGGCCGGAGCCGCTGGATCCGCGATCGTACGGCTACTCCTCGAGGCGGGAGCCGCCGACGTCGTTGTCGCTGACGTGGATGGCGTGATCCATCGTGGCCGGGCCAGGCTCGACCAATCACTCGACTGGATCGCCGACCACACCAACGGCGGCGGTTTCGCCGGGTCCCTCGAGGAGGCGATCCGCAACTCAGACGTCTTCATCGGCGTCTCCGCCCCGAACATCCTCACCGGAGCCGACATCGCGACGATGGCAGACGGCTCCATCGTCTTCGCACTGGCGAACCCTGACCCCGAGATCGACCCTGGCGAGGCACGCAAGCATGCCGCGGTGGTCGCCACCGGGCGCTCCGACTATCCCAACCAGATCAACAATGTGCTCGCCTTCCCTGGCGTGTTCAGAGGACTTCTCGACGCATCAGCGACGACGATCGACGACGCGTTGCTCCTTGCCGCCGCGAATGCGATCGCGATGTCGGTCACCGACGAAGAGCTCAACGCCAACTATGTGATCCCGAGCGTCTTTCACGAAGAAGTCCACAAGACCGTGGCCGCGGCGGTCAAGGATGCCGCTTCCGCAGCCGCGGCGGGCTGAGGTCCCCGCATGGTCTTCCATACCGGACAGCTTCTGGTCGCGACTCCCTCCTTGGTCGACCCGAACTTCGCGCGCGTCGTGATCTTCCTCCTCGACCACGATGACGATGGAGCACTCGGAGTCGTCATCAACCGACCGTCGGAGCTTCCGCTGGTGGCTGTGCTCCCTAGCTGGGCCGGCGCCGTCAGCGACCCTTCACTGCTGTTCACCGGAGGCCCCGTCGCGCAGGACTCCGCGTTGGCGATCGGCTTGTCGATGGGGACAGGACCGCAGACCGGCTTCAAGCAGCTGATCGGTGAGTACGGTCTCGTCGACCTCGACATCGCCCCGGCCGAGCTGACGCCCGACCTGGCCGGGGTTCGGATCTTCAGCGGGTATGCCGGTTGGAGTCCCGGGCAGCTCGAGGCCGAGATCACCGAGGGCTCCTGGTACGTCGTCGGCACCATGGCCCGAGACCTCCTCGACCCAGAGCCCGGCGCGCTGTGGCGCACCGTGCTCCGGCGTCAGCCCGGCGAGCTCGCCTATCTCGCCACGTTGCCCGACGACCCGACCATGAACTGACTGTCGCCACCGTCATCTGACCCGGAGGTGAGGGTGGACCTCGTATCCCGCTGCGAGACTGTCTCGAGCCGGATGCTCCCTGTGCGGGAAGGACGGTCCGCGGGCAATGACGGGTCGTCCGGACTGTTCACCTCGACAACGT
>Ga0136637_1000340_pt1 | contig 10906 bp, 10 predicted proteins | sample AntDrymUQ8572106_2_FD_105497 | JGI IMG/M metagenome (GOLD analysis project Ga0136637, IMG submission 105497) | Polar desert sand microbial communities from Dry Valleys, Antarctica - metaG UQ857 (21.06) | ecosystem: Environmental > Terrestrial > Soil > Desert | place: Antarctica: Dry Valley... | reverse complement strand
GGAGATGGCCCACTCCGTTCCGCCATCGAGAGCGAACATGGCATCCAGGCGGCGCCGGATGCCTTTGTCCCTGATGCGGTCGTAGAAGAGCTTCGCGTCAGCCCAGTGATGGTAGTGGAAGTCGAAGGCCATCCCCTGATAGTTGACCGTCTGCTTGCCCTCGCCCACATACTGATCGTTGGCCTTGCGGTGGGTCATAACCCGTATCTTCAAGTCCGACAATCCTGGCACATCCGTCAACCGCAGCAATACGCCCGTGATGTTGGTCGTGTTGCACGAGACGCACATGAGGCTCCCTTGCGGCCCGTCCCATTCTTCGTAGTGCTCGACCGGCTCTATGCCGTAAGTAGTGAAGGCGTCGTGGATGAAGATCCTGCCTCCAGCCACCCGCTCCGGCGAATTGGAACCGTTGTAGATGGTGGGTATCCCCTTCGCCTCGTACTCGTCGAAGAGGATCTCCTTGTACAACTCGCTGGCCTTTGTGGATTTGCCCGTGACCGGATGCTCTACGCTCCCAAGCAGACCGTCCAGGATGTGTCCCGCGCGCGCCAGAACGGGGACGCCCCGGTCAGTCTCCCCGACGATAATGCCCTCGTCCAAAAGGTCCCTGAGCTTCCCGCTCAACCTTAGCCCAGCCCGCTCGAAGGACCGGCGCTGACCATCGAGGACGACGGGATTTCCAGCCTCGTCGAGGGTCTCATCGAACTCGTAGAGAGGCACGCCGTTCTCCAGGGCGTTGAGAGCGCGTTCGTTGGGCGAGCGGTTGAAGGCGGCGACCCGGTACGCCAGGCGACGCTCCAGCACCCCGAGATCGCCGCAGATGTTGCCGAACCCGAAGACCGGCTGTACGGTGGTCGGCATGGCGACGATGGGTTCCCCACTCCCCGAACCGAGGGCGAGGGTGATGCTGCGGGGGTCGTCCGAGTCGTCGTCGGCCCGGAAGAGGTCCACCTGCACCCGCCGGTCGCCTTCACGGACCCTCTCGCTGCCAAGCCGGTAGCGTGATCTCTTCAAAGGCCCAATCCGGATATGGGCCGTAGCCCTGCCAGGAACGTCGGGGTCGGGGGTAAAAGCCATCATGCGGGCGGCGAGGAGGCGTTGGATCCCCTCTCCCTCCCAACCATATACGCGCACGATGCGCCCACTGGTCGTTACCGCGCGATGCAGATAGTCGAGAAAGGAGATCAAATATTCGGCCCAACCCCGCGCCCCACCGGTATCGAACCCTTCGCCCGGACCCAGATGAAGAGTGTGCCCCCCATCGCTCTCCCTCGCCTCCACGGCGTCTGCCCCGGCGGATATCGGCTCCATATCCCCGGCGGCATTCATCAAGGAGATTATGGGATCTGTGGTGCTCGCCTCTGGCAGAGGAGGCCGTTCTTCCATCGGTGGCAGACCCTCGCCGTTCGTATACGAGTACCGGATCCTGGCGTCGAGCCGCGGGATGCCCAGGGCGGCGTCGGCCAACCACCGAACATCTTCTCGCTCCTCACCCGCAAGCCCCGAAACAGCCAGCGCGGCCCGTAGCCGACCCACGACCCCATAGGAGAGTTGCGGCGCCAGAAAGAACACCTGGAACGCCTCGTCGGTGAGCGGCACGACGACCGCGGCGGGCCGGTAGCCGTGGATGGCGCCGAGCTTCGAGAAGACGATGTTCTGCACGTACGTTCCGTCGAGCAAAATCTGCACGGAGTTCTCCGCGCCAGCGGGTGCGGGTAGCATCCGCACGTCTCCGCCCGCTTTCAGGAGTCGCTCGTACTCATCGGCCTGGAGATAACCGCCGCCGGGCTTCCGCGCCCGGACTGTCGCGACGCCTGCCAGATGAACGGTCCACGGCCCGAGTTGCTGGCGCGCGGTCAGGGCGCGGGAACGTCCCGTGGCCGGGTTTTCGACGGCCTTGAACCGGAGCGGCAGGTCAGGGTCCAGCCTCTCCAGCGCGTCGAGGACGTTCCGTTCCAGCCCACGGGCCGCCTTGAAGGTAACGTCATCCGTGGAATGCTGGTTCTTCTCCCCGAAAGGGACCGTCGTAGGCAGGGTAAGGTCGAACGCCGTCTCGATATCCTCAAGCCTGACGCCGGTTTGCGTGGAATCCATTAGCGGCAGCAGGACTTCGAGACAGGCTGCCTCGGGAAGGGGAAGTACCGAAGGACCAGATTCCCGCAGAAGCCCGGCGGGAACATCATCGAACGTCAGGGCGTTGGGTGTCAGGGTGGTGCTGCTGGAACCCTGGATCTCCAGGTCAACCTCGCCGTAGGGCCGCAAAGCCTCGCGGAGATCTTCGGCCCCCGCAGCCTCGAAGACCGGGAATCCCTGGTCTCGTAGGTCCAGGAACACGTCCCGCCGCCCGGCGCCGGTCTGTTGCGCCAGCAAGACCCTCATCCCCAACCTTCGCAATCCACGGGCCAACTCCACGTTAGTCTCGTCGAGGTCGGCGAGCAGTACGGTTCGCAGCGGCGCGACCCGGAGCGGCATGGGGCCGACCCAGGAACGGCGTTTGGGCAACGTCAGGCAGGACGCGCCCTCTGGAGAGTTCAGGATCGCCTGGTACGTCCGGGGTCTGGTGGACCCATCCGCGCCGAGCAAGAGGATATCACCTTCGAGGATGGCTCCCGACCCGCGGACGGTCAACGGAGCCTCCCATCCGGCCCGGCCATCGTCCAGAGGCTTCCACTTCCGAACCGTCAGGAACTCCGCCAACCGGTCGGGATCGGCGTCATGCAGGTCAAAGAGCTGACCGGCGCTCACGGCCAGAGCGTGGGCGTGAGCCAGGAGCGCGCCGAAGTACAGCCCGCGATCCGCGGCGTCCTCCATCTCCAGGCCGGGCGCGGGGGAGGAAGATAGCGCATGGTCTCGCGCCACGATTCGCGCCACCGCCCGATCCTCGTGGTAGAGGGTCGTCTCTCCAAATACCTCCTCGACGGCAACGGCTCGTTCTCTGCCCATGACACCCTCCTCGTCAACCATGCGACCGTCTCCCCCACAACTGGTTATACCAATCCACCAATAGGTTCACATATTACAAGAACCACGGGAGAAACTACAATACGGAATTTGGTGTGTGTCTCGAACAGATTGTGGAGGTTCAGGATGGCTCGCGAGACGATGGGTGGGGTGCAGTCGGTGGAGCGGGCGTTCGGCCTGCTGGAGTTCTTGAGCAGCTCGGAGGAGGTGGGGGTGAGATCGGGGGCGCAACCGGCTGCTCTAGATCCTGAACTCGCGGTGATACGTCCACCGCAACGCCCGGACCCGAAGATACAGCCTGGGCCTGAAATACCTGACGCTCTCCATCGCCGGGAGCGCATCGGCCCGCTAGCCCTGCCGTTTCTGGAAGAGTTAGTGCGGGTGAGTCAGGAGGCGGCGAACCTGACGATAATGGAAAGGCACTCCACCATGTACATCGAGCAGGTCGCCCCTCAGCGGATGCTGCGGATTTTCACCAAGCCGGGCAACCGCGTGCGCTGCCGCGCCAGTGTTTGGGCCGGACGGTGATGTCTTGGCCGCCATGAGCATCTTGGGTCCCGCTAGCCGACTCGAAACAAATAGGCAGGAGACCCTGACCCCAAACCTCAAAAAGATCTCCACCAACCTCTCGGAATCCCTCGGCCCTTCGCAAACTCTTCCTCCACCATATTCCACGATACGAGATAAGCTCTTTACGCGGCTTCGGGAACATGCTATTGATATGCGTCAGGGGATAAGAAATCGCCGTGATGCGGCAGAGAGGATGGGAACCTCATGGAGTCCAGCGCGAACCTGTCCATCCCGTCCGAGTTTCGGGGGGATTGAGTCAATGAAGCGTGAAGAGCGATTCTCGCTCGGCCACGAGAACGGCGGCTGGAAGCATCCGGCGCTACTCGGGATCATCGAAAATCTCTACCGGAGCGCGGGCCTGTGGTTTCCGCGCCGAGACTTGAAGCCTTTGTCAGTTTCCGACTGAAAGGACGCGCGAATGCCCACGATGAACGTGATGGATGCGGTAGTGAAGGTCATGGAGGACGAGGGCGTCGAGTACGCTTTCGGGGTGCCTGGGGCGGCCATCCTGCCCCTGTATAAGGCTCTCAGCAAGTCGGAGCGGATACGGCATCTCTCGGTGCGCCACGAGGAGGGTGGAACGCACGCTGCGGATGGGTATGCGCGGGTTACGGGGAAGGTCGGCATCAATATTGGCACCTCGGGTCCGGCTGGGACGAACATGATCACCGGCCTCTACACCTGCATGGCCGACTCGATACCGATGATCTGCATCACCGGCCAGGCCCCGACGAACGTGCTCCACAAGGAGGCTTTTCAGGCGGTGGATATCGTCGAGATAGCGAAACCCGTCACCAAATGGGCGGTGCAGGTGAAGGAGTCGGCCCAGCTCGTGTGGACGTTCAGGGAGGCGTTCCGCGTCGCCCAGGAAGGAAGGCCCGGCCCGGTCCTCATAGACCTGCCGCTCGACATTCAGACCTATGACATGGATGTGGACTTCGACCCGAAGCGCGGCGGACCGTTGAGTTTCCAGAAGCCCGCCCCGAACCCCAACGCCACTCGGCAGGTTGTCGAGATGATCCTGGCCGCCGAGAGACCCATCCTGATGCCCGGCGGCGGCGTTATCCTGGCCGATGCCTCCGAGGACCTCGTGGAGTTCGCCGAATACCTCCAAATCCCCGTCAGCCCGACGTACATGGGTAAAGGCACTATCCCGGAGGACCACGGGCTTTACGCTGGGATTGTCGGCCTCCAGACCCACCAGCGTTACGCCAATGCGATCTTCCTTGAGAGTGACCTCGTCGTGGGTATCGGCAACCGATGGGCCGAACGTCACACCGGCGACCTCGACGTGTACCGGGGAGAGAGGAAGTTCGTCCACATAGACATAGACCCGCGGCAGATGGGCCGGGTCTTTCAGCCGGATCTGGCGGTCGTCTCGGACGCAGGGCTGGCGCTTGAGGAGATGCTTGACACGGCCCGCGGCATGACTCCGGAGCGCGAACCGGACGAGTGGGTGGAGCGCGTTGGCGAGCTACGCTCCACGCTGCTCAGGAAGACGGATTTCGACAACGTGCCAATAAAGCCGCAGCGAGTTTTCCAGGAGATGAACGGCTTCTTCGACCGGGACACCGTCATCGTCACAGCGATAGGTCTGTACCAGATCTGGTCCGGGCAATTCCAGAAGACGTACAAACCACGCCACTACATCTGCTGCGGACAGGCTGGACCTTTAGGCTGGGAGGTTCCCGCGTGCATCGGGGCAAAGCTCGGCAAGCCGGATAGCCTGGTGGTTGGGGTCGTGGGCGACTACTCCTTCCAGTTCCTCATGGAGGAGGTGGCGGTCGCCGTTCAGTACAGGGTGCCATATGTGCTGGTGATGATCAACAACGCATACATGAGCCTCATTCGGCAGGGCGAGATGAAGTACGACATGAACTTCGCGGTGGACATCGGCTACGAGGGACCGGACAGCGAGTACGGCATAGACAACGTGATGGTCATGGAGGCGATGGGCGCGACGGGGCGCCGGGTCACGAGGCCCGAGGAGATAGAACCGGCCCTGGAGTGGGCCGCCAAAACGAGCGAGGAGCGACGAGTACCGGTACTCGTCGAGGTCATGGTCGAGCGGGATACCAACGCCGCGATGGGCCTCTCGATAGATAAGATCAACGAGTTCGAGCCCATCCTCGATGGCGCCACGGAGACCGCCGGACAGGTCGTCGGGGGTATTCCTGATAGGGACTAGAGAAGCTCTCCCGTCATCTTCTGATGAGCAGCGTGGGCGAGACTTTGAGGGCCTGGGCTATCTTCCAGATCACATCCACCGAAGCCTGTATCTCTTCGTCAGGTCCCACGCTCTCGACCCGCTCGACGGAACCGGGCTCTAGCTCGGCCATCTCGTCCAGGTCTTCTTGGGAGAGCGCGGCTTTCTCCCGCATCTCCCGTAGCCGCGTGGCGTTCAGGGTCGGATCAATGGGCGCGGAGGGCGGGGCCGGGGGGTCGGGGAAAGTGGAGAGATCGGAGATCTCCACCCCGAGTGCCCGGATGAGCTTCTGGACGATGATCTCCAGTACGTGGACCCGGCTTTCGAGTTCCATCTCGGCGGCCCAGGTCTTGCCGGCCCCGACCATCAAGGATAGTTCTTCCTGGGGTATTCCGGCCCGCTCCCGAAACTCCCGCAGCCGCGCCCCGTCAACCAGATAGAGTTGCATCGCCTACCCCTCCTCTGCTTCCACCGGCTGCGGAGGTTCGGGGTCGCTCGTGAGGGCGGCGCGGGCGACGAATAGCATCTCGGCCAGGTCCTTGACCAGGTTCTCCCTGACTTCGGTGCGGGGCTCGCGCTCCAGCCCGATCACCACTCCAGGGTTCACTAGCAGGGCCTCCGCCAACTCCTCCTGAGACATGAAGACCCGCTCCCGAGCCTCCTTCAACATGGCGCCATCCACCTTCATCGCCGCTCCCCCGAAATACCTAGTCCGCCGGATTTCCCCGGTCGGGCCTGCCTCCGCCGCCCTTTTCGGTCTCGACCTCTGAGACCTCCGTGACGTTCAGGAGCCTGGGACCGCCCTCATCCGTCGGATAGCCTGCAACCGGCGTGCCGGAGACGCGGACATTCTGGCCCTCCACGCCATCGAGCGAGATCACATCGCTAGTCAGCACGTAGTTGCTGTTGTCCTCCCGCTCCTCGATGGCGATTAGCCGATGGTTGCCGTATCCCGGACCACCAGAGCCCAAAGCCTCCACCCTGCCTTCGAGGGTCACCTTCTCTTCCATAATTCCCGCCTCTCTATCGCTTGACGCCATCAATTATGACGAAATACCAGTGGTCGTGCCAGTGAGGAAGCGGGCTACATCTCAGACAGTGGGAAACGGAACCGGGGTATGCTGCGGCGAGGCTGCTTGCTATGCCCCTTTTGCGGCGTCGGGGTGTTCGAGGTCGTGGATCCCGCCTCCAGGATGGAAGTGCGCGGCTATGTCTTCTATGTGCTCCGCCATCGCCCGCTGGGCAGCGTCAGGGTCCCGGCTCTGCACGGCCTCCAGGATGCGCCGATTGCCCTCCAGGGAAAGCTGCGACCGCTCGCCGTGCTGGGAGAGCCGCTCGTATACATCTTCGAGGAGGTCGTCTATGACCCCCATCACCCGCTCCACGACCGAGTTCCGGGTGGCGTGGGCGAGTAGAGCGTGAAACTCGGCGTCTTCCTCGGCGGTGGGCTGACCTTTGCTCACGCGCTCCGCCTGCCGGACCACGACGGCTTCCATCAGCAGAAGATCCTCCGGCGTTGCCCGGATGGCGGCCTCCCGCGCGACCTGGGGCTCGAACAGAGACCTCGCGTCCATGAGCTCCTCACGCAGCTGAGCCTTGCTATTCAGTAAGCTGGCGATTGGCGCGACCAGATGCTCGCTGGTGATCTCGCGGACGTAGTTGCCGCCCCCGTGACGGCTCTCCACCAACCCGGACGCCTCCAACTGGCGGACGGCCTCCCGGATCACCGCCCTCCCCACCTCGAACTGCGCCGCCAACTTGCGCTCCGAAGGCAGTGCCTGTCCCGCCTCCAACTCGCCACTCGAAATAAGCTCGCGGATGCGGGCCGCTACTTCCTTGTACAACTTGCCGCGTCTCCCCGATACGGCACCGGATCCACTATTCCACATAGCGCATAAGTATAACAGGCTCTTGTGCGACTTTGATACCAACCCAACAGCGACGAAGCCCGGCCCCCAACCGGGACCGAGCCTCGAACCTGACGCACTGGTTGTCCGGCAAGCCGCTACTAAGCGGCGACCTTGTCGCGCACCCCCCCAGAACTCTCATTCCTCGGTGCCTCAGCCAGCCTCGGGCCACGCCCACGACCCATACCCTTGCCAGCCCCGTGAAACATCTGCCCCGATGGCGCGAACGCCTCGTACCACCTCTGCCGCTTCGTGACGTTCTTCATCTCGCTACCTCCTAAATTGGTTCTACCAGTTTACGCGAGCATGATACATCGCGTGATACAAAATCGCTGTTAATCGGTTAACAAGCAACAGGTTGTGAGAGATTGTTCTGTCAGATGGCCGTTTCAGATGGCTCGTGTCCTTCTCAGGGCTTTAAGGAGGAGGTAGCCGATCACGGCTCCTGGGATGCTGGAGAGGGCGAAGGAGATCATGAGCGCGATGAAACCGCCGGTTACGCCTTCGAGCAGAGGTGAGATCAAAACCGCCCCCACCGTGGCCCCCACGAGCACGGTGCCGACCGGCTCGAAAAACGCAGCCTCATCACGCCGGAGGAATTTATACGCCAGACCAACCGCGATAGCCCCGAAGGGACTTCCGGGAAAAGCAAAGAGGCTGCCGGTCCCCAACGAGACACGAAGCGTTGCGGTCACCAGCGCGGAGCCCGCCGCCCACCACGGGCCGAGCAAAACCCCTGCCACCACGTTCAGCGCGTGCTGGAAGGGAAAGACCCGCGACGCGCCCACGGGAATGGCGAACGAGGACAGCAATACACCCATCGCGGCGAAGAGCGCGGCCAGGACGAGCTTGCGGGTAGTAGTGCTCGCCGCGAGGCGCGACCTCGCCCTATCCAACGGAAGCCTCCCGAATCCGGAGCTCGTCTTCGAGGGCGGAAGGGTCGCGGGCGAGGGCGGCGAGCGCATCGAGGAGACGGGGCTCGAACGTACCGGGGCCATCGGCTTTCTCCGCGGCGATCTCACCCGCCCGCCCGAAGCAGGCCAGTGCGGCGGCGACGGTCTCGGGGCTGGCTCCGCCGACGGCGGCGAAGCACCCGGCGACCGCCGTGGAGGCGCAGCCGCTGCCGACTATGCGGCCCATGAGAGGATGGCCGTTCTCGACGGTGAGGAGCCGTTCGCCGTCGCTTATGTGGTCCGTCGGCCCGGTGGCGGCGACGGTCGCGCCGAGTCGGCGGGCGGCCTTGACTACGGCTGTTTTCGCGTCTCCGCCGATGCTCTCGACGCCGCGCACTTCGGCATCGAGGCCGGCGAGGGTGGAGATCTCACCGGCGTTGCCGCATATGGCGGCGAAGTCTATCTCGGAGAGCAGCTTCTCCGGCGTCTCCGCGCGGAACCTCGTTGCTCCGGCCCCGACAGGGTCGAGGATCACCGGGATGCCGCAGCGGTTGGCCTCTTTTCCGCCCCGGATCATGGCTTCTATCCACGGCGGGTCCAGGGTGCCCATGTTGATGACGAGCGCCGAGGCGGTCGCCGCCATCTCCTCCACCTCCTCGACCGCGTGCGCCATCACCGGCAGCGCGCCGGTCGAGAGCGTGACGTTGGCGACCAGGTTGACCGTGACGTAGTTGGTCAGGTGATGGACGAGCGGCCGTTCCTCGCCCAGTTTTCTCAATGCCTCCGAAGCATTCATCGTTCCGCTCCTTCCAGTAGCTTGCCGAGCGCGTGTACCGGGCCCGCTCCGTCTCCGATCCCGCCGAGCCCATACTCCACCGCCTCCGAAGCAACCGCGCGAGCCCGTTGCGCGGCCTCTTCCAGATCGAAGCCCCGAGCCAGAAAGCTAGCCAGCGCCGAGGAGTGTGTACATCCTGCCCCGTGGGTGTTCTCCGAGGGATGGACGGGACCGCCGATCCTCGTGAACCCCTCGCCGTCGTAGAGGAGGTCGTCGCCCGAGGCGGTGTGCCCGCCGGTTATGACGACGGCCTTCGGTCCCAGCGCGTGTAGCGTCACGGCGCAGTCCTCGACGCGGTCCTCGTCCACTTTCTCATCCAGGAGAGCGAAAGCCTCGTTCAGGTTGGGCGTGATGACGGTTGCGAGAGAAAACAGCTCCTGCTTGTACGTCTCGACCGCCCCCGGCTCAAGTAGCGTGGCCCCGCTCTCCGCGACCATCACCGGGTCAACGACCAGGTTCGGGAGCCCTAGCCGCTCGACGGCTTCGGCGACGGCGGAGATGATGCCGGCGTTGAAGAGCATCCCGCTCTTCACGGCGTCCGCCCCGATGTCCGAGGCGATGGCTTCGATCTGCTCGACCGCCACCTCAGGCGGGAGGGCGTGGACGCCGGTGACGCCCACCGTGTTCTGGGCGGTCGTGGCGACAATGGCCGTCGTCCCGTATACGCCGCACCGTAGAAACGCTTTGAGATCAGCCTGGATACCGGCCCCCGCCCCGGAGTCGCTCGTCGCTATGCTTATCACCCGTTTCAAGAAGATCCCCCTTCCGGCAGGTACTGGTTGGTTATTACTTCGTCCACATCGACCGTTCGAGGGAGCACGCCGTTCTCGACGGCCCACCCGATATAGGCGCGCCACTCGTCCGGGTCCTGGTAGCCGACGGGCTCGCCCTCATCCTTGAAGATCGGCGTGGTCAACTCCAGCGTCTCCTCGACCGTCTCGGGGTCCAGCTCCTCGTTGGCCGAGAGCAGGGCGTCGCGGGTGGCCTCCGAGTGCCCGGCGGCGTATTCGTGGCCTTCGACGAGCGCGCCCACGAAGCGGCGCACCACGTCCGGGTTCTCTTCTGCGTAGGACTTGCCCGTGGCGAGGACCAGTTCGTTGTAGTTCGGGACGCCGACCTGGTTGAGGCGGATCACATCCGTCTCGAAGCCCTCTTGCGCGAGCTCCACGGCCTCGATGTTCCAGTATGCGTCCACGATGGCATCGACCCGCCCGGAGGTCAGGGCCGGGCGCAAGTCGTAGCCGACGTTCACCTTCTCGACGGAGGACGGGTCCTCCCCGGCTTCGCGCAGCACCGTGTCTATGACCGCCGTCCCGAACGGCTGCCCGGCGTACCCGACCTTCTTGCCCGCCAGGTCCTCCGGTTCGTCTATGCCGCTCTTCTCCAGCGTGATGAGCGAGTTCAACGGCTCCTGCATGATCGCCATGACGGAGGTCACGGGTATGTCCCTGGTCCCCGCGTTGGTCATTTCGTTGGTGTATGAGATGCCGAACTTGCTGCGCCCGGCAGCCACGAGCTGGAGCACGGCGGCGGG
>Ga0136637_1000339_pt1 | contig 10911 bp, 11 predicted proteins | sample AntDrymUQ8572106_2_FD_105497 | JGI IMG/M metagenome (GOLD analysis project Ga0136637, IMG submission 105497) | Polar desert sand microbial communities from Dry Valleys, Antarctica - metaG UQ857 (21.06) | ecosystem: Environmental > Terrestrial > Soil > Desert | place: Antarctica: Dry Valley... | reverse complement strand
TGCGAGGCCGGCATATCGTCGCCCACGAGACGGCGACCACTGGAGATCGCGCGTGCGACATCGGCGTCCACCGAGACCTGAACACGAGGGTGGCGACTGGCCATTTCTCCCAGTGTACCCGCGGGGTGCCCCACCACGTACCACGAGCGCAACGGTGTCCGTCTGGCTGCGTGCGGCGGCGTGCTCTGCGGCCATGTCCTTCATGGCGCGGCTCCACCGCTTCCGCGACTAGGGACGCCGCACGTCGATCGACGCGCTGCGGTCGTCTTGCGACCGGCGATAGCGTTCGAGTCCGATGCCCGGCTACTGGGCGACGAGGGCGCGTCGATCAAGTCGGTCGTGCAGAAGGGACTGGGCGAGCGCGCCCGCCTGGTGATGGTCGTCCACCCGCTGTTGGAGTCGCGCTTCTTCGAGGCGGTCGAGCGGATCGCCGCCTTGGACTTCCTGCGCTCGCCGCCACGCGCGATCCGCGTGATCGACGAGGAGTTCGTGTAGGTCGGGTTCTGCAGTAGGTGCTAACGCCACCGCGGCGCGCCAATGCCGCTATAGCGGACGGTAGACGTCTCGGCGGTGCTCGATGCGGACGACGATGACTTCGCGGGGTTCGTCGCGAAGCCGATAGAGGACCCGATAGCTGCCCCGCCTCGCCGACCAGATCCCGGCGAGGTCCCCACGAAGCGGCTTGCCGACCCGCCGCGGCTCTTGGACGAGCGCCGTCGTGAGGAAGTTGATGACCGCAGCGGCGACTGCCTCGGGCAGTCGTTCTGTCAACGCCCGACGAGCTGGCGGCGTCACGATGAGAGCGTAATCTCCGCCGCGTTCAGCGACCAAGGCGCCGGACCGCATCGACACCGCGCAGAACATCGCCGCGGGAATACGCTGCGTCGGCTTCGCGGATGTCCTTCAAGGCCTCGGGATCACTCAGAACGGACAGCGTTTCTTCGAGCTGGGCGAGATCCTCGGGACTGATGATCACAGCCGCGTCGTGGCCGTTGCGTGTGATGACGACCCGCTCGTGCTCGCGCTCGACGCGATCCACCACCTCTGACAGGTGGTCTCGGACGGATCGCAGAGGTTGGGTCGACATGGCCACAATTGTGGCCGTAGCCGAGCAGGCTGTCAACCGCGGTCCCCCGACCTACCGTCTGATCGCCGACGACGAGCATCACCGGCCTTTCCTGCCGGAGGGCTTCTCCGGCTACGAGACGAGACGCTCGAGGGCGGCATCGGCGCGGGGACGTTGCACCGCTTCACGCTGACCCCCGGCAAGCGGGCGCGCGAGTACGTCATGCGCGTCGACGAGCCCGAGCCCGGCCGTGTGATCACCGAGACCGACCACCGCTCCACGCTGGTCACAAGCTTCACCGTCACGCCCGACGGCGACAGCTGCCGCGTCGAGATCCGAACGCAGTGGGACGGCGCCGGCGGCATCGGCGGGTTCTTCGAGCGAACGTTCGCGCCGAAGGTCATGCGCCGGATGTACGCGGACGAGCTGAAGCGGCTGGATCGCTACGCACGCGAGCAGGCCGCCCGCTCGGCGTGAACGCGTGCCTGCCCCAGGGACCATGACTGGCCCGGACAGCTAGCCTTCCGGCACGTCGTCGGCTGCTTCGAAACTCAGGCGGGCAGGCGTGCGATCTTCGTGCTGCGGCCGTCGAGGCGAGGCAGCGCGTCCACCAGTTCGCGGGGACGAACCTTCGAGGCCGACCACACTTCCAGACCGATGAGCTCGCCGGTTTCCTCGTCGTAGTCGCAACGTCCCCACTTCAGCTCCTCCGATCGCACCGATCCGTGCGCGGAGCGGACGCGGATATACGCGATATCGCCTTCGGCCGTGTAGTAGCTCTCGGAGTCCATCCGATTCCAAGCCTACTCCCGCCAAACGCTTATGACGAGGGCCATTGCCGCGTCGCCGCCATCGGGCCAGTTGTAGGCGATCGCGATGCCGTCGGCCTGCAGGAGCCAATCGGCATGGTGCGGGTTGCGTCGTCTCTGTGCGTGATTGGTGAGCAGTGTCTCTTGTACATGGCGGACATCGACACCGCGCTCGGCGGCACGCCAATCGGCATGGGGCGAGAACACGACGATCACCGGAGAGCCGATGTCATCGAGGCGGACGTGCCCGCTCAGGTCCGCTTGTAACAGTCAGATCGACGTGCGTCAGATTCCAGGATCTGGCCCCGACCTCGCGAAGTACCCGACCACGCACGACCGTCACTGCGACAGGCCGTGGTGACCGGGCGTAGTTCCGGCGAATCGCCCCAGGGGCGGACGAGTAGCAACCGACAAGGGCTGCGCAACATCCAGCCTCGATCAACGTGCGCGAACGCACGAACGTCCGGAACTGCCTGTCGGTGCGGGGAGTGGGCACGAGCAGGATCGTATCAAGGCAGGATCTGGTTCGAAAAGCGTTCGCAATATCCACTAGGACATTGGTACTCTGATCTCAGACCGCCCGACGAAAGGCACGAATGGAACTTGCTGACCTGAACGAGTACCTCAGCCGTGGTGGCGCGGCGCTCCTGAGTCATCCCGCCACGTATGCCGTCCCCGACGGCGCCGTGATTCCTCCTGCTCGGTACGCCGGAGCGAACGGATCCGCGTTCGTGTTCGAGACGAGGTCGATCGAGGGAAGCTTCGCCAAGACCGCGCTGATCGACTCCAAGCAGTCACAGTCCAATCGCAGCGAGGCGGGGATCGTCACAGCGCGGGGGGAGGGCGAGCCGGCCGGCCGGATCCCGATGCTCTCGGTCGCGTATCCGTCGATCACGCGCCTCGACGCCGAGCTGCCGCATCGAGCGTTCGACGCCCACGTCAGAGCAGCCACGCACGACGGCACGCCTGTCGTCGATATGGCGTGGTATCGCGCGCTGCGCGACGCGACGGCGGTCGACCTCTCGCCGGTGTTCACGACGTCGCCGGTCACACTCGGCTTCGGAGGCTGGGACTCGAGCCGCAAGACCGGCCAGATGCGGATCCGCAGCCACTACGTGTCCGAGCTTTTCGGCATAGTCGCGCCAGGCGAGGATGTCGTCTCCAAGCGTTCGGGCGCGCGCCTCGATCCCCTGGGCCAGGACTTCCATGTCACGCCCGACGAGTTCGCGACGCTGCTCGAGCGCCAGCGGCCGCACATGTCCGACAAGACGGTCAGGAAGCTCGAAGCCGAGCTCGCGAAGGTCCGCAAGGCGAAGGAAGGGGCGTTGATATCGGCCGCTTCGCTCGGGCTCGGCGGCGTTCCCCCCGCGGTCGACACGGCCTACGGCGTTGCGGTCCCCGAGGTCCGCCGCGCGCGGACATACTCGCTGGCAGGACTACGCCGGCTGCGCTTCGGCGGCGCGCAGAACGAGGACGTCGCCGCCCGCAGGGCACTGCTCGCGATGCTGCTCCTGGGCGCCGCCTACGGCGACGCCGACCCAGAGATCCGCGCCTACTGCGACATCGCGGCGCCACACGGCCGGGTCCTGCTCGACGACGAGCTCGTCGAACTCGATCTCTCGATCGATGCCTGCACTGCGTTCCTTGCAGACGCGATCGATGAGCTGCCCGAGAGGCTCGCCTGGACTGGGCAGACGATCGCGCTCGTCGGCGATCCCGCTCTCGTGCGTGGCGCGACTGACGATGCGGACAACGCCTGAGATGCCCACCGACATGGTCGAGTCCGATGCGCTGGCGATCAGCCTCGCGTTTGCGCGCGGGGTTTACTCCGGCGCGGTTCTCGGGCTGGCCGAAGACATCCCCGCTCACGCCCGCGTCCACGAGGCGTTCGTGGCCGCGGCGGCCGGCGGACCGGCCGCGCGCCCGGAGGGCAACGTGCTCGTCGCGATCGATGAGCATCGGCGCGCCATTGAATGGCTCGAGGACAACGAGCCGCTCGGCCTCATCGTTCCGGCCACGCACGTCAGCCGGCAGCTTGCCCGGCGCTATCGCTGGCGCGCATCGCCCGTCGCGCCGACGGATACCGACTTCGAGCCGTTCAGCGCGCTCGCTGCTCCCGTCGTGTACCTCTGGCCGTCTGCCCCGGACGACGTCGTCGCGGCCTTGCGCGAGTTGGCGGCGGAGGTCACGCACGTCGGCCGCGCGGACAGCGTGGTCATCGCCAGCGTTCAGCGGATGGACATCGCCGAGGGCCGGGGAGTCCATCTCGCCGCGACCGGCCGCGGCGTGGGGCGGGTGATGCGCGTCGCCCGTCCCGGCCGCTTCGGCGCGCTCGCCGACGCGCATGCGACCGCCAGCCGGCCCAGTCGACATGGGACCGGCTCGCTGGGCAAACAGGCCTCCGACGAGTTCGTAACGGGGGCGAACGACGAAGCAGTCGAGCTGCGGCGCTTCGTCGAGACCGCATCGAGTGTCGATTGGCCGTTCGCCGAGGTGTGGCAGCTCACGATCGATCCGGGTGACAAGCCCGGAGTCCTCGCCGCGCTACTCGAGCCGCAGCACCGGGTCGCCGCCGCCGTGGGAATCCACAAAGCGCTCGTTCGTCGCATCGGCGAGAACGTGCCAGCGTTCATCACCGGGCGTGACGGCAACGGACCGCTTCGCGGGGCAGGACACCTCGCGATCCACGTGGCGCCAAGTCCTGAAGGCGACGTACTCGCGGCATACCTCGCCATTCCGCAGAACACCGTCGATGCTGATCTCGAGCAGCTCGCGCACGCTCTGCGGTTGCCGCTGCGCGCCGGCGCCGTCCTGCGGCGCGGGGACACGCGCTGGTTCACGGTGCAGTCGCCGACGCGTCGCGACGCGGTCGCATTCTGGCCACAGCCTGCGCCACTGCTGCAAACGGCGGTGCCCCTCGTCGTCGAGATTAACGGCGGCCCGCGACGCGGAGCGTGGACGCTCGACGACGCCGTCGTCTGCTCGATCGGCTTTGCGATGCGCAGCGTGCTCGAGCGCGACGGCCTCGCCTGGGAATCGGGATGGGGCTTTCGGACTGAGCTCATCGGGCGTTTGCGCGAGCAGTACGGCGTGGACGTGCGGACGTCGCGCGTGCGTAGCAACGCGCTGCGCTACGTGCATCGCGTGCGCGACAACGACCTCGTCGTTGCAACGCACGCCCTCGTTGACCTCGGCACGCTCGCTCCGCCGGACGCAGCCGGCTTCCTGGCACTCGGGCGCGCGCGCCACCTCGGCGGTGGCCTGCTCGTCCCCACCGGGAAGCTCGCATGAGCCTCGCCGATCGCTTTGAAGCCTTCTTCGCCGCCGCAAACGACGGCGCCGGCCCCTATCCATGGCAGATCGCGCTCATGCAGCGTGTCGCCGACATGGGGACGTGGCCCGCGGCGATCACCGCCCCGACCGGCTCTGGCAAGTCGTCGGTCGTCGACATCCACGTCTTCCTCGTCGCCGAGCGACAGCGGCAGCGCCTGCGACAGACCGTAGATCCCACGATCGCCCGTCCGCCGCGCCGGCTCGTGCTCGTCGCGCCCCGCCGCGTGCTCGTCGACGATCAGCACGCCCGCGCGACGCGGCTGGCCGAGCTGCTGCGCTGCGCCGAGGGCCCCGGTGCGCTTGCCGAGGTACGAGAGGCGCTCGAATCACTCGTCACGACCGAGGAGCTGCGTGACGAGGGACCGCGCGCCACACCGCTTGGTGTCGCACGACTGCGCGGTGGCGTGCGGCTCGACCTGACCTGGCGCCTGGATCCAGCGCGCTGCCAGATCATCTGCGCGACCCCGCAGATGTGGGGCTCGCGTCTGCTGTTGCGTGGGTTTCGCAGCTCGCGACGCGCGCGGAACCTGGAGTCTGGGCTGCTCGCCCATGACGTGACCGTCGTCATCGACGAGGCGCACCTACACAAGCGACTCGTCGAGACCGCGCGACGGGTCAGCGACATGGGCCGCGGGAAGGACAGCCTGCAGATCGTCGCGATGAGCGCGACTCACGCGGCGCCCGGCGGGCACGCGCTGACCTCGGCCGACCTGCTCCATGACGAGCTCGCACGCCGTGTGCGCGCGCCGAAGACCGTCGAGGTCGACGTCGTCGACGACTGGGCTCGTGAGCGCTCGCCGCGCATCGTCGCCGCCACGCGGCGCCTGCGCGAGGCGGACCCCGAGATCGGGACCGTCGGCGTCTTCGTCAACACGGTGGCGATCGCACTCGATGTCGCTGATCGGCTGAAGTCCGACAAGTCCGCAACCGTCTGCGTTGTCTGCGGGCGGATGAGACCTGCTGACCTGCAGCGCCTTCGTAGCGAGTTTCCCGGGCTGCTCGATGCGCGCGGGAACGCCAAGGTGACGTTCCTCGTCACGACCCAGTCGCTGGAGGTCGGCGTCGATCTCGATCTGCGGGCCATGGTGTCCGAGCTTGCGCCCGCTTCGGCGCTGGCCCAGCGGGCAGGGCGGCTGAACCGCAGCGGCACGCGCGCACAGACCACGCTGGTCGTCGTCGTTCCCCGAGAGCTTGCCGACGGCGGCGATCCGGCAGAGGTGGCGACAAGCTTCTTGCCCTATCAGGCAGTCGAGCTGCATGACGGACTGCGGTGGCTGGAGGAACTCGACGGGAACATATCGCCCGAGCGCATCGGCGAGACACAGCTACCCCCGGTCCCGGCGCTGGCGGTCCCGGCGATCACCGCGGTCGAACTCGAGACGCTGGCCATGACGTCGATCGAGCTCGCCGCCGATCCGGACCCCGACTTCTACATCGAGCAGCCCATCGATTCCGTGACGAAGACCGTGTTCGTCGCTGCACGCGATCACGTGCGCGGCATGAGTGAGCCGGTCGTCCGCCAGATGCTCGAGGCCGCTCCGCCGCGCGCGCACGAGCTGGCGCCCGTGACCAATGCCAAGACGCTCGAGCGAGTGCTCAAGGAGTGCGCGCCGACATGGACGCTCAGAACCGAGAACGGCACGCTCGGCGTCCTTCGGACCGACCCCGATCCCAAGAACCTGCGCGACGGCGATGTCGTCGTCATCCCGTCGGGAAGCCGCGTCTCCGTCGAACGCGTGCTCGACGCGAAAGGCCGCGATCCGATCGATGACGTCATCGCACGGCGCGTTGACGACGTCGAACCCGACGCGATCCTCCCCCTGGATGGCCACCTCGCCGAGCGGGTGGGGGAGTTCCTCGAAGCCGACGCGATCCTCGGTACTCGCGCGATGCGCAGGGAGCTTGCCGAGATCGTCAAGGCGGCGGGAGCAGGGCCACTCGCCACGAGATTGAAGAGCCACCCCCGCTTGAGCGACCTCACCGTCACGTGGTGCGCGGATCAGGAGAATCCCAAGGCGACCTGCCTGCTCGTCGTCGTCGCGTCGGAGCGCGAGGGGAGTCTGAACGACCAAATCGCCACGACGAGCGTGGTGACGCTCGACGACCACTGCGCCGAGGTGGCCGCCCGCATGTCGACGATCGTCGACAAGCTTGACGGGCTCGTCGACGCCGAAGCCGAGGATCTCGTCAGCGCCGCGCGCCTTCACGACGGAGGCAAGCTTCACCCCGCATTCCAGGCGAGGATGGGCCGCAAACCCGAGGACCCGGCACTCGCGAAGCCTCGCCCGCAGCACCGTCCCGACCGCGGCGACGGCTGGCGCCACGAGCAGCTCAGCGCTGCGATGGCACACGACGAGCTGCGACGGCGGCTCGCCACGACGCTGGTCGGAGCACATCACGGCGCCGGGCTTCCGGCGTTCAACCGCGACCACACAGCCGCCCGGGCCGGCTGGATCGATTGCCCCCAATCGGTCGTCGACGCGCTCGCGGAGCTGTTCGGGCCGCACGGGCGCTACGAGGCCGACCGCGCCGCGCTGCAGCGCGAGCACGGCATCCACCGACTGGCGTTCCTGGAGGCGCTTGTCCGCTGCGCCGATATCCAAGTCTCACGGGAGGTGCATGACTGATGCGCACGATCGCGCTGCCGTATAGCGGCGAGCTGCTCCTCGCTCAACTGGTCGCCTATGGGCTTCTCGTCGCGCTGGACGCCGCCGGCGTCGTCGCGTATGTCCACCATCCCGAGGAGTCGCTGTCGTTCACGCCGACGATCGACGTGGGCGAAGACGTTGATGACGAGGTGATCGCTGCCGCCGTGCGCGCCACCGCGGCGTCGGCGGAGGATGTCGTCGAAGCCGATCTCGTGAATGGCAAGACAGGCAACGAGCGGCGGTCCGTGATCTGGGCTCGCGGCAGCATGGCAAACGACACCAGTCAGGCCGGCGAGGTCGTCAGGCGGCGCGGCGAACTCGTCGAGGACGCGGCCCGATGCACAGATCGTGCGTTGCTTGGCGTGCTCGCGGGGCTCGGCGCTCCGGCCTCGTGGGGACCCGACTACCTCAAGCCATCGCACGGTGCGACGGCGCTCGACGGCGTCCTCGGAAACCACACCTCCGACATCGTCCGTGGAGTGTTGCGCCCGGCTCGGATTGCCGCCGACGACATCGAAGGCGCGGATCTCTGGACGACGCATCCGGCTGGCGCGAAGGCTCAGCTCGACAAGACGGGCTGGGCGCCGGCCGGCACCATCGCGCCGCTGGCGCACCAGTGGATCGCGGTGCTCGGTCTCGGCGTGCTCCCCGTCGCACACCGGCCGGCGGGGCGGTCGGCGACGCCGGCTTGCTGGCCGAAGGGTCGCGGCGTAACGCTGCCGTTGTTCTCCCTGCCATCGACGTTGTCAAGAGCGCGCGCCGTGATCGGGCTGCGCTCGCTCGCGAGCATTGCGGCGGAGCCGGATGACAAGGATGCCATCGCCGCGGCAGCAGAGTTGCGTGCAATGGGCGTGCGGGAGGTCGTCGCGTTCGAGCGGCTCCATGCCCGCGGCCAAGGCTCGAGCGTCGCCTTCAGCTTTCGCAGGGGACGGCGCATCGCATGGTGAACGACGACGACCTCACGATCGGGCTCGTCGCCCATCATGTCTTCTGCCCGCGCCGAGCCTGGCTTGAGGAGCATGGCGAGCGCACGGACACGGCACAGATGGCGACGGGGACGGTAGATCACGCGGCCGTCGACGACCCCTCAACGTCGCGCAGCACTCGGCTGCGCGCGGTCGACGTCCACTCGCCGGCACTCGGCCTGCGAGGTCGCTGCGACTCGATCGAGATCGACGAGACCGACGGTGGGGTGACAATCGTCGAGCACAAATCGGCGCCCTTGCGAAGGCGCTCCGAGGTCACTGAGCCGCAGGCGGTCCAGCTCGCGCTTCAGGCACGCTGTCTGCGCGACGCGGGACAGCGAGTGACAGGCGCGAGCGTATGGTTCACGACGACGAAGACACGGGTTGATGTCGCGCTGACCGACGAGCTCGAGGATCGTGCCGTCCGCGCCGTGAACGACACCCGCAGCGTTCTGGCGCAGGACAAGCCTCCTCCTCCACTTGAGGACGACACGCGATGCCGCAGTTGCAGTCATGTCTCGGTGTGCCTGCCGGATGAGCACAGGCGTCGCGTGCCCGCGAGACGGATCGCCGTCGCCGACCCCCTCGGTCGCGTGTTGCACCTCACGACTCCGGGCAGCCGGGCGAGCCTGCGACGCGGACGGATCGAGGTGTCGGCGCGCGATGCCGATCCGGTCGGTGTCCCGCTCGGGCAGGTCGCCGGGATCGTCGTTCATGGCAACGCGGACGTGTCCTCAGCGCTGCTGCGGGAGACGTTGGCACGTGGCTATCCGATCGTGTGGTGCTCGTGGTCGGGGCGAGTGATCGGTTGGGCGACCCCGGCCGAGGGGCCGAACGGCGATGCGCGCGGACCTCAGCACCGGCTCGAGCAGGACGTCCGGCTCGTCGTGGCGCGCGCGATGATCAGCGGGAAGATCCATAACGAGCGCCACGTCATGCGCCGGCAGTCGCTCACCGGACGCGATCTGCTCCTGAGCCTCGAGGATCGGGCAGGGCGCGCTCGGACCACGAACGAGTTGCTGGGCATCGAGGGCCTTGCCGCGTCGGCGTACTTCCGCGTGCTGGCAGATGCGTTGCGACCGGCTTGGGCAAGCTTCACCGGCAGGCACGGTCGACCGGCGCGCGACGAGGTAAACGCCGCGCTCAACGTCGCGTACGGGCTGCTGCTCGCCGACGTGCTGCGGGCGGTCGTTGCCTGCGGGCTGGATCCCTCCGCCGGAGTGCTGCATTCCGCAGGCCGCAACAAGCCCGCGCTGGCGCTCGATCTCATGGAGGAGCTCCGACCAGCCGTGGGCGAGTCCGCGGTGCTGTGGGCGATCAACAACGGGGAGCTGCGTGAAGGGCACTTTCGCCGCGACCTCGACGCCGTACGCCTGACGGTGGCGGGCCGCAAGGCGCTGATCGGGGCGTACGAACGGCGGGTGTCCAGCGAGTTCAGGCACCCGACCTTTGGCTACCGCGTCACATGGCGCCGGGCGATGGAGATCCAGGCTCGGATGTTCCTGGCGTACGTGATGGGCGGGCGAGATGGCTACGAGCCGATCGTGCTGCGATGAGCGAGCCGATTCGCCGGATGCTTGTCGCCTACGACATCGTCGACGACCGCCGCCGCGACCGCGTTGCCGTGGCGCTCCAAGAGCATGGAGAACGCGTCCAGTACAGCGTGTTCCTCGTGGATGGGCGCCCAGCGACCTTCGTCCGCCTGCGCTCCATGCTCGGCACGCTGATCGACCATGACGTCGATACCGTGATGTTCTGCGACCTTGGTAGCCGCGAATCAGCCATGCGACACTCGCTCAGTCACATTGGGGCAAGGCGCGCCTTGACAGGTGACGACGACGCACTCATCGTCTGACAGCCTGCCGCTCGACGACCATCGCAGCCTCCGGTGAGCCGGAATACCTCGGCAGCCTGCGAAAGCGCGAACGTCCTGCTCAGGCCATGATTGTGGGGCGGCATCGTCCCACCGAACATTGACAACCGAGACAATCTCCGCTCAGCCTGCGCAGGGAGCTGGAAACTGCCTGCAAATCGCGACCAGGATTCGTGTCGCAGTCTCGCCGTCCTCGTGACGGCGAGTTCATCGAGGC
>Ga0136637_1000338_pt1 | contig 10916 bp, 10 predicted proteins | sample AntDrymUQ8572106_2_FD_105497 | JGI IMG/M metagenome (GOLD analysis project Ga0136637, IMG submission 105497) | Polar desert sand microbial communities from Dry Valleys, Antarctica - metaG UQ857 (21.06) | ecosystem: Environmental > Terrestrial > Soil > Desert | place: Antarctica: Dry Valley... | reverse complement strand
GGTGTCCGGACCACCGTGCGCTGGCACCTCGAAGCCTGAGCGAGTCCGCACGGCCAGGTAGGGTCGCGGCGTGACTGACTCCCCCACCTCCGGCACCACGCCTGACCGGGGCGGCCCCGGTCCGAGCTCAGCTCCCCCGGTTGCCGAGAAGCGACCGATCGAGCGCACTCACCACGACGACACCTTCGTCGACGACTACGAGTGGCTGCGCGACAAGGAAGGTGCGGACACTGTCGCCTACCTGGAGGCGGAGAACGCCTACACCAAGGGCCGTACAGCACATCTCGAGGACCTGCGCGAGGCCATCTTCACCGAGATCAAGACCCGGACCCAGGAGACAGACCTGTCGGTGCCGTCGAGGAACGGCGACTTCTGGTACTACCGCCGCACGCTCGAGGGCAAGCAGTACCCGATCATGTGCCGCACCAAGGCCCGCGACGACGACTGGACTCCTCCAGAGCTCAGCACCGCGGCGGAGGATCCGGGTGAGCAGGTCCTTGTCGACTGCAACGAGCTCGCCGACGGACAGGACTTCTTCGCTCTTGGCGCACTGAGCGTCACCCCCGACGGAAACCTGCTCGCCTACTCGACGGACGTCGTCGGCAACGAGCGCTACACGATCTCTTTCAAAGACCTCCGCACCGAGGAGCTGCTCCCCGACCGGATCGCCAACGCGGCTCATGGCGCCACCTGGTCCTTGCAGGGCAACCACCTCTTCTACGGCTCCGTGGACGACTCATGGCGGCCCGACAAGGTGTGGCGGCACGAGCTCGGCACCGACAGCTCAGACGACGTACTCGTGCATCACGAGACCGACGACCGCTACTGGTCTGACGTGGGACGTACGACGTCCGACCGGTTCCTCGTCATCAGCTCCAACTCGAAGGTGACCTCGGAGGCGCGGATCCTCGAGGCCGACGACCCGACAGACGACTTCCGGGTCGTTTTCCCCCGCGTCGAGGGTGTCGAGTACTCCGTCGACCACGCGGTCCTCGGTGGGCGTGACCGACTCCTGGTCCTCCACAACCGGGACGCAGTCAACTTCACGCTCGGCGTCGGCCCCATCGACCTGTCGTCGCTCGACCAGCTCGACACCGTGATCGCATCCCGCGACGACGTACGACTGACCGACATCGACGTGTCAGCGACCACTGTGGCCGTCAACCTGCGCGAGGCCGGCCTCGCTCAGGTCCGCGTCCTCGCGATCAGCTCCGACAGCATCGGCGCCGGAGCGAACATCGCGTTCGACGAGGAGCTCTTCGAGGCTGCTGCCACCGGCTTCTCGGACTGGCGTCAACCGTTCGTCCGCCTCACCTACGGGTCGTTCGTCACACCAGCAACCATCTACGACTACGACCCGGGGACCGGCGACCTCCACCTGCGCAAACAACAGCCGGTCCTGGGCGGCTACGACCCTGCCGACTACGTGCAGACCCGCACATGGGTGGCGGCCCGCGACGGCACCCACGTGCCCGTCTCGATCGTCAGGCACAAGAGCGTGGCCGACCGCAGTCGTGCCCCGCTGCTCCTGTACGGCTACGGGGCGTACGAGATCAGCTACGACCCCGCGATGAGCATCGCCAGGTTGTCGCTGCTCGATCGAGGCATGGTCTTCGCGCTCGCGCACATCCGCGGTGGCGGCGAGCTGGGTCGGCTCTGGTACGAGCACGGCAAGCTGCTGGAGAAGAAGAACACGTTCACCGACTACATCGACGTGGCCGAGCACCTGGTGGCAGTCGGCTGGACCTCGCGGGAGCGGCTGGTGGGACTGGGCGGGAGCGCAGGTGGTCTGCTGATGGGAGCCGTCGCCAACATGGCGCCGGACCTCTTCGCCGGCATCGTGGCCCACGTGCCCTTCGTCGACGCGCTCACGACGATCCTCGACCCCTCCCTGCCACTGACGGTGATCGAGTGGGACGAGTGGGGGGACCCGCTGCACGACCCCGAGGTCTACGCCTACATGAGGTCCTACGCGCCGTACGAGAACATCGAAGCCACCCGGTATCCCGCCATCTACGCGCTGACCTCGATCAACGACACCCGGGTCTACTACGTCGAGCCCGCCAAGTGGGTCGCCAGGCTGCGCGCCACCGTGCCGGACTCCAGCAGGATCATCTTCAAGTGCGAGATGTCAGCGGGTCACGGAGGGGCGAGCGGCAGGTACGACGCCTGGCGCGAGACCGCCGACTACTACGCCTGGATCGTGGACGTGGCAGGCGGGTCGGCGATGGAGTTAGACCGTCCCGGAGGAGGTGTAAGAACCTCCTGAGAGGGGCAACTATCTGTCGGCGTTCGCGCGTTTACTGAGTACCTCCACCCGTGAAGTGGGCGGTGAGGTTCCGGTGGCTCGCCGGAATCTCCAGCTCAGATGATGCGTTGTGACTCATAGACACGTGAGCATGGCATCGGACAGAGAGGGGCAGCTGTGGCTACCCGTCCTACCTCGACCCTCGAGTCGCGCGATGGCGCGATCGAGGGCCGCGACAGCGTCGGGATGTATCTCGACGAGATCGCCCGCACGCCGCTGCTCGACGCGGCCACCGAAGTCGAGCTCTCCAAAGCCATCGAGGCAGGCCTCCTCGCCCGACACCTCCTTGTCAGCGGTCGCATCGCGCGCGCCAAGGGCGGAGCGCCGAAGCGAGCCACCCGCGAGGAGCTCGAGTGGCTCGTCGCGGACGGCGAGCGCGCCACCCAGCGGTTCATCCAGGCAAACCTCAGGCTCGTCGTCTCGATCGCGCGCAAGTACGGCCGCTCGGCCATGCCCATGCTCGACCTCGTCCAGGAGGGCAACACCGGCCTTATCCGCGCCGTTGAGAAGTTCGACTACGCCAAGGGCTACAAGTTCTCCACGTACGCCACGTGGTGGGTCCGACAGGCCATCACGCGTGGCATCGCCCAGCAGGCCAGGGTCGTCCGGCTGCCCGTGCACGTCGTCGAGGAGCTCAACCAAATCGGTTCCGCCCGGCGCACGCTCGAGCGTCAGCTCGGCCGTGACCCGGAGCCCGAGGAGATCGCCGTCGAGCTCGACATGACGCTCGAGCGCGTCCACGACCTGATGAACTGGGGTCGCGACCATGTGAGCCTCGACACCCCGGTGGACGACGACGGCGACACGTCACTCGGTGATCTGGTGGCCAAGGAGACGACACCCGGGCCGGACTCGGCGTTTCTCGACGTGGAGTCGCGGCAGCGCCTGGACGAGCTCGTGGAGCTGCTCGAGGAGCGCTCGGCCGACATCATCAGATCACGCTACGGGCTCGTCGACGGGCGCCAGGAGAAGCTCGCCGAGATCGGCGCGCGACACGGGGTCTCGGCAGAGCGGGTGCGCCAGCTCGAGCGGGAGGCGCTTGCGCAGCTGCGCAAGCTCGCCGATCCCGACCTGGCTGCCTGACCGCCCTCCCGCTGAGGGGTCACGTATGCCGCCCCGAGGGGTCACGTACGCAGGGCGGCCGACTCGGTCAGCGTGTTCCATAGCTTCTCCACAGCGTCTCGCAGCTGCTCGGGTGACCTGTCGTTGACCATGACATGGTCAGCCGCTGCGAGTCGCTCCTCTCTGCTTGCCTGAGCAGCGATCCGGGACCGAGCCTCCTCGACGCTCATCCCACGCTGTCGCTGCAGCCGCTCGATCTGCACCTCGAGGGGTACGTCGACCACGACCACCTCGTCGAACCGATCGTCCTGCCGCGTCTCCACGAGCAGCGGTATGTCGTGCACCACCACTGCATCCGTCCGTGCCGCCGCCTCGATCTCCGCGGCACGGGCGCGCACCCGTGGATGGACGATGGCCTCCAGCCGAGCCCGCGCCTCGTCGTCGCCGAAGACACGGCGCCCCATCGCCGGCCGGTCTAGCTCGCCACCCTCGGTCAGCACGTCCGGACCGAAGGCGATGACCACTGCTGCCAGCCCGGTGCTCCCGGCCGCCACCGCCTCCCGAGCCAGCAGGTCCGAGTCGATGACGACGGCGCCGTACTCCGCGAGCAACGCGCTGACAGTCGACTTGCCCGAGGCGATCCCACCGGTCAGACCCACGCGCAGCATGCGGAAACCATCTCACGTCGGCGGCTGGATGCACGGATCACACGGCAGGAGCCTTGAAAAGCCGGCGATAGCGTTGCGGGGTCGTTCCACGCAGCCGGGCGAAGTGGTGTCGCAACGCCGTTGCGTTGCTGAACCCGACGCGGGTCGCGACCCGTTCGATGGTCTCCTCGGACTCCTCCAGAAGCCGCTCAGCGAGCAGGATCCGTTGGTTGGTGATCCAGTGGTACGGCGTCGTGCCGGTCTCAGCCCTGAACCTGCGCGCGAAGGTCCGCTGCGACATCATCGCCTGAGCGGCAAGAGTCTCGACGCTCAGGTCCTCGTGCAGATGCGCACCCATCCACTCCAGCAGCGGCTGCAGCGTATCTGCTGTCGCGACCCGCACCGGCGCCTCGATGAACTGCGCCTGCCCGCCGTCGCGGTGTGGTGCCACGACCATCCGTCGCGCCACTCTCGCGGCGACGCTTGCCCCGAACTCCTGTCGCATCAGGTGCAGACAGGCGTCGAGGCCCGCGGCCGAGCCCGCCGACGTGATGATCTGACCGTCGTCGACGTACAAGACGTCGCAGTCGACCTTCGCGAGCGGGAATCGCTGCTCGAGCTCGTCGACGTAACGCCAGTGGGTGGTGCAGAGCCGCCCGTCGAGCAGCCCCGCCTCCCCGAGCACGAAGGCACCGACACAGACAGACAGCAGGCGCGCCCCACGCGCGTACGCGTCCTGCAACGCGGTGATCACAGGAGGCGGCACCGGGGTGTCGCGCGGCATCGCCGGCAGACAGATCAGGTCGGCCTGGTCGAGACGGGCGAGGCCCGCGCTGACCTCGAGAGCAAATCCGGCGAGGCTGGTCGACACGCGCCCCGGCGTCGGCGTGCACACGGCGAAGTCGAAAGTCGGCACCCCTTGGTCCGCGCGGTCCAGACCCCAGGCCTCACACAGCACGCCGAGCTCGAAGGGGGCGACCCCCGGGTAGACGAGGACGGCGACGTTCTTCAGCATCAGGCAAGCATGGCACAGTTATTGGCAGTAAATCAATGTACCCCGGCACTTCTGCCACTCCCGTCAGGAGGTGCTCAGGGGCACACTGTGATGTATGACGACACTTGCACTCGTGATCCTCGGGGTGGCCATCGTGGCCGCCGTCTCGTGGTTCGCGGCGCGTCTTCGCGCGACGATCAAGGCTGACGGCTATGGCTTCCGCGCGACTTCGGGGCTGCCGCGCGACTGGGCACCCTCCGACCTCCCCAGCACCCCGTACTCGACGAAGGCTCACTACTGAGCGCACGTCCGCGGCTCACCTGGCCAACCGCATGACCGGACTTCCGTCGGGTGCCAGCCGGCCGGTCGGCAGGCAGGTTGCCGACGCGGGCACCGGGCGCTCGACCAGCCTGCGCACGCAGTCCTGGCCGGCCCGCATCCCCCAGTAGTTGGGATGGAGCGACTCCTGCACCTGCCAGGGGGCGAACGTGAAGTAGACCCGGTTCACCCATTCGAGCCGCTGCGCAGCGGCCGGCGCACGCCACGACGCGAGCTGGCTCGCGGGGAACGTGCTCACCCCTCGCTCGCACAGGCGCCGGCCCTCGAGGGCCCTCGCGAGGTCGAGGCGTACGACGTTCGCGGCGCCGAGCCGTCTCACCGCCGCCGTGACGCTCGCGTTGATCGTGGTCAGCGCGGTGTCGTTCGCCCAGTCCAGATCCGCGTCGAAGAAGGGGCAACCGCCTGCTCGGAAGCGGTCGTCGTCGCGTGCGTAGCGCACCTGGGCGCTTGTCGGCAGCGGAGACGGGTACGTCAGCACGATCATCGTATAGTCGGCCTCGGCGTAGCCGGCGCGGCGCATCGCGCGACCGACGCGCGACAACGAGGCACTGGTGTCGCGCGTCACCGACCGTACGTTGCCCTCGGCGAACACCGACCGGATGCGCGCGTCATCGCTGCAGGCGGTGCGCCCCGCCGGACCGAATCCGATGAATCCTCCGGCGCAGCGAGCGATGAGCGAGCCGAAACCGAAGTCGTTGCCGCCGACCGAGACGACTACGTGGCTGACATCGTGAGAGCCAGCGAAGCGTTCGAGCAGCAACGCCTGACCACGGTTGCCGCGGCTGTCACGGTAGAAGTCCAGGCCCGGCGTGAAGCGGGAACCCGCAAGCTCGGACCGGGTCGCTGCCCCGGAGCAGGCGAGATTCTTGGCGCCAAGGTTCGGCAGACCGAGCGTGGCGATCGACAGCTCGGCGCGATGGCAGCCAGGCTGGCTCTCGCGGCCCCCCTGGTCGTCATACGCGTCAGGGCCGAGAGCATCGACGCCGTGCGCGTTGCCGACCGTGTTGCCAGCCCACCGAGCACCTTCGCCCGAGATGTAGCTGTCGCCCACTGTCACGACGTACGACGGGCGAGCGGGCTTCTCGCCACCCTGCGTCGTCGGACGGGCCCGCGGCGACGCGGCGTCCGGTACGGCGGGATCAGCCGCCTGCTGGGTTGGGGTGCAGGCAGTCAGCAACAGCCCAGCCAAGGCCAGGACCGGCCATCGTGCCGGCACTGGCCACCTGCCCGGAGATGACATTGCGCCAGGGTAGTCAACCCGGTCAACCTGGCTGCCGCAGATCGGGATCTACGATGATCGACATGCGCGCTCGAGCTCGGGTGCGAACGGGACCGGCACGTCGGCCCGGGTCACGCGGCGGTTCCTTGCGGCAGGTCAGGCCGAGGGTGTGCTCGCCGGTGTTGTGAGCCACGAACCGGTAGCAACGGCAGTCCGGGAACACCGGCCCAGCGCCGGATCGCGCGTGGCCGACCGCCCATCGGGCCGCTTCACGGACCTCCGGTGAGCTTCTCGCGGAGCGCCTGGAGAGCCTCATCCGAAGCGAGCGAGCCGTCTGCCGCCTCGTCTGGAGCAGCAGTCGGTTTCGGGGTGCTGTCGCCGCCGGCGTCGCTGCTGCGGCCGCGGTCATCCGCGCTGCTGCCTTCTGCGCTTGCGCTGGCGCTGTCGTCTGAGGAGTAGTGCGACGCCTCGCCTGCCTCCACGTCTGCCTTGTTGGCTTCGACGACCTGCAGCTTGTGCGCCTCCCAGCGGGTGTGCGCCTCGGCGTACTGCTTCTCCCAGACGGCCTTCTGATCGTCGTAGCCCTCGAGCCACTCGCCGGTCTCGGCGTCGAAACCCTCCGGGTAGAGGTAGTTTCCCTCCTTGTCGTACGTCGCCGCCATCCCGTAGAGCGTCGGGTCGAAGTCATCCGAGGTGTGGTCGACCCCTTCGTTGGCCTGCTTGAGCGACAACGAGATGCGTCGCCGCTCGAGGTCGATGTCGATGATCTTGACCATCACGTCGTCGTTGACCTGCACGACCTGCTCGGGGATCTCGACGTGACGCTCAGCCAGCTCGGAGATGTGGACGAGGCCTTCGATGCCCTCGTCCACCCGGACGAAGGAGCCGAACGGGACGAGCTTGGTGACCTTGCCCGGCACGATCTGACCCATCTGGTGGGTGCGAGCGAACTGCTGCCAAGGGTCTTCCTGCGTCGCCTTCAACGACAACTAGACGCGCTCGCGGTCCATGTCGACGTCAAGCACCTCCACGGTGACGTCCTGGCCGACCTCGACGACCTCGGACGGATGGTCGATGTGCTTCCAGGACAGCTCGGATACGTGGACGAGTCCGTCGACCCCACCGAGGTCGACGAACGCACCGAAGTTGACGATCGACGACACGACGCCTGGGCGGACCTGGCCCTTCTGCAGCTGAGTGAGGAAGTTCTGGCGCACCTCGGACTGGGTCTGCTCGAGCCACGCGCGCCGCGAGAGCACGACGTTGTTGCGGTTCTTGTCGAGCTCGATGATCTTCGCCTCGAGCTCCTTGCCGACGTACGGCTGGAGGTCGCGGACCCGACGCATCTCGACGAGCGAGGCGGGCAGGAAGCCACGGAGCCCGATGTCGATGATCAGGCCGCCCTTGACGACCTCGATGACGGAGCCGGTGACGACGCCGTCCTCCTCCTTGATCTTCTCGATGGTGCCCCACGCACGCTCGTACTGGGCCCGCTTCTTCGAGAGGATCAACCGGCCTTCCTTGTCCTCCTTCTGCAGGACGAGGGCCTCGACCTTGTCACCGACGGCGACCACGTCGCCTGGGTCGACGTCGTGCTTGATCGACAGCTCACGCGAGGGGATGACCCCCTCGGTCTTGTAGCCGATGTCGAGCAGGACCTCGTCGCGGTCGACCTTGACGATGATGCCGTCGACGATGTCGCCGTCATTGAAGTACTTGATGGTGGCGTCGATCGCGGCGAGGAAGTCCTCCGCCGTTCCGATGTCGTTGACCGCTACCTGCGGGGTCTCCCGCGCGGCGGGAGGAGCTTCGATGCTTGACGTCATGTAGGAGGAACTCCGATAGAGGGATAGAAGCCGGATGTGCGCACGCAAGGCCACTTTTCGCGTTCTACCGAGGGAGCCGAGCGGCGAGTGCCGTCTGGTCGACAGAAGTGCGAGCATGCGCCTGCTCGGTCCGAGGACATGCAGGCCCAGAGCGCGACTGTCAGAATACGGCGTTTGAGGTAGCGGGGTCAACGCGAGGAGAGTCCCACGGCCACGCGTGCAGGTCACCGCTGCGCGCCTGCGTCAGCAGCAGTGTCGACGCAAGGTCCGGTACGGCGCCTCCGCGTGCCCTTCCAGCGAGCTCGACAAGAGCCCACAGGTCAGCGCACCGCGCCAGGTCAGCGGGGTTCGAAGCGAGAGCGGGAGCGCGGTCCACGAGGGTGGAAAGCACCGAGTCGACGAGGGCGGGGTGTCGCTCGAAGCGGGTCAGGTTACCCAGGTCGGTGTAGGGAGATCCTGCATGAGCGAACTCCCAGTCCAGGACTCCGGTGATGCGTCCGGAGTCCGGGTCTACGAGCAGGTTCTTGGGGTTGAAGTCGCTGTGGGCGAGCACCACCCGGGTCAGGCCCGGACCCGGTGACCGATCTCCCGAGACCGGTTCCCCAGCCAGCCGCTCGTCGGCCCCGGCCAACAGCCGCACGAGTCCCCGGTAGTCCTCGTCCCTCCAGCCAGCGAGGTGTCCGCTGTCACGGCAGTGGTCTGCCCAGGCGACAAGGCTGTCGGGTACCTCCAACGATGAGATGGACAGGTCGGCGTCGACGAACATCCCGAACCTGACCTGTGGGATGCCCGAGAGTGCGGCGAGGATCTTCCCGAGGTCGTGGCCGATGGCTGATAGCCGATTCGGGCTCCCTTCAGCGAGCACTAGGTCGAGACGGACCCCGGGCAGCCTTTCGGTGACGAGGACGCCCGGGTTGTCCCCGACCGCCGGGCGGCATTCGAGAATCCGCGGCACCGGGATGATTCCCTCGAGCAGTCGCAGCAGAGCGGCATCGACGTGACAACGGTGCGGACTGCGCCCGTAGATGCGCAGCACCTGCTCGTCACCGTCGCCACCCACGAGGAAGGTCTCTCCGCTGTAGCCGCCGGCCAGTGGCCTCAACGGCGTACCGAACCAGTCAGTCTGCACCCGACCATCGTGCCGCATTCGTCGCAGCTGGTCGGATCAGACCTTGACCAGATCAGCAAGAGCGCCTGTCTTGTTGGTCCGGCCCGCAGCGATCCATAACCGAGGCGGCGCACACGTACAGCCGCTGAGCTTGATGCAGCGGTTGGAGGTCAGCTGGGACGCTGGTAGCGGCCGCGGCGATGGACGAGCGGCTGCCTCTCGGCTCCGACCTCGATGTGCTCGACGACGGTGTCGACGAGCAGCGACCACCCCACCTCCGACGGCTGCCCCGTCACGATCCGCACCCCGGCCCAAGCACTGCAGCCGGTCAGCAGCGGCCCCCACGTCGTCTCGGTCCACTCCCCCAGCCGGAACACTCCTCCCGGGGCGGGTGCCTGTCCGGCGAAGGCGTCGGCAAGGTCGCGATGCACCCACTCCAGCAGCTGCACGACCGCCACCCCCTGCGTCTGCACGGCTGTGGTGAAGTCGGAGTCGGGATCGAGCAGCGCCATCACATGGCCGGGTCTACCGCGCGCCACGACGAACGACGACACTGTGAGGCCGACCCGGTCCCGGCCGGACCCGGTGGTCCACAGCGACACTGTGCCACCGAGTCGACCACGAAGCCGACGTACCTGGTCCCGCTCGGACTCGGGATCGAGAAACGGGTGGTCGGAGTGGATGGTCACGACGGCAACCTTACGGATTCTCAGCAGTGGCTCAGGTCGGCCGCAGCGGCATCTGTCACTGTTGCAGTGATGCCCCAGCCGCCAGCTACCGACTTCGACGCCTTCGCTGTGCGCCATCTGCGGCGGCTGGCGCAGGTTGCCGACCTCCTGACGGGGGATCGGGTCGAGGCCGACCGCGTGGTCGTCGACGCGTTCATCGTGATGTCTCGGACCTGGCCGAGCCGCGTTGACAGCCAGGCTCAGCTGCGCGCCGCCAGACGCAGCCTGGCTGTGTCCGCCCGCCGCAGCCACCGACGGCGAGGCAGCACCGGGCAGGAGGCGGCTCTCGTGCTTGCCGACGAGCTCGGAACGGCAGCAGCGACACCGGAGGGCGCCGACGCCGTCTGGCAGGCGGTGCTCGATCTGGCACCCCGCGACCGGATGGTCCTCGTATGGCACCTGTTCGAGCAGCTCCCCGACAGCGCCGTCGCACAGGCAGTCGGGGCCCCCGCACTCGTTGTCGGTCGCCGGGTCCGCCGCGGACTCGACCAGGTCGGTATGACGGTTGGCCCGACAACCGAGGATGAGATCGCCGGCCGGCGCGACGCCGGCGGCCGCGATCAGGTCGCAGCGCAGGTGGCCGCGTGCCTGGAGCAACACCACCGAGGCGAGGTCGACGTGGAGCCGTTGCTGGCAAGGATCCGCACCGGTACCGCAGGCATCTCATCACGCCGGTCCCGGACCC
>Ga0136637_1000337_pt1 | contig 10918 bp, 12 predicted proteins | sample AntDrymUQ8572106_2_FD_105497 | JGI IMG/M metagenome (GOLD analysis project Ga0136637, IMG submission 105497) | Polar desert sand microbial communities from Dry Valleys, Antarctica - metaG UQ857 (21.06) | ecosystem: Environmental > Terrestrial > Soil > Desert | place: Antarctica: Dry Valley... | reverse complement strand
GCTCGTCGCGCGGCGATCGAAGGGGCGCTTCTTGGGGTCCAGCGCGAACAGCGACGAGTAGCCCGAGAAGTAGACCCGCCGGCCGTCGCTGATCGCCGGATGAAACGCGCCGCGGCGTGTCTTCCAGACGGTCTTGCCACTGCGCGCGTCCAAAGCCCAGGTCGTGCGCTTGTCGAGGTCGCTGACCCAGACGAGGTCGCCGATGATCGTCGCGCCGCCCGAGATCTTCTTGCCGAGACCGCGTTTCCAGCGCACGTCGCCGGTGCGAGCGTCGAGGGCGTAGAAGCGCCCGTCGTAGGAGCCGATGTAGACCGTTGGCTGGCCACCGGAGACACGGCCGACGGCAGGCGACGCATAGACGTAGTCGCCGGTGCGCTTGCGCCAGGCGAGCTTGCCCGATGACGACGAGAACGAGTAGATGTTGCCGTTCGTACTGCCGATGTAGACGCGCCCGTACTGCACCGCCGCGCCCGAGTAGAGGTTGCTCTGGCTGATGTCCAGGCCGCCGCTGCCGGCCGAGGCCTGCCAGACCTTCTTGCCGTTCTCGCGACGGATCGCGCTGACCTTGCCGCCGTAGTCGCCGAAGTAGAGCTTGCCGCCGTCGAGCGCGATTGCGCCCTTCACCGCGCCGGCGGCCTTCGCGCGCCAGCGCACGCTCCCGTCGCGCGCGCGCAGCGAGTAAACCGTGCCGTTCTCGGTGCCGAAAAACAGCTCGCCGCCGTCGAGCAGCGGGGAGGACTCAGCGCGGCTGGGCAGGTTGCGCGACCACTGCGTGCGGCCGGTGCGGGCCGAGACGCGCACGACGAGGCCGGCCTTGCGCTTGTTACGCCGCGAGAGCAGAACGGCGTACACCGAGCCGTGGCTGCATGCCGGCGAGGACGCGGCCAGCCGCCCCAGTCGGCGCTTCCAGCGCATCGCGCCCGTCGTCCGTGACAGCGCGTACAGCGAGCCGTCGTTCTTGAGCAGAAACAGCGAGCGCCCGCAGAGGACGGGGTTGAACTCGAGCAGGATGCGACCGCGAAACGCCCATGCCTCCTGCCACGGTGGGCGCGGCGTGACGCGCACCGGCAGGTGGTTCGTGCGGCCCTTGGAGTAGCCGAAGATCGGCCAGGCGAAGCGGTCGTCGGCCGGGTGCCTGCCGATGGCACGCGCGTCGACGCCAGGCCCCTCGGACGTGTCGACGAATTTCACGTCGCGGTTGAGGATGTCGCCTCCGCGGCCGAAGAGCAGGAGGACGGCACCGCCACCGAGCACGAGTACCACGGCACCGAGCGCGAGCCACGGCAGCAGACGCTTGCCGCGAAGCGAACGGATCACGCCCGTGATGGTAGATGCCGGTCCGGGCAGCGCCCGCCGGTTGCCCGCAGCCGCGAGACTGTCGGCATGGACGATCTGCTCGAGCGCGTGCGGGCGATGCCCTGCGGGCGGCGGCTGCTCGAGGCCGCCGCGGGCGCGGACGGCATCCACCTGACGGGTGGCGCCGTCCGCGATCTGCTGCTCGGCCGCGAGCCGCGCGAGCTCGATGTCGTCGTCGAGGGCGACCTCGCCGCGTTGGCCGACCAGCTCGGCGAGGTTGAGGCGGTGCATGAGCGCTTCGGCACCGCGACCGTGCGCGCCGGCGACTGCCGCTGGGACCTCGCCGCGGCGCGCGCGGAGCACTACGCGCACCCCGGGGCGTTGCCCGCGGTGCGCCCGGCGAGCATCGAGCAGGACCTGCTGCGCCGTGACGTGACGGTCAACGCGTTCGCGCTGGAGCTGGCTAGCGGTGAGCTGCGCGCCGTCGAGCACGCGCGCGAGGACCTCGAGGCCGGGCGCCTGCGGGTGCTGCACGTGGCGAGCTTCAGCGACGATCCGACGCGCCTGTGGCGCATCGCGCGCTACGCGGCGCGACTGGGCTTCGAGCTCGAGGCGCAGACAGCGCGCCTGGCCGAGCAGGCGGTCGCGGCGGGGGCACTGGCGACCGTGTCCGGCGCGCGGATCGGAAACGAACTGCGGCTCGCCGTGCGCGAGCCCGATCCGATTGCGGCGCTCCAGGCCGCGGCGGGGCTCGGCCTGGCGCCGTGGCTGGTGCCCGATCGCGGGCGAGCGACGGTAGCGCTCGAGCTGCTCGCGCCCGGAGAAGGTCGTGCCGACCTCGCCGTGCTCGGCGCGTCGCTCGCTGGACCGGTGCAGGACATCGACGCGCTCCTCGCCGACCTGGACTTCCCGGCTTCCGAGCGGGCGGTGCTGCGCGCATGCGTTGCGGCCGACGAGCTGGCGCTGGCGGCGAACGCCGCAACGCGTCCGTCCGAGCTGGCGCGCGTGCTGCGCGGCGTGCCGGTCGAGGCGGCCGCGATCGCCGGAGCCGCGCAGGCCGGCGCGGCGGTGCGGCGCTGGCTGCACGAGCTGCGCCCAGTGCGCCTGGCGATCACCGGCGACGACCTGATCGCCGCGGGCGTGCCGGAGGGACCGGAGATCGGTCGTCGGCTCGAGGCAACGCTCGATCGCCGCCTCGACGGCGAGCTGGAACGTGGGCGCGATGCGGAGCTGTCGGCGGCTCTACGGTGACCCCCCCGTTCTTCAACGACGGCGACCACATCGGCTGCGAGCTGCCCGGCGGCCGCGTGCTGTTCACGACGCGCCGCGGCGGTGTCTCGCAGGCTCCCTACGACACGCTGAACCTCGGCCTGCTCACCGATGACGAGCCCGCGGCGGTCAGCGAGAACCGCGAACGGCTGGCGGCGCTGACCGGCGTGCCGCGCGAGCGCACGCTGCGGGGCCTTCAGGTACATGGCGGCGACGTGCGCCGCGTGCGGGAGCTTCCCGACGCGGCCGCGGCTCCCGAGGATGCCGATGGGCAGGCCACGGCGCTCGCCGGGATCGCTGCCGTCGTGCTGACGGCCGACTGCCTGCCCGTTGCGCTCGTGGCGCCGGGGGCGGTCGCGATGGTCCATGCCGGCTGGCGCGGGCTTGCGGCGGGTGTGCTCGCCGAGGGCGTCGCGGCGGTGCGCGAGCTGGGCGCGCAGGGCGAGGTCCGAGCGGTGATCGGGCCCGGCGCGGGACGCTGCTGCTATGAGACCGGTCCGGAGGTCCATGCGGCCTTCGAGCCATACGGTCCGGCCGCGCGCAACGGCGACAACGCCGACCTCAAGCACGTCGCCCGCCGCCAGCTCGAGCGCGCCGCGGTGGGCGACGTGCATGACGTCGGCCTGTGCACGATGTGCGCTGCCGAAGGACTGTTCTTCTCCCATCGCCGCGACGGGGGCGTGACCGGCCGGCAGGCGGGCGTCGTGTGGCGGGTGCCGGAGCCGGGGGAGACATGGCCGAGCTAGTCACAGGCCTCACGGCCGACCAGGTCCGCTCGAACCTCGCCGAGGTTTGCGAGCGGATCGCCACGGCCGCCAGTCGCGCGGGGCGCGATCCGTCGGAGGTCGAGATCGTCGCCGCCGTCAAGTACGTCCGCGCCGAGGATCTGGTCGTCCTGGCGCAGGCCGGCATCACGGTCGCGGGCGAGAACCGCGCCCAGGATCTCGAGCAGAAGGTCGCGGCGCACGGCGACGCCTTTACGTGGGACTTCATCGGCCACCTGCAGAGCCGCAAGGTCAAGCAGATCGCGACGCTCGTGCGGTTGATCCACTCCGTCTGCACGGACTCCGTGCTGGCGCAGCTCGAGCGTCACGCGCCGCCCGAGCTGCGGATCCTCGTCGAGGTCAACGTCGCGGGGGATAGGGCCAAGAGCGGGCTCGAGGCTGCGCAGCTCGATGCGTTCCTCGAGCGCGCGACGGTTCCGGTCGCGGGTCTGATGACGATGGCACCGCTGACGAGCGACCCGCAGGACAGCCGACGCTGGTTCGCCGCCCTGCGCGAGCTGGCGGCGGCGCGCGGGCTCAGCGAGCTGTCGATGGGCACGACGCAGGACTACGAGGTCGCCGTCGAGGAGGGCGCGACGCTCGTTCGCATCGGAACGAGCCTCTACCGCCCTGCCGCGGACACGAACTGAACAGGAAGGAGAACGGGCGCCGAGGTCTAACCTTCCTTGAGCCATGGCTTTCCGTGACAGCTGGCATCGCGCGCTCGTGTACTTCGGCCTGGCCGAGGAGCGCGGCTACGTCGATGACCGCGACGAGCGCGACGTACGCGATGAGCCGGCCCATGCGGCCCCGCCGCCGGAGGCCGAGATGGAGGATCGCTACCGCGAGCGCCCGAACGTTCGCCGGCTGGCCACGCCGCGCCGCCCGCGCGACGACTTCGACGACATCTTCGCCGACGACGAGCCGCGCAGCCGCCGGCCGACGGCGCAGCTGCGGCCGGTCGCACGTCCGCGCAACGGTGGCGACGTACGGGTGCACCTCGTGATCCCCAAGTCCTTCAACGACGCGCAGCAGGTCGCCGACAAGTTCAAGCAGGCGATTCCCGTCGTGCTGAACCTGCAGGGCACCGAGACCGCGCTCGCCAAGCGCCTGATCGACTTCGCCAGCGGGCTCACGTACGCGCTGGACGGCGGCATGCAGCGCATCGCCGAGAAGGTCTTCATGCTGACGCCGCGCAACGTCCAGATCAGCGCTGAAGAGCGCGCGGAACTCATCGAAAAGGGCTTCTTCAACCAGTCATGACGCGCGCTCGCGGCGCCTGGCCGGCCCGACGGTCGAGGCCCGTGCGAAGCACTGTGCCTCTCCCGCCGTCCCACCGAGGCATCCGCGATCATCGCGCCATGACGGCGTAGCTGAAGCGCGATACTTCCTCTTATGCAGATCGGCTTCATCGGGGCGGGGAACATGGCCAGTGCGCTTGCGCGCGGCTGGGGTGAGCCGGTCATCGTCTTCGACGCCTACCGCCCGCGGGCCGAGGCGCTCGTCGAGGAGCTGGGCGGCGAGGTGGTCAACTCCAACTCCGAGCTTGCCGAGCGCGTCGACGCGATCCTGCTGGCGCACAAGCCGATCGGCCTGGAGCGTGTCGCGGCCGAGGTCGGCGGCGCCGCGAAGGGCGTCATCTCGATTCTCGGCGGGGTGCCTGTGGCGTCACTGCGTGCGGCCTATGGCCCCGATACGCCGGTCGTGCGCATGCTTCCCAGCGTGCCGGTCGAGGTGCGCGAGGGTGTCTGCATCCACGCGCGCGATCCCGCTGCCGACGCACAGCTCGAAGCGCAGGTACTCGAGCTCTTCGCCCGCGTCGGCCCCGTCGTGAGCGTCGACGAGAGCCTCCTCGATGCCGCGATGGGCCTGATGAGCTGCGCGCCAGCCTACGTCGCGCTCGTCGCCGAGGCACAGATCGACGCGGGCGTGCGCGCCGGATTACCGGCCGACGTGGCCGCTGAGCTTGTCGTGCGCACGCTGGGCGGTACGGCCGCGCTGCTGCGTGCCCGCTCCTACGACACGCTCGCCGTCCGGCGCTCGGTCACGTCGCCGGGCGGATCAACCGCACGTGGCCTCGCGGCGCTCGAGCACGCCGGCATACGAGCCGCCTTCGACGACGCGATGCAGGCGGTGCTGGCGCGATGACCGACGTTCTCGTGCTCGCCACGGCGCGCGAGCAGGTAGCTGACTTCCTCAGCGCGCTGCTGTGGGTCTACATCATCCTGATCTTCGCCTACATCGTGACGAACCTGATCTTCAGCTTCGGCGGCCGGATTCCCTACTCGCGCTGGTCGAGCGCGGCGCTCGGCTTCCTGCGGGATGTCACGGAGCCCTACCTGGGCCTGTTTCGCCGCTTCATCCCGCCGATCGGCCCGGTCGACATCAGCCCAATCGTCGCCGTGCTCGTACTGCAGCTCGGGGGCTTCGCCTTGATCGCCCTCATCCGCGGGTGAGCGTCACCCCAGGCTCGCTCTCCGTGCGGGCGGCGTGGACGCGGGTCGCGATCCTGCTCGCGGTCCTCGTCGCGGTCGACCAGATCCTCAAGGAGGTCGTCAAGTCAGCCATCGCGCGCGGGGGCGAAGAGGCCGTGATCGCGGGCATCAAGCTCGTCAACGTGCGCAACAGCGGCGTCGCGTTCGGTCAGCTTCAGGACGGGGGCGCGATCGTCGCGATCGTGATCGCGCTGGCGGTCACGGCGCTGCTGGCGTACTTCTCGCGGCACGTGACGCAGCGGTTGCTGTGGCTGCCGACCGGCATGCTGCTCGGCGGTGCGCTGGGCAACATCATCGACCGCGTGCGCGAGGGCGCGGTCGTCGACTTCGTCAAGCTTCCCTACTGGCCGGCGTTCAACCTCGCCGACGTCGCGATCACCTTCGGCGTGATCGTGCTGCTGTTCGTCATCGAGAAGAGTGATGGAGCTCGAGGTTCCAGCTGAGGCAGCCGGGGAACGGCTCGACGCGTTCCTCGCGGTGCCACTCGGCTCCCGCTCACGCGCGCAGCGGCTGATCGCCGACGGGCGAGTGCTCGTCGAGGGCAAGTCGGCGGCGAAGGGCCAGCCCGTGCGCGCCGGCGCGCAGATCGTCGTCGACGAGGACGAGCAGCCGCCCGCGGCTGGCGCCGGCGAGCAGGCCGCCTTCGGCGTCTCCTACGAGGACGAGCACCTGATCGTCGTCGACAAGCCCGCCGGCGTCGTCGTGCATCCGGCGCGCGGACACCGCCGGGGAACGCTCGCCCAGGCGCTCGCGGGCCGCGTGGCGGGTGGGGAGGAGGCGTGGCGCGCGGGCATCGTGCACCGGTTGGACCGCGACACGTCGGGGCTGCTCGTCGTCGCCAAGAGCGACGCGGTTCACCGCGGGCTGAAGGCGCAGCTCGCGGCGCGCACGATGCGGCGCGAGTATCTGGCGCTCGTCGGCGGATGCCCGCCGTCGCGCACCGGGACGATCGAGGCGCCGATCGGTCGCGACCGTCGCACGCGCACGCGGATGTCGACCGACACCGACGCGCCGAAGCCGGCGATCACGCACTTCGAGATCGAGCGCACACTGCCACGGACGACGCTGCTGCGCGTCCGCCTGCAGACCGGTCGCACGCATCAGATCCGCGTCCACCTGCAGGCGATCGGCCATCCGGTCTGCGGCGACCCCGATTACGGCAGCGCAGGCGCCTACGGCCTGCAGCGCCAGTTCCTCCACGCGGCGTGGCTGGCGTTCAGCCACCCCGTCAGCGGGGAGCCGGTCGACGTCACCTCCGAGCTGCCGGCGGACCTCGCAGCGGCGCTTACGGCGGCGGGCGAAGAGCGTTGAGCGCGACGGGGCGGCCCGTCCAAAGGGCCGCCCCGTCACCCCACATCACGGATCGAGCCCACCGGAGGTAGGGGAAGGGAGGACTCGTCCCGCACCCCTATCAACGCAGCCTCAGACGGAAGCTTGCGTAAACTGGACATTTCCCTAGACCTCTACCCCGCTGGGACCCCGCGCTGTGGTCCTGCCCCGTTCGTTGTTTCAACGGGGTTCCGCAACGCTCCGGCCGGCTTTGTGCCCACGCATGTCCACTAAGGAGCAGTACCCATGGCTCACGTTGGAATCAAAGAGCTGCTGGAGGCTGGCGTCCACTTCGGCCACCAGACCCGCCGCTGGAATCCGAAGATGCGCCGCTTCATCCACGGCGAGAACGGTGGCATCTACGTCATCGACCTGCTCAAGACCGAGCGGCTGCTGCGCGACGCGCAGGAGTTCGCATCGGCGGTCGCCCATCGTGGCGGCACCGTGCTCTTCGTCGGCACGAAGAAGCAGGCGCGCGACGCAGTCAAGGACACGGCCGAGAAGTCCGGCATGCCGTACGTCAACAACCGCTGGCTCGGCGGCCTGCTGACGAACTTTCAGACGATCAACCAGCGCATCCGGCGCCTGCACGACCTCGAGCGCTACGAGGCCGACGGCCAGCTCGCGCTGCTGCCAACGCGCGAGCGGATGGCCGCGCTGGCCGACCTCGCCAAGCTGCGCGCGAACCTCGGCGGCGTCAAGAACATGGTCCGCACGCCGAACGCGATGGTCGTGATCGACCTCAAGGTCGAGGAGATCGCCGTGCGCGAGGCGCAGCGGCTGCGGATCCCGATCATCGGCCTCGTCGACACCAACTGCGACCCGGACGGCATCGACTTCGTCATTCCGGGCAACGACGACGCGATCCGCTCATGCGCGCTGATCACGTCGGCGATCGGCGACGTCGTCGGCGAGGGCGCCGCGGTCTTCCGCGCTCAGGAGGAGCAGGCACGCAAGGAGGCCGAGGAGCAGGCTCGCCTGCAGGCCGAGGAGCGCGCCCGCAGAGAAGCCGAGGAGCAGGCTGCTCGCGAGGCCGCCGAGCAGGCAGCCCGCGAGGCCGTCGAGGCCGCCAAGACGCAGGCCGACGGCGGTGGCGATCGTGCGGCCGCCGAGGCAGAGGTCGCCGAGGCCGTTCAGGCCGAGGGTCGCCCGCAGCCCGACGCGAAGGTGCCGCAGGCCGCTAAGACCACGGTGGCTCCGGCGGCGGCGGACAACGTGCCCGGCGACTCGCCCGATCCGGCCCCGCCGGCCGAGGACATTCCGCCGGCCGCCACGGAGGCGACGGCCGCCGAGCCCGCCGCGGATGCGCCGGCCGAGGCGCCGAAGAAGGCGCCGCGCAAGCGCAAGCCCAAGCCCGCGCCCGCGCCGGATCCTGAGCCGGCCGCCCCGGCGGCCGAGGTTCCCGCCGAGACGGCGACCGAGCCCGTGCCCGCCGAGGAGCAGCCGACGGTGCCGGCCGCTGAGGCGCCTGCCGCTGAGGCGCCTGCGGCCGAGCCCGCCCCGGAGGCCAAGCCGTGAGCGAGATCAAGGCAAAGGACGTCAAGGCCCTGCGCGACCAGACCGGCGCGGGGATGATGGATTGCAAGCGCGCGCTGCAGGAGACCGACGGCGACCTCGATGCCGCCGTCGAGCTGCTACGCGTCCAGCTCGGAAACAAGATCGGCAAGCTCGCCGGACGCGAGGCGACCGAGGGCACCGTGCAGTCCTACATCCACTCCGGCGGCAAGGTCGGCGTTCTCGTCGAGGTCGACTGCAACACGGACTTCGTGGCGCGCAACGAGGAGTTCGTCGCGTTCGCGCGCGACATCGCGATGCACGTCGCGGCGTCGCCCGACACGCGCTACGTCAGCGAGGATGAGATCCCCGACGACGCTCGCGACGCCGAACTGCGCGTCTTCGAGCAGCAGGCCGCCGACAAGCCCGAGAACGTTCGCGCGAAGATCGCCGAGGGCAAGCTGCGCAAATGGGTGGAGGAGACCGTCCTGCTGCACCAGGTGCACGTCAACGGCGACAAGTTCGACGGCAAGACGATCGAGCAGCTGCGCGGCGACCTGTCCGCCAAGACCGGCGAGAACGTGGTCGTTCGGCGCTTCACCCGTTTCGCGGTCGGCGAGTAGTCTCGCCACCCGTGGGGACGACCGAGGAGCCTGAGGGAGCGACCGTCGCGCCCGCGTTCAGGCGGGTCCTGCTGAAGCTCTCCGGTGAGGCGCTGATGGGCGACCTCAGCTACGGGACCGACGGCGAGCGGGTGCGGGCGGTGGCGGCGCAGATCGGCTCCGTCCGCGACCGCGGCGTCGAGATCGCGGTCGTTGTCGGCGCGGGCAACATCTACCGTGGGCTGAAGGGCGCGGCCGCCGGCATGGACCGCGCGACGGCCGATTACATGGGCATGCTCGCCACGGTGCTCAACGCGCTGACGCTGCAGGACGCGCTCGAGCGGGTCGGCGTGCACACGCGCGTGCAGTCGGCGATCACGATCTCCGAGGTCGCCGAGCCCTACATCCGCCGCCGCGCGATGCGCCACCTCGAGAAGGGTCGCGTCGTGATCTTCGCGGCCGGCACCGGCAACCCGTTCTTCACGACGGACACGGCCGCGGCGCTGCGCGCCGTCGAGGTCCACGCCGAGGCGATCCTGATGGCCAAGAACGGCGTCGAGGGCGTGCTGTCGGCCGATCCGCGCGAGGATGCGGGAGCGCAGCTGATCCCCGAGATCAGCCACATGGAGGCCGTGCGACGCGGCTTGCGCGTGATGGACTACACAGCCCTCACACTGTGCGCCGAGAACGACATGCCGTTGTACGTCTTCAACATGGATGATGAGCGCAACATCGAGCGGATAGTGTCGGGCGAACAAGTGGGAACGGTGGTGGTGACGCGAGATGAGTGAGCTGATCGATGAGCTGCTTGCAGATGCCGCCGAGCGCATGCAGAAGTCCGTCGAGGCGACCAACGGGGAGTTTGGGTCGGTGCGCACCGGTCGCGCCAGCCCCGCGCTGCTTGACCGCGTGCACGTCGACTACTACGGCACGTCGACGCCGCTCAAGCAGCTTGCGACGATCAACGCGGCCGAGGCGCAGCTTCTCACCGTGCAGCCCTACGACAAGTCGTCGCTGAAGGCGATCGAGAAGGCGATCTCCGAGGCGAACCTCGGACTGACGCCGGGCAACGACGGCAACATCATCCGCCTCGCGATCCCGGCACTGACCGAGGAGCGGCGCAGGGACTTCGTGAAGATGGTCCGCCACATCGCCGAGGAGGGACGGATCGCGATCCGCAACGTGCGCCGCGACGTCATGCACGACCTGCGCGAGCTGAAGGGCGAAGGCGACGTCGGCGCCGACGAGGAGCACCGCGCCGAGTCCGAGCTGCAGAAGCTCACCGACGGCAAGATCGCGGAGCTCGAAGGGCTGCTGAAGGGCAAGGAAGAAGAGATCCTCGAGGTCTGAGGCGCCGATGCCTCGAGGACGCAAGGCTGCGCGCTACGTCGCGATCATCACCGATGGCAACGGCCGCTGGGCGAAGTCGCACGGCGTGCCGGTCGTCGACGGCCATCGCGCCGGTGCGGACACCGTCAAGGCGCGCCTGCGTGACGCGGTCGAGTTCGGCGTCAAGGAGCTGACGGTCTATTCGTTCTCGACCGAGAACTGGTCGCGGCCGGCTGTCGAGGTCTCCGGGCTGATGGACATGTTCGCGGAGCGCATCGACGGGGAGACCCCCGAGCTGCATGAGGAGGGCGTGCGGATGCGCTTCATCGGCCGCCGCGAT
>Ga0136637_1000336_pt1 | contig 10937 bp, 17 predicted proteins | sample AntDrymUQ8572106_2_FD_105497 | JGI IMG/M metagenome (GOLD analysis project Ga0136637, IMG submission 105497) | Polar desert sand microbial communities from Dry Valleys, Antarctica - metaG UQ857 (21.06) | ecosystem: Environmental > Terrestrial > Soil > Desert | place: Antarctica: Dry Valley... | reverse complement strand
CCTACCGCCGGCCGTTTCCCTGGATCCGGCGGATCGGCGGCCGCGTCGCATTCGCGGGCGCGGTGCGCGTCCACCGCTGAGGGCCAGGCCTCAGCGCAGGATCCGTACGTCGGGCAGGAACGCGGCCACCGCGAACCAGAACTGCTGATCGTGGCGCAGCGGGCGCAGGCGCCGGCCTTCCAGCGGGCCGCTGACCGCACGGCCGGTCAGATCCCAGCGGCTGGAGGTCTGCGCATCGACGAATACCCCGCGCCCCCCAGAGTCGAAGCGCAGTAGGCGCCCGTCGACGCGGGGGTCGTACGCGGCCGCCGACCCGACGTCGCGCGAGTCGGCGATCACGGCGCGATCCAGCGCCGAGCGAACCCCGGGCGCGAAGAACCCGACGAACGGGGCGCCACCGACCTCACCGGCGACCACCGGGTCGCGCCGCAGCCGCGTAAAGGCGATCGCGGTAGACGCGCCGCCGGAACGGACCAGCAGGACGCGCTCCTTGGGCGGCAGCCGGCGATCGGCCTCCGCGTCCAGGAGGAACGGCTGCTCGTCGGGGTCGGCGTCGTAGCCCTCGTAGGGGATGCGCCCGTAGGGCCGTTCCACACCCGTGTCCTGCGAGAGGACCGTGCCCTGCGGGAACGCCCGCTTGAAATCGCGCCAGCTCAGCGTCCGGCTGGCCTCGGGCCGCAGCACGGTGCCGGTCAGCTCACCGACCAGCGCCTCGCCGCTGAACTGCTGCCACCAGCTCTCGGTCTGGCGGTCCCACATGACCAGGTCCGAGCGGCGTAGCTTGCCGGTCGTGCCGAAGGTCAGCTCGCGCCCCCCGACGCGGCGGTCGAACACCACCGCCGAGTTGCACAGCGGGCAGTAGGTGACGGCGATCGGCCGGCCGGCGAGACGGTCATTGACGATCTCGTGCCAGACCATGATGCGCAGCGGATAGGCGCGCGCTCGGCCGCCGAGCTCGACGACCATCACCGGCTCGGTGTCGTCCAGCAGCCGGTCGGCATCCGTGACGCCGAGCAGCTTCGGGTCGTCGATCGGCGGGATGCCGTCGCGCGGCGGACCGCCGCTGCGAAACTCCTCAAGCGCAACCGAGCGATTCGAGGCGTCGGTCTTCCAGCCCGGGATGGACATCGCCGACGCGCGGTCGCCTCCGTCCTCGCCGCCGCATGCGGCGAGGACGATGCTCCCAGCGGCCAGCATGAGCACGAGCAGTGATCGGACCATCGTTCTTCTGACCCGCGAGCGGGACGAGCGATTCGGATGAATCGTCCGCCCCCCCGGTGGGGTCAGAGCAACATGAACCACTGGCGCATGCGCAGCGAGCATCGATGGGCCCAGCGCCATCTGCCCGAGATGGTCGACGGAACGCTGCCCCGGCGGTCACAGCGGCTGCGCGACCACCTGGCCATCTGCCCGGAGTGCGGACCGATGCTCCGGGAGCTCGTGCGGGTGCGAGGCCTGCTGCTGAACTCCGGGAGGCGGCCCGCCGCCTCGGGAAGTGTCGTGCCGACAGTCCTGGCGCACCTGCGCGCAGAGCCCTGCCGCGCCGACCACCGCTGACGCTGAAACCGGTGTCGTTGAAGCGTCGCCACGGCCGCGACGGGCATGATTTCGGCGAGATGTCCCACGCGATCCACGACGCGGAGCTGGTCATACGAGCACGGGGCGGCGACCGTTCCGCCTTCGAGGAGCTCGTGCGGCGGCACGCCGATCGCCTGCACGCCGTCGTCGTGCGCCTCGTCGACGACGACCACGATGCTCAGGAGGTCACCCAGGAGGCGTTCCTGCGCGCCTGGCGAGCGATGCCGAAGTTCAAGGGCGACGCGCAGTTCTTCACGTGGCTGTACCGGATCGGCGTCAACGAGGCCAACCGGCGCCTGGCGCTCGGCGCGCGCGGGCCGGGGCAGGACTCGCTGCACGAGATCGCCCACGAGCCGCACGATCGGCGGCCGGGGCCGGCGCGCACTACCGAGCAGCGCGACCTGGCCCGCGCCCTCGAGCAGGCGGTTCGCGCCCTGCATCCCGACCACCGGACCGCGCTGGTCCTGCGCGACATCGAGGGCCTGTCCACCACACAGGCCGCCGAGATCATGGATCTTGGCGAGGCCGCGTTCAAGTCACGGCTGCACCGCGCGCGGATGACCGTGCGCGACGCGGTCTCGGGCTACCTTCACGTGGACTGATGATGCGCGCCATGTTCCTGCACCCGCTCGGCTTCTGGCGCGACCACCGTTTCGCGAAGACGCACGCCTCGACGTTCGTTGACGGTGAGCTGAGCGGCCCGGACAAGGGCCGCGTCGCCCGTCACGCCCATGTGTGTCCGAAGTGCCACGCGATGCTCGAGTCGCTGCGAGCCGTCGTGCAGGGGCTGGGCACCCTGTGCGGGGCGCCGGACGGGCGAGTCGCCGATGGCGTGCTCGACGCGCTGCGCGGCTGCGACGATCACTGATCCGCCGGCGCGGGCGTACGCGGCCGGCCGCTTAGCAGGCCGATATTGCTGACCACGAACGGCACGCAGAAGTTCAGCACGCAGCGCACGTAGGTGGCCGCCGTCGCGTCGCCCTCGGCCAGGATCGTCGCCTGGTTGATGACGGTCAGCACCGCGCCGACGACGAGCGCGGTCGTGACCGTGCGCCGCAGGTGCCGCGGGCGCCGGCAGTACGCCAACGCCCCGACGATCTGGGCTAGCCGCAAGCTGAGCATGCCCGAGCACGGTGACGCCAGCGCCGGACGGGCCATAGGATGGGGCCCGTCCGCGGTGGTGCGTCTCAGCCCGTCGCGGACATCGCCCGGCGAGCGACGGACGGCGCCGGCTGACCTGTCGGCGCGCTACAAACCTCCTGGAAACGTGAGGTTTTCTCTTGTACAGGGAGTTCCACGGCTGTTCTTTCTCCCGAGTCTTTCTCCCGAAACGGGCACCGGGATGAAGCTCGCGAAAGTCGCCGAGGTCTGCTCGATCAGCCGCGACCACGCCCACGAACGGCTCGTCGCCGCCGGCGCCGAACACGCGCCGATCGCCACCGACGGCTACTGGCACTTATGACCGCCGCTTTGCCGCAACCGCCAGCTCGCGTTGGAACCCGTTCCGAGTCCGAGCCATGCTGATCTTGGCAACCACCGACCTGACGCTTCTCCAACTTCGCCCGACAGCTCGGGGGCGCGCAGGCTTCGGCGGCCGCGGACGAGGTGCTTGTTGACGTTTGCCAACCAGTAGGCGGACGGACTCGTCAAGTCCGAGGGCGACGAGGCGACCCGGCGTCGCGGGGACCAGAGCGCGCGGTTGCACCGCCTCTATTCCGGGTGGGCGAGGGGCTGGAGCGTCGCGAACATGATCGTGGCCAGCGCGTCGATGGCCGCGCGGTGGCCGATGGTCCCATGAGCAGGGGAGATCCGGCGACGGTTGGGACAACCCTTGTACAACATGGGCATTGAGTCGTACAATGAGGGCATGGCGACCATGAACATCAGCGCTGCGCGAGACAACCTGCCTGACGCAGTCGAGCTGGCTCGGACCGAGGCAGTGTTTCTCGAGCGATATGGGCGCCGGGCGGCCGTGCTGGTGAGTCCCGAGCGCTACGAGAGGCTGATCGCCGCTCTCGAGGATGCCGAGGACGTCGCGGCATTCGACGTGGCGATGGCCGAGGAGGGCCCGAGCATTCCCTGGGAGCAGGCGAAGGCCGACCTCGGCTGGGAGTGAGCGAATACCGCATCGAGCTGCGCCCAGCGGCGATCCGAGCGCTGCGCAAGCTCGACCCAGCAATCCGTCGCCGCGTGCAGGGTGTGATTGCCCTCTTGGCGCAGGATCCGCGTCCCCCGACCGCCCGGGCCCTGAAAAGGCGGCCTGGTCTGCGCGTCCGGGTCGGTGACTACCGCATCATCTACACCGTCCAGGACGACGTGCTCTTGGTGGTCGTCGTCACCCTTGGGCACCGTCGCGACGTGTACGACCGCTGACCCGGGCCCGGCTGGGGATCGCTCACCGAGACGGTCGTCACCGATGACAGCGGCGCAGCGCTGTTCGACGTCAAGCCGATCGGCTTCGATGCCTCGCTGCGCAAGGCCGTCGCCGCCGACCTGCCGCGCGGTCGCGGCTTGACAGGGCGCGGCGCACCCTCATCATTGCCGTGATGCGAACCCGTCTGATGGTCGTCCTCGTCGTCCTCGCCGCGAGCCTTGGCTCGGTCACTTCGAGCGCTGGCGGCGCGAGCGCCGGCACCGTGCGCGCGAAGGCCACGAGCTGGGCCGAGAAACAGGCCGGCCACCGCGAGAACGGCACGTCGAACTGTTCGTCGAAGATCAACGCTTGGGAGCGTGCGATGGGCTTCAAGGTGCCGCCGTGCAAGGTGTGGTGTGGCGCTTTCGTCCATCAGGCGTTCCTGCGCGCGGGGGTGAAGCTCTCGCCGCGGCTGATCGACCCCGACAAGTCCTACGGCGACGCGGTCGCGGGCGTGCGCAAGCTCAAGCGCATTTCGATCTCGCAGATCCAGCGCGGCGACCTCGTCTTCTACTTGTTTCGCAAGAACCTGCGCGCGTCGCACCTGGGCATCGCCCGCGGGAAGCCCAGCGGCGGCAAGCTGAACACGGTCGAGGGCAACACGTCCAACGCCGTGCGCCTCGAGCGCCGTGGCACGAAGTACATCGTGCTCGCCGTGCGGGTCGTCCCCTAGTCGATCTAGAAGCCGAAGTCGCTCGTGCGACGCCGGTCGAAGGCCTGCGCCGCGCCGGCGGGCCGAGGCCGCCGCCGCCGGTCGACCGCCAGTGCCGAGCCGGGCTGTCTCTTGGCGAGGGCCTTCATCTCGCCGGCGGTCGCGGAGATCGCCACCGGAGAGTCGAGCGGAAGCATGTCCGTCCGCGCGATGCCGATCGAGATCGACATCAGCGGCGAGCGACGCGTCGTACGCCGGCGGTCGGAGACCTCGATCCAGCCGCGTTCGCGCTCGCGCTCGTCGTAGAGCCCCGGAACGACGAGGTCAAAGCGGCTGATGATGTCCCGAGCCAGTGGCTCGGCGAGCTTGGGCGCGGTCACCACGAGGAAGTCGTCGCCGCCGATGTGCCCGGCGAAGTGCTCCGGGTCGGGCGCCGCTTCGAGCGCATCGAGGATCGTGTCAGCCGTCGCACGGATCGCGTCATCGCCACGAGCGAAGCCGTAGTGGTCGTTGTAGGCCTTGAAGTCATCGACGTCGATGTGCATGCACGCCAGCCTGCGGCCGGCAGCGAGGCGCTGAGCGAGCTCGCGCATGATCGCGGCGTTGCCCGGCAGACCGGTCAGCGGGTTCAGATCGCGCAGCGTCGAGGCGCGGGCGAGTGCCAGGCGCACGCGCGCGACGACGAGCTCGGCGTGCGCGATCGGCTTGACGAGGTAGTCATCCGCACCTGCGGCGAGATGCTTGACGATCGAGTCGATGTGCTCATCGGCCGTCAGCAGGATCACCGGCGTCGAGCGCGCGCGATAGTCCGCCCGAATCCGCGCGAGCGCCTCGAGGCCGCCCATCTTGGGCATCGAGAGATCCATCAGGATCACGTCCGGGCGTTGCTCGAGCGCCAGCCGCACCCCCTCTTCGCCGTCACGCGCGAGCTGAGTCTGAAGGCCGGCCGCCTCGAGCACGCGCGCGAGGATCTGGCGCGTCAGCTCGTCGTCCTCCACGACCAGCACCGTCTCCGCATGTGGGAAGGTCGGGGCGCGGACCGCGGGCGGCGCGCTCGTTGCGGGCGTGTCGTGCGTCGCGATCATGCTCATCTAAGGACGCGCCGGCTCATTGTCTGACCCATCGACGCTTCATCTGCATTACATGAGTCGATTGCGGCTGGAGTGGCCTCAGATTCGAGTCGGCGAGTTCCGATCGCCACGATCCGCGACGAAACCTCGCCATGCGCGAGAAAGTGCGACCCCACGATGGAGCTTTCGGCCGGTAGTGGGGGCGTTATTGGACTGCGGTTGTCCATCACTACGGGCCGGGCTAGCGTCGCCCCATCGCCCGACGGAGGTAGCCAGACGTGTAGGGGTGAAGGGAGAATCGGCGCGATCCGGTTGGAGGATGGCCGACCGGGTCGCGGCCACTCGCTGAGCGCGTTCAGGCGGCGCTGAGGGTGAGCCCGTGCAGGTGCTCGACCATCGTTAGCGGCAGACCTTCGAAACGAAGCGCGTAGCGGTTTGCGCCCTGATGGCGCAGCACGCGAGCCGGCCCGACGATGCGCATGTCGAGGTCCGCGAGGTCGATGTTCAGCGACTCGTCGACTGCCAGCGGCCGCGGGCTCGAGATCAGCATCCCGCCGGGACCCAGGTTGAACGTCTCACACGGGATCAGCGCGCCACGGCGACGGCGCAGCGCGCAGGGAACGGTGATCTCCACCCGCGGCTGGCGTCGGTTGTCCGGGCTGCTCATCGGCGCCATAGTCTATTTGGGGGTGCTCCGCAATGCGGAGTGGTGCATCCCCGACCTTGACCGACCGCGGACCGACGGTCGTTCTGGACATTTCGGCCGCTGAGGCTGTTGCGCTCACCGCGGCGGAGACTTCGACCGATAGGGCATCCATGAGTGTCCAAGGCGAGCAGCTGCCTGTGCCCGCCGCCACCGAACACGAGATCGAGCAGGTTCTGCTGGGGCTGGCGGACGGCAGCTATGTCCTGTCGACGCCGGACGGATCGGTCGCCGAGTGCGGCGTCGGCGTCGTGGCCCTGCTCGGGGCAGCGGCCGAGCAGCTCGTCGGCCGCCCGACCGTCGACGTGTTGCTGGCCGACGCCGGAGAGCAGCAGCGCGCCGTCTTCGGTCGTCTCGCGCAATCGAGTGCGGCCGACCCTTCGATGCAGCAGACATTTCGGACGACCACGGCCGATGGATCGAACCGCGTACTGCGCTTCGTCGTCATTGCGGTGCCGCTGGCACTTGGATGGGAATTCACATCGCTGCTCGGCGAGCTCGGCGCGCGGGACACGGGAACGTGGGAGCCCGAAGCGCTGCGCACGCGTCACGGCCGCGCGCTGGACGCGATCGAGAGCGTCTGCGCGCACGGCGCTCAGCCGGAGCCGGGCGCCCGTCTCGCGGGCATCCTGATCATCGTTCGCGACGTCGAGGCCGGGCCGCTTGCACGCGAGGACGTCGGGCGCCGGATGACCGAGCATCGCGCCGCCCAGCGCGCCGCGGCAGCCGAGGCCGCGCGCCGCGCTGACGCGCTGGTCGGACGCAGCCCGTCCGACGAGGCTGTGTTCGAGGCCGGGCCCGAATTGTGCAACGAGGGCGGCGACGAGCGCATACGCGTGCTGGCCGAGCGACTGGAGGCTGTGCAGCGCGACGCGACCAGCGCGATCTCGGTGCGCGACGAGGCGCTCGCGACGCTCGCGCAAGCGCGATCGCAGCTGCAGGCAGAATGCGAGCGCCGTGAGGCGGCCGAGGTACAGCTTCTCGCTGGACGCGAACAGATCGAGGCGGCCCGCGGCGAGGTGAGCGCGGCGGGCGGCGAGGCGAGCACAGCCCGCGCCGAGGCCGACGCCGCCCGCAACGATCTCGCGCTCGTCCAAGCGCAGGTCGAGACGGCCCGAGCGCAGGCCCATGCGGCCGAGCTCGAGCTCGCAGGGGAGCGTGAGCGGGCTGAGGCCGCCCGTGGCGAGATCGAACGAGTGCGTGCCGAGTTGCACCAGACGCGCACGTCGGCGCTCAGCCGGTCAGCCGACGAGGAGGCGCTGCGCAGCGAGTTGGAGTCGGCCCGCCGTGAGCTCGGTGCGATGAGCACCGGCCTGCAATCCGCCAACGAGCGTCTGCAGGAGGTCGAGCGCGAGCTTGACGACATGCGCGATGAGCTGCAGGAGGCGCAGGCGGCGCTGATCGGTGCGCGGGCGGAGGCGGAGGTCACGGCGGCACAGCTTGGTGCGGCGCGGCGCGCCTCCGAAGCGATGCGCGTCGAGCTTGCTCAAAGCAGCCCCGACGGTCCGCTCGCACGTCCGTCGCAACCGGTGCCGGCAACGACGTATGGAGAACCCGATCCGCCCCCATGCGCCGCCGGCGAGGCGGCCGCGCTGATCGGCCTCGACGGGATGTTCAAGCGCCTGGACGCCGAGTTCTGCCGCCTGCTCGGCTGCAGCGAGGCGGAGCTGCGCTCGGCTCGCTGGCCGTCGGTGATCGACCGCGAGAACCTCAGCGCCCACCAGGAAATCGCCCGAGCACTGCGCGCCGGCGAGATCGAAAGCGCCGAGGTCGAGACGATCTACATGCACGCCCAAGGGCTGCTCGTCCCGATCGAGGGTCGCGTGTCGATGTTCCGCGACGCGGCCGGCGCGCCCTCGCACTACCTGTTTGCCGCGGACGTCAGCCGCACCTCGGGACTACCGAGCGGGACCGGCGTCGGCGCCCGCTATTGACGACCGGCAGCGCCGACCGGGCAGCTCACGCCGGTTCCGCCGAGCCCGCAGTAGCCACCGGGGTTCTTGGCGAGGTACTGCTGGTGGTAGTCCTCGGCGTAGAAGAACTCGAGAGCAGGCACGATCTCGGTCGTGACCTGGCCGCGGCCCGCGGACAGAAGCGCCTCCTCATAGCGCCGCTTTGATGCCTCGGCCGCCACCTGCTGCTCGTCGGAGGTCGTGTAGATCCCGGAGCGGTACTGGGTGCCCACGTCGTTGCCCTGACGCATGCCCTGCGTCGGATCGTGGCCCTCCCAGAACAACTTGAGCAGGTCGTCGTAGCTGCGCTCCTCGGGTGCGAAGACGACGAGCACGACCTCGTTGTGGCCGGTCTTCGCGCTGCAGACCTCGTGGTAGGTCGGGTTTGGCGTGTAGCCCCCGGCGTAGCCGACGGCCGTCGTGACGACGCCGGGCTGAGCCTCCCAGAAGAGCTTCTCGGCGCCCCAGAAGCAGCCGAGACCGAAGATCGCCTGCTCGCTGCCGTCGGGAAACGGCGCGCGCAGCGGCGCGTCGAGCACGAAATGACGCTCGGGCACCGCCATCGGCGTCTCGCGTCCCGGCAGCGCTGCGTCGGGCTCGGGCATCGCGGTCTTGTGCTTGGAAAGGAAGTTGAGCATCAGGGCCTCGGATCGTCGTCGCTTGGTGCACGGTCAACGGTAGCGAGCGCTTCTTACGAGACGCTGATCGCAGACCGCCCGATAGGGTCTCGCGCCATGCCCGGCCTGATCAGGATCGCCCTGCTTGCAACGGCGGTCGTGCTCGCCGTGGCGCTGGGGGCCTGCGGTGCCGAGGACAACGCCGCCAAGAACGACTACGTCAAGCAGGTCAATGCGGCTCAGACGCAGTTCGCGGGCGCCGTGACGAAGGTCCGGGAGGGCATCACGGAGACGAGCTCCGCGAAGCAGGACCGGCGGGCGCTGAACGCCTTCACGACCACGGTCGACGAGCTTGTCGTGTCGCTGCGCGCGATGAAGGTGCCCGAGGACGTGCGCAGGGAGCATGATCGGCTCGTCACGGCGCTGGCAGGCCACCGCGAGGAGGTTGCGGCCATCACGAAGCGGATGCGCGCACCCACGACGCGCGTGCTCGACGAGGTCCAGCGCCAGCTCAGCGCGGCCACGATCACGGTCAACGCGCGGCTGGGCGCTGCGACCGACGCGATCAACACCAAGCTGCGCGCGAAGTAGACGACGCGGTGTCGCCGTTCTGGATCTGGACGCAGGCAGCCATCGTCGTCTTCGTGCTCGCCGGCATCGTGATCGCGATCGTCAAGCTCGTCTAGCCACCACCCCCACGCGCCTATGATGCGCGCGCCATGTACCGCTCGATCGTCGTCGGCACGGACGGATCGGACACCGCCACGCAGGCGGTTCGCCAGGCGATCGAGCTTGCGCGAGCGGTCGGGGCGCGGATCGAGCTCGTCTGCGCCTATGAACCGGTCACCGACGCGCGCCTGCGCGATGAGTCGCTGCGCGTGCCCAGTGACCTGCAGTGGATCGTCAACCCGCGCGAGGACGTCGAGGCGACGCTCGAATCAGCGGCCGCCGAGATCCGCGCGGCCGGTGTCGAGGTCGAGGTCTTCGCCCGTCAGGGCGATCCGGCTGACGCGATCCTCGATGTCGCCGAAGAGCGCGGCAGCGGCCTGATCGTCGTCGGCAACAAGGGCATGACCGGAGCCAAGCGCTTTCTGCTCGGGTCGGTCCCCAACAAGATCTCCCACCACGCGCCGTGCTCGGTGCTGATCATCCGGACGGCGTGACGGCCGGGGTGTAGGGGGCCGTGGCCGTGGCCGCGTCGAGCAGGCCGGCGCCGTAGTAGCGGCTTGGCAGGATCCGCATGCGCATCGATGCGCACCTTAAGCACTGCGATAGTGACTGTTCAGCAATGACGGCGCCGTTCTTTCCCCGCGACGAGTACTTCATGCGCCTCGCGCTGCGCGAGGCGGAGGCTGCGCTCACCCACGACGATGTGCCGATCGGCGCGATCGTCGTGCACGAGGGCGAGATCATCGGTGCGGGCCACAACGAGCGCGAGCTGCGCCAGGACCCGACCGCGCACGCCGAGATCCTGGCGCTGCGCGAGGCCAGCCGCGCGCTGGGATCCTGGCGCGTGCTCGACGCGGTGCTCTACGTGACGCTCGAGCCATGCGCGATGTGCGCGGGCGCGATCGTGCTCGCGCGCGTGCCACGCGTGGTCTACGGCACGATCGACCCGAAGGCCGGCGCCGCGGGGTCGGTGCTCGACGTGCTCGCCGAGCCGCGGCTCAACCACCGCCCGGCGGTGGCGGGAGGGCTGCTGGCGGGCGAGTGCGCGGCGTTGCTGACCCAGTTCTTCGGCTCGCGGCGCTAGGCCTGGCTATCCTGCGCGAGCGCCTGCGCGCGCCTCGGAGGGGTGCGAGAGTGGTTGAATCGGGCGGTCTCGAAAACCGTTGTAGGGGCAACCCCCCTACCGAGGGTTCGAATCCCTCACCCTCCGTCTACTGACGGTTAGCAGGACTTTTGCTGGAGTCCCTGCTCTGGCGGGAGTTCTGCCCCGTGCAGGGCCAGAT
>Ga0136637_1000335_pt1 | contig 10943 bp, 11 predicted proteins | sample AntDrymUQ8572106_2_FD_105497 | JGI IMG/M metagenome (GOLD analysis project Ga0136637, IMG submission 105497) | Polar desert sand microbial communities from Dry Valleys, Antarctica - metaG UQ857 (21.06) | ecosystem: Environmental > Terrestrial > Soil > Desert | place: Antarctica: Dry Valley... | reverse complement strand
CACCGCGGTGAGACCGACCCGCCCCTCGGGTGGTACTCGGCCGGGTTCGGTCGCCGGGAACCCGCTGTCTCCCTCGTCGGTCGTGGATTCGTCGAGCCCGGCGCCGCCGGGCTCGACACGCTGCTCCGCTTCGACTCGTGAACCCGATCAGGAGGTGATCACCATGGTCCACCGAACGACGCCGCTGCGGCGTCTGGCTCCACTGGTCCCCGTGCTGGTGCTCGCCCTCGTCCTCGCTGGGTGCAACTCCGCGTCCGTTCCGCCGCCGGTGTCACCGACCGGCAGCGGGCCGACGGCAGCAGCACCGGCGTCCACCGGAGCGGTGGCCGCGGTCTGCGACAACACAATGCCCGGGCCGGACTCCGCGCCACTGGGCGCGGTCGCCGTCGATCCGAGGGTTGATGACGATCTGCACAAGAAGACCCAGACCAAGCCGCCCGGGACCACGTTCTGGCTGGCACCGGGCACGCACACCCTGGGTACTGACCAATTCGGGCAGGTGATCCCGAAGGACGGCAACACCTACCTTGGTGCGCCCGGGGCGGTCCTCGACGGTCGCGGCCGGAACCTGTTCGCGTTCACCCAGAAGGCCGCGGACATCACGATCCGGTACCTCACGATCACGGGCTTCGTCGCGCCGAACAACCAGGGTGTGGTCAACCACGACTCCGGTGACGGCTGGGTGATCGAGCATAACACGATCCAGAACAACTCGGGCGCGGGAACGATGGCTGGTGCCCGCCAGCAGGTCCGCGACAACTGCCTGCGCAACAACGGCCAGTACGGCATGAACGCCTACCAGGCCGGCAACGGGATCGTCGGGCTCGTCGTCGAGGGCAACGAGATTGTCGGGAACAACACCGACGACTGGGAGGCGCGGATGCCGGGCTGCGGCTGCACCGGTGGTGTCAAGTTCTGGGCGGTCAACGGCGCCGACGTCCGCAACAACTGGGTCCACGACAATCGCGGACCCGGGCTGTGGGCGGACATCAACAACAACGATGTCCTCATCGAGAACAACCTGATCGAAGCCAACGACGGCGAGGCGGTCTTCTACGAGGCGAGCTACAACCTCATCCTGCGGAAAAACACGATCCGCAACAACACGTGGGTGGCCGGGCGAGAGTTTGCCGACGACGGTGACAACTTCCCGATCGCCGCTATCTACATCAGTGAGTCCGGCGGCGAGTCGCGCCTACAGGGCCGGACTGACAAGATCGACATCTATGGCAACCTCTTTGAGAACAACTGGTCGGGGATCACTGCGTGGGAAAACGCCGACCGCTTCTGCAACAGTCCCGCCAACCCTTCTACCGATTGCACCGAACTTCTGGTACCCTCGTCGCAGTGCGCACAACCTGGCATTTCTGCCGAACCGCTCTATGGCGACTGCCGATGGAAGACACAGCGGGTCGACATCCACGACAACCGGTTCGTCTTCGATCCGGCCGCTGTCATCGGGTGCACCGAAGGCTTCGCGGGCCGCATGGCGATACTCGCTAACTACGGAACCTATCCTGACTGGTCCCCATATATGGCCAGAGTGATTCAGAAGGCCGTCACCTTCGACCAGCAAAACACATGGGGGAGTAATACATACAGTACGTCGGACCGTGGATGTTTGTGGCATATGAGACAAACCGAATGATCACAGCCACAGAGTGGAGGGCGGAACCCTACCAGCAGGACAAGGGGAGCAGCTTTACTGTCGCGTCGCCGAGGAGTGGTTGCTGATGCTTGGAAAAACTGGAACCGCTCGGGCGCGCAGATTATCCGCAGCCGAGGCGGCCGCGAGTGAAGGCAAGTTTGACAGAGTGGGCCGCTATTCGGCCCGGATGGCTAATCGACTGGATTGTCTTGCACCCGCTGCTTTGCAGTTTACTGGTGCGGGTTTAGAGCACATCGGGCTCGGCGAACGGAGGACGAGATGTTGACTAGAATTGCACGAAAGATCCATCACAGGCTGGGCGATCCAGATGACCCCAGATCATTCTCGAGTAGCCGTCGAGCTAAGCGGTTCGACGAACTTATCCGACGCTTCCCACAGTTGGACAGTATGCGCGTGCTCGACTTAGGGGGGACGCTCGACTTCTGGCGCTCCGCGCCGGTGCGTCCAACGCACGTGACGACGCTCAATCTCGACGAGTACTATCCCGACGAGCCATGGCTCGATCACGTGGTCGCGGACGCTTGCGAACTTGCGTCGCTTGATCTGTGCGTGGGCGGCTATGATTTGGTTGTCTCCAATAGTCTGATCGAACACGTCGGAGGTTATTATCGACGCCAGGAGTTTGCTCGAGTGGTCGCCGCAGCGGCGCCATCTCATTGGGTTCAGACGCCCGATCGCTATTTTCCAGTCGAGCCGCACTACGTAGCTCCAGGGTTCCAGTTCTTCTCACCCGCAGCGCGGGCCGAGCTCGTCAGACGCTGGCCGTTTGCCCATGAAAGGGTCTACACTAGAAGGGATGCACTTGCTCAGGTATTGACCATTGAACTCATCAGTGCCGCTGAGCTTCAGCATCTATTTCCTGAGTCTACTATCTGGCACGAACGCCTTGCCGGTTTGTCTAAGTCAATCGTCGCCATCAAGTCCAGCTAGTAATGCTACGTCTTGTCGTCTGCGGCCACCCGGAGCAGGGAGGTGAGGTTGCGAGATGAATGAGAACGACGTCTGGGAGTTCTGGGGCTCGGACCCGTGCCGCGACCACATCGTGGGCGGGCTCCGCGGGGCGTACGGCGATAATTACGACGGCTTCGTCGCAACCTCTGACCCATGGCGGCACCGGCAGGAGGCCCGCATCCTCGACTCGAACACGCGCTACATACACGGCCCCGGCCCTCCCCGTCCGCTGGCTCCCCGCGAAACGCTGGCTCGGATGGCACCTGGTGCTCGGGCACGTGGACCCGCCCCCGCTCGTCGACAGGGCGGTGCGCCATGAGGGACACGCGGCGGGTGGGCGGTGACACTACGACGGCTGCATCGCCGGCGGGACCCGACGGGCGACGCTGGCAACCACACCCCGCGCTTGGTCGGCGTCGCGTGGGCGTTGCTGCTCGTCAACACACTGGGCTACACCAGCGTCGACCTGATCATCCCGCTCCCGCGCCCGGTCGCCCAGATGATCACGATGGGCGCACTGGCGGCAGCCTTCGGGCTGGCGCTCGTCCTCAACCCGCGGGTCCGGGTACGCCCGAGTGCCTACCTGCTTCTGCTGAGCCTGCTGGCGGTCGCCAGCATTGCCTCGAGCATGCGGCTTGAGTCGGGTCTCGGATCACTCTTTCGCTGCTTCCGCCTGACCCTGTTCGTGGCGACGCTGTGGCTGCTCTCCGCGTGGTGGCGCGGCGACCTGCGCTTCGCCCGCTACCACCTGCGCGCGCTGGGCGCGGTGCTCCTCACCGTGCTGGCCGGCCTTGTCATCTCGCCGGGCGGGGCCTTCTCCGGCCCCGACGGCAGGCTGGTCGGCGCGATCTGGCCCATCCCGGCGCCGCAGGTCGGCCTGTACTGCGCCATCGCCACCGGGCTCTCCGTCGTGCTCTGGCTCACGCGGAACATCGACGGTCGCAGCGCCGTCCTCGTCGTCGTGCCGGCGGTCGAACTCCTGTTGCTCAGCCACACCCGTACCGCGTTGATCGGCCTCGTCGTCGCGCTGGCCGTGGCCAGCCTCAGCCTGGCGTTCACCAACGCACGGGCCCGGCGCACCCTCGCCGCCGCGATCGGTTTCGGCACCGTAGTCGCGCTGGTGTTCGGCCAGGCCGTGATGGCCTGGCTGCAGCGTGGCCAGGATTCCGAGCAGCTCACCAGCCTTACCGGCCGGGCGAAGGTGTGGGACCTCCTGCAGGCGAAGGATCGGAACCTCGGCGAGCAGTTCTTCGGCGTAGGCCTGACCGACAAGTCCTTCGCCGGGCTCCCCATCGACAACGCCTGGCTGTCCCACCTACCACGAGCAGGGTTGGGTGGGCATCGCGCTCGTGGTCGCGTTCCTCACTGGCCTGATCGTCACCGCGGCGCTGCGCCCACCGTCCCCGCAACGCGCGTGCGCCGTGTTCCTCATCCTCTACTGCATCGTCGCCTCGTACACAGAGGTCGGCCTCGGCGACGCGTCCCCCTACCTGCTGAACCTGGCCGTGGCAGCCTCGCTGCTCGCCGGAGCCCCCACTGCCGCTGATACCACTTTGCCGTCGCCCCAGAGGTCGGAGTGAGCGAACGGCGGCTGCGGGTGCTGATCGTGCACAACCGACACCGGTCAGGGCAGCCGAGCGGAGAGGACCGGGTCATCGACCAGGAGAGGCTTCTACTCGCGAGAGCCGGGCACTGGGTTAACACGTTCGAGCGGCGCAGTGATGATATCGTCTCGATGTCCCTGCTCAATCGAGCCTCGGTTCCCCTGCGTGTACCCTGGAACAGCGCGGTCCGGGCGGAACTCGCGGACCATCTGCGTGCCGAGCAGCCGGACGTGGTACACATCCACAACACGTTTCCGCTGTTGAGCCCTTCTGTCATAGCGGCATGTGCAGACGTCGGCGTTCCGGCCGTAGCGACGCTGCATAACTACCTGATGGTGTGCCCGAGCGGCACCCTCTACCGTGATGGCGGCGTCTGCACCGACTGTACTGGCAGACTTCCGCTGCCCGCGGTTCTCCACGGGTGCTACCGCGGCTCACGCATGGCCACCGTACCGCTCGCGGTCAACATGATTGCCAACCGCCGACGATGGTGGTCGCAAATCGCGCGCTTCTTCTGCATCTCTGACGCGCAGCGCAACATCCTTATCCAGGCCGGCATGCCCGCACAGCGGCTGGCCGTCAAGCACAACTTCGCCGATGATCCGAACGTTCGCCGGACTGGACCAGGTGAGCACGTGCTCTACCTTGGCCGGATGACGGAGGAGAAGGGCCTACGGCTCCTGATGGCGGCATGGGACGCGATCGCTGCGGATGGTGCACACCGAGTGGCGCTGGTGCTTGCCGGCACGGGACCGCTGGACGCGGAATTGACGGAATGGGCACGGGACCGCAACGACGTCCGGCACCTGGGCCTGCGGAGTAGGAAGGAGTGCACGGATCTAACGGCACGAGCAGCCGCGGTAGTGGCGCCTTCCGTTTGGCTGGAGACTTTCGGTCTTGTGGTTGTGGAAGCCATGGCTGCTGGCGTGCCCACCGTCGCAGCCGCCCACGGCGCATTTGTCGAGCTGGTGCAGGACCATGTGACGGGCATATTGCACAAGCCAGGCGACGCAAGCTCGCTGGCGGACTGCCTGCGTCGCGTCCTAAGCGACGTCGACCGAAACGTAAAGTTAGGTTACGCCGCCCGCCGGCGCTATGAAGCCGCCTTCACACCCGCGATGGGACTCTCGCGGCTGGTCGACGGCTATCAAGCCGACAGCCATTGCCGACAACGGTTTCTGCGAGTCGCTACGACCGGGAAGGAGCCCGTGACGCAGCAGCGGCAGCTAGGCGGCAGCGAGGGCTTATCATGACGTGCGCGGACCAGCTCCTCTCGTCCGCGTCCACCGCAGTCGTCGACCTGCCGATCGAGCGCGCAGGGGGACCCGACGGGAGGAGGTTGTGCATGCATCCACGGCTCACGGTGGGCGCCCCTGGATCGACGGCCGACCTGCTCAGGCGAACCCGGCAGGCCCACTACCACGGCTGGGTGGTATGTGGCGCGCGTAAGTCTGTTGGCCAGAAATGCGCCAACGGATCCACCTTCGCCATCGTTACGGGCCGAGGTCTAGCTCTATCTTCCAACCGCTTGACGCAGATTGATGATCAGATCCGGGCTCACTGGATCCGGACTCACGGGGCTGTACAGCCTCCAGTGCGACGCGACTTCTCGTGTGAGATCCCCCAGCGGATCGACTTGCGATATATACGGAGAGCTCGAACCGCCTCAAACGGTGTGACTCCGGCAACAACCTCGACGCCAATATCTGTCGCCGCAGCGCTTACTGAAGGAGCCTAACCAGATGTTCGAACGACGGATCGCCGTTATTGGCGCGGGATACGTTGGCCTAACGACCGCCGCGTGTCTTGCCTCCCTGGGACACCGTGTGACGTGTGCTGACATTGACCGCGGTAAGGTGCAACGCCTGCAGGACGGCGAGGTGGATATCGTTGAGCCCGATCTACCCGCGCTCGTCGCCGAAGGACTGGCGGCTGGCAGGCTGTCCTTCGTGGCCAGCGCGACCGCGGCTCTCGCCGGTCCGGGTGGCGGCGCCGAGGTGGTATTCCTTTGTCTTCCGACCCCGATGGGTGTCGGCGGACTAGCGGACCTGGGCGCGGTCGAGGCGGTTGCCGAGGAGATTGCCGCCGACCTGAAGGCGGGCTGCATCGTTGTTGACAAGTCGACAGTGCCGGTTGGAACAGCAGCGCGGACTCGCGTTCTGCTCGGCAGGGACGACGTGTCGGTCGTCAGCAACCCGGAGTTCCTCCGAGAGGGGACGGCCGTGCAGGACTTCCTGCATCCTGACCGAATAGTGGTCGGCAGTGACTCGCAAGACGCTGCTGAGCGGGTGGCAGCGCTGTACTCGCGGCTCGGTGCTCCCACCGTACTCACCGACCCGGCCAGTGCCGAACTGGTCAAGTACGCGGCCAACTGCTTTCTGGCCATGAAGTTATCCTACGTCAACTCCCTCGCTGAGCTATGCGAGCGACTCAATGCAGACATCGGTGCTGTGACTGCGGGTATCGGCTACGACCGCCGCGTCGGCCACTCGTTTCTCTCGCCTGGCCCCGGTTGGGGCGGATCGTGTCTGCCTAAGGATACCCGAGCAATGCTCCAGATCGCTGACTCGACCGACTTTGAGTTCCGACTCTTGCGTGCGGCCATCGAGACCAATGACCGGCAGCGACAACGAATGGTCGACAAAATTCGGATTGCCGTCACGGGTTCTCGTGCTGGCTCGCTGTCCAGGACGCGGTTAGGTTTGCTGGGTTTGACGTTCAAAGCCGGCACTGACGACACTCGGGACTCGCCATCACTGGCCATCGCAGCGCTGTTGCGCCAGGCTGGCGCGGTCCTCATCGCCTACGATCCGGCGGTCGCGGCCGACCCGGTGCGTCCCGAGCTGGCGGACATAATGATCGTCGACGAGCCTTATCTGGCTGCCAAGGACGTCGACGCCCTCGTGATCCTCACCGAGTGGCCCGACTTCCGGGTTCTGGACTGGGCGCGCATGGCGAAACTGGTTCGCCGTCCCGTTGTTGTGGATACCCGCAACTTGCTGGATCCGGACGTGCTGTCCCGGGCCGGCTGGGCGTGGTACGGGATCGGCCACCGAAAGTGAACAGAACTTTGCTGCCAGCGTCCAGCGCAAAGGCGCCGAACTTCATCCAAAGTCTAGAGTGCTTTCCCCGCAGCTACCGCCGTTTCAACAAGGGTACGGCCGCTCCGTTGCCGTCTAACGAGCCCTACGTGCAGCCGCACCAACGACCAGCTGATATCCGTAAGCCCAGTATCACGTGGATATCGCGCGCTCTGCGGCACAGCCAGTTGTCAGTGCATTTCGATCACCAGTTGGATACCGGTAGCAAGCACAAGCCTCCGCCGATCTCGACGCTGAACATGGTTGATGACGAAAGAAATGATCGTAGGAGGCGACCGACCGAGCAAGCAGCATGCCCGCAGCCTAATCCTGCAGGCTCCTCAACGAACCCGACGCACATCAAGTCCGGAATCTCGCGGTGAAACGTGTCCGTTGCAAGCCGTAGCACAGCCTCCAGAAAGCGCGCTCGGTGCGCGGTGAATGCTTTTCGCAATTCAGCCGGGCCAAATCAGGTCGTTACCAGCCTGACTACGCTCGCTGTGATGGCGCTTGCATCTCGCACCCTAGCTCCCGAGCAGTTCGGCGTCTTCGCCTCGCTGCAGCTTATTCTCCTTTTGGCCGTCGGCGGACAACGAGCATACGTTCTCCAGCCAGTCCTATTGGAGGCCGATGTCGATGCTCGACATCCGGTGGCAGAAGTTCGCACGCGCGTCCTCCTCGCCGCCGGCCTCATGAGCTCCGCGGGTATACTAGTCGCAGTATCCGTCACGCAGTCCCAGGTACAGTTGGTTGCATTACTCATCGCCGTACTCGCGCCGAGCAACTTGTACTGGGATGCGGTCCGATCCCACTATCAAGGCCGCCATGCACACGGGACATTATTGCATGGTGACCTTATATGCCTCTTTGGAGCAGCTGCGTGGATTGGAGCTTGTTCAGTTGCAGATGCTCCTCTAGCTACTATTTCTATCGGGCTCGGAGTCGGCCCCTTGATGGCTTCGATGTCACTTCTGCCCCCTTGGTCTCGACGATGGGTTAGCTGGCGAAGGTCGTGGGCTAGGCGCCGCGCATGGAACATGCTAGGCGACTACATCGCTTCAACGGGCCTCGAACAGGGACTGATACTGCTTTCAAGTGCCTTTCTGTCGGTGGCCGCCGTGGGTGCCCTACGATTGGCGCAGACTGCCATCGGTCCGGTAGCGGCCCTTCTCATAGCCGTTGAAGCCACAGCTCTCCCGCGCTTACGTGACCGACGATCGAAGGCTTCTCGGGACAACTTACGATGGGCTGCGCCGCGCTTCGGCGGTATCGCGATACTCTGTATCTGCGCGGGGGTCGGCCTTTCGCTACTACCGATTCATATCGGAGAAGCGCTCTTTGGCCCCTCTTGGGTGGCGGCTGCGGCAGTCGTCGGGGCGATCGCGGTACGACAGGCCGCAATTGCACTCACCGCGGGTGCTGTTCTTGCATTGCGCACGACCGAGCGAACCGGCACGATCTTTCGGATACGAGCAACGATGGCCCTTCTGTCCATAGCGATTTTGCCGATCGTTCTCGGCCGTGGAGACTTGGTTCTTTTCGCCTGGTCAATTGTCGCACTCCAGTTTTTGACCAGCGTAGTATTCGTGTCTGCGACACGCCGCTCCCCTCGGCCGCCGCGCAACGCACACATCTCATCATAATCCCAGCACCTCGTCATAGATGTTGATGAGCTGCCGTGTAGTTGCCTCCGGCGCCAGGATGGTCTGGTACCGTCTCCGCGCAGCATCTCGGAGGTGGATTGCTTCTTGGAGGGCAGTGGGCAACAGACTGGCGAGGGAGGCTGGCTCCGGCGCGCAGATCCATCCCGCTTCGCCGACAAGCTCCGGCGCTGCGCCCAAAGTCGTCGCCAACACCGGTGTTCCGCACGCAAGGCTCTCCATCACCGTTCGGCCAAAGGGCTCTTCCCAAAGCGCCGGAGCTGCGAGCAGGTCAGCTTGGCCGATGAGACGAAGCACGGAATGATGGGTTAGTCGAGGTACGAGCGTTAGCCCACTAGATTTGGCATGCACTCGGCGAATATCGGCTGCAAGCGGTCCGTCACCAACAATTGTCAGTGGTGGGCGATGGTGGAGGCGCGCCCATGCCTCGAGAAGCAAGAGGATGCCCTTTTCGGCCGAAAGTCGGCCTACAAAAACGATGCCGCCGCCGCCGCTGCCAAGCGACGGATCCGACTCCAAGCTATTATATTTTACGCATAAGCGCGCCCAATCGGGCATTGCCGGGCTGATTTGTTTCTCCATTGCGCGGGAAAGTACGATGAACCGTGCGGGTCGGGCTACCTTACTAACGAATCGGTAGGAGCGCTGTACCGCGTCGTGGAGCATCACACCTCCGCTATAGACAGAGCTTCCCCGGTAACAGCCGTACCGGACTCCTCTCCACGCGGTCGCAGATCGGCGGCAGAGGTCGCACGGAGCGTTCTCTCGAAAATGGTTTCCGCTCAAGCATGAAACGCGATAGTTCCTTAGAGTTTGAACGTAGGGTAGCCCCGCTGACGCAACGGCCGAAATCGCAGAATTACCGAGCCAAGGGAATAGGTTGTGGACATGGACAATGTCGGGCTGCGAGGAGGCGATAGCGTTTGCAACTTTGGCCTTGATGTCCGGGGAATACACAAGATGTCGTGCTAGCTCGACACGAGTGGCAGTATCCTTGGTCTTGCTCATAATGTATTCGACTTCGCAACCAGCCCGACGGAGATGTTCGACCTCTGCGGCCACACTAAGGGACTCGCCGCTCAGCTGCAAATAGTCGTTGTGGAGGACAAGGATTTTCATCGTCCTCGCCCCCGACAGGGGGTGGGAAACGATGTATGAGGTGTAGATGGTTCGAAGACGAATGAGAGCCCCAAACTTGCGGGTTGAGGCGCTATTCGGCGGAGCCATCTCACACTCGGGCTGTTCAGGGCTTGAGGGCGGTTCGGCTGGCTGCCTGCAAGGAAATCGACGACAGCGTAGCCGGGCTCAACACGTAAGTAGCCGCAGCAGGCTGCTGTTCGAGGCAGATTATTCCCCGGGGTCTGGGAAAGCTGGGTGCCCCCAAAGAATGAGCGATGCGTGCGTATCACCTTGGCAAAGGCGGCCCGCGTAGCACAGTAGTGGTAAGCCGCCACGCCTCGCGAAGGAGACCGACCGCGAACGGGCTGTTCCTGCGGATCGAGCTTTGGTGGCGCGCTAGCGATCAAAGCAGGAAAGTCGCACGGGGGAGGATCTCGTCGAACGGAGTCGACCACAGGCCTCGTCCAGATCGGGTCTGGCAGGCCTAAGCCGGGATCTAGCGCCAGCGTTCGCAAGTGCTGCTTCCCCCCTTTGTGTCTTGGGCACCATCTTCCTGTACTGCCACTACCCTAGTGCGTCATACCTTGATGAGCTAGCCCCAGTTTCCGGGCTAGCCTGATCTTAGCGAGCGTTTCTGCTGGTCACGGATGGTTTGGATCTTGTTTGGTCCTATGTCCTAAGTCCGGGGTGCCCACTGGTGCAGGTCGAAGATCTCGGCGAGGTGGTCTTGGGTGGGGGCAGGGTGACGCGCAAAGTCGTTTTCCCAGTTCAGGGGTGGTTTGAGGGATCTTGGGTCCCTGATGGCTAATTCTGGTTCGTCATGCGGCGGGGGTGAGGTGCAGGCGTTGGAGGTGGGTTG
>Ga0136637_1000334_pt1 | contig 10948 bp, 9 predicted proteins | sample AntDrymUQ8572106_2_FD_105497 | JGI IMG/M metagenome (GOLD analysis project Ga0136637, IMG submission 105497) | Polar desert sand microbial communities from Dry Valleys, Antarctica - metaG UQ857 (21.06) | ecosystem: Environmental > Terrestrial > Soil > Desert | place: Antarctica: Dry Valley... | reverse complement strand
GGCGATGCGGTCGGCCAAGCTCCAGGTTGACGTCCGCCGCGCGAGGACGTACTCGAACCGGACTTGGCCGCGTGCGAACCGACCCGCGACCCGCGCCGGCAGAGCGCCGCGCCCGACGGGCGAACCGGCGACGGCGATGCGGACGCGGCTGGGGTTGGAGACGCAGATGCGCACGGGCGACCGTCGCTTGCGCGTGGTGGCGCCCAGCGGCAGGTCGACCGAGCCCTGCGTCCAGCCCGCGGCCAGTCGCCCGTTCGCAAGCAGCCGCGTTCCGTCGATGCTCTGGACGGAGGTGCGCAGCGGCGGGCCCGGCTTGCCGTAGGTCCCGATCGTCATGCGCAGGCTGCCCGCGCCCGCGGGCAGGCGCGCCTCGCGCTGGCAGAGTGCCTGCCCGGGCTTGACGACCGCGACGAACTCCGGGTCGGGCACGCCGTTTGAGCCGGCGAGTCGCTCCTTGGGGCGCGCCGCGCCAAGCGCGAGGGCGATCACGAGGATCGCGCCGCCGATCGCCAGCACGATCAGCGGCGACCTGCCGTCAGTCGCGGCGGCGGAGCCCAAGGATGCTGAGCAGGAAGGAAGAGAAGAAGATCTGCAGGCCGATGATGATCAGCGCCGCCGCGGCGATCGCGAGCCGCTCCTCCGACAGGGCGCCGAAGCCGCGATTGACCCACGTCCCGACGATGATCACCGCCGCGACGACGCCCGTCAGGAGGATCGCGCCGCCGATCATCAGGCCGTGCTCGAGCCGGAAGCGTGCGCGCATACGATCGAACCAGGGGTCCTTCTCGCCCATGAAGTACGTGCCGTAGGCATGCGCGCAGAGCCCGAGCGCGACGATCTGCGTGCCGACGATGCACAGCAGCACCCCCGCGATCGACGAATGCAGGTTCCACGATCGCCCGAGGACCGAGATCTGGGTCAGCGAGATGAACGCGGCGATGAAGCCGATCACCAGCATCACCATGCCCGGGACGATGAACAGGTGCGTGGGGCTATGGACGAGCAGGAAGCGCAGATGGCGCCAGCCGTCGCGCCAGCGCGACAGCTTCGTCGTACCGCCACGGGGTGCGTAGGAGATCGGGGACTCGCGGATGTCGAGCTTCTCCTTGGAGGCGCGGATGACCATCTCCGAGGCGAACTCCATCCCGGTCGTGCGCAGGTCGAGCAGCGGGAGAATGTCGCGCCGGAAGCCGCGCATGCCGCAATGCGCGTCGCGGATGCCGGTCCGGAAGAACAGGTTCAGCGTGCCGCTCAGCAGCGGGTTGCCGATGTAGCGGTTGACCCAGTGCATCGCGCCCGGCTGGATGTTGTCCATGCGGTCGCCCATCACGAGCTGCGCGCCGTCGCGCAGCGTCTCGACGAAGCGCGGGATCTCGTCGAACGGATAGGTCATGTCGGCGTCGAGCATCACGATGTACTCGCCGCGCGCGGCTGCGAAGCCCGCGAGGTAGGCCGAGCCGTAGCCACGGCGCGGCTCGTGGACGACGCGCGCGCCGGCGGCCGCGGCGAGCTCGCCGCTGCCGTCGTCGGAGCCGTTGTCGGCGACGACGACCTCGCCGTGCAAACCCGCACCGGCCATCGCCGCGAGCGACAGGCGCACGCACTCCTCGATGTTCTCGGCCTCGTTGAGGCACGGGATGACGACCGATGCCTCGACGGCGGTCTCGGCCGCGCCGAGCCCTGGTGATGTGCTCTGAATCGAGGCCATGGCTTGGTCTTCGCGCGGCACCGGACCGGGCCGTCGCATAGAGTGAAACGCGCATGCGGCGAAAGGTTGCGCAGCTGGTTGAAGAGTAGCGGAGCCGCGGCGAGATCCGCCGCGTCTGGGACGCTGCGACAACAGATGCGGATCCTGCTCGTCTACGACTGCCTTTTCCCGCACACGATCGGCGGCGGCGAGCGCTGGTACCGCAACCTCGCCGGGCGCCTCGTCGCCGACGGCCACGACGTCACGTACCTAACGCTGCGCCAGTGGGACCGCGGCACAGGGCCCGAGCTGCCCGGCATCGCTGTCTGCACGGCGGGCCCGCGGATGGCGCTGTACGTCGGCGACCGGCGCCGGATCGCGCCGCCGCTGGTGTTCGGCGCTGGCGTCCTCTGGCACCTGCTGCGCCGCGGCCGCCGCTACGACGTCGTGCATACCGCGTCCTTTCCGTTCTTCTCGCTGCTCGCTGCGGCGCTCGTGCGCCCGCTGCACCGCTACGGCCTCGTCGTCGACTGGTTCGAGCTGTGGTCGCGCGAGTACTGGCACGACTACCTCGGCCCCCGCGCCGGACGCGTCGGCTGGGCCGTGCAGCGGCTGTGCCTGCGCGTCCCGCAGCGCGCGTTCACGCTCGCGCGGTCGACGGCGCAGCGGCTGCGCGCCGGCGGCGTGCACGGCGACGTCGAGGTCCTGACAGGCCTGCAGGACGTGGCCCCTGCGACGGGGCCGCCGCGCGCCGCGCAGCCGCTCGTCGTCTTCGCCGGGCGCCATATTCCGGAGAAGCGCGTGCCGGCGCTCGTGCGCGGCTTCTCGGCGCTGCGCGAGCGCGCGCCCGAGCTGCGGCTCGTGATCTACGGCGACGGCCCGGACCGCGCGAAGGTCCTCGCGCTGATCGACGACGAGGGCCTCGGCGACGTCGCGTGCGCCCCCGGCTTCGTCGATCGCGACGAGCTCGAGGACGCGCTAGCCGGAGCGCTGTGCATGGTGCTGCCATCGCGTCGCGAGGGCTACGGTCTCGTCGTCGTCGAGGCGTCCGCCCTCGGCGTGCCGAGCGTCGTCGTCGCCCACCCCGACAACGCCGCGACCGAGCTCGTCGACGAGGGCGAGAACGGCTTCGTCGCCGCCTCCGCCGAGCCGGAGGAGATCGCCAACGCCATCCTGCGTGTGCGCGCGGCCGGCGAGCCGCTGCGCCAGTCGACGGCCGCGTGGTTCGAGCGAAACCGCGAGCGGCTGTCGCTGACGAGCTCGCTTGACCGCGTCGCCGCGGCCTACGCCGATCCACGTCGCATCGCGCGGTCGTAGCTCGCGGCGGTCGCGCGCGCGGTCGCGGCCCACGTGAAGCGCGCGGCCCGCTCGCACCCGGCGGCGCGCAGCCGCGCCGCCTCGGCGGGATCGGACAGGATCCGCTCGATCGCCGCCGTGATCGCCCGAGGATCGCCGGGATCGAACAGCAGCGCCGCGTCGCCGGCGACCTCCGGCAGCGAGCTTCGGTTCGAGCACGCGACGGGGACGCCGCCGCGCATCGCCTCGAGCACCGGTAGGCCGAAGCCCTCGTACAGCGAGGGGAACACGAACACGTCGGCGATCGCGTACAGGCCCTCGAGCTCGGCGCCAGAGACCCAATCCAGCAGGCGCACGTCGTTCGCGACGCCGAGCGCCACGGCGCGCTCGCGCAGCGTGCGCTCGTAGGGCGTGGGATAACCGGGCACGACGAGCACCGGCCGCCGCTCGGGCGCGATCGCAGCGAGCGCCTCAAACAGACGGGCGAGGTTCTTATGCGGGCGCTTGGCCGACACCGACAGCACGACCCGGCGCTCGCCGAGCGCATAGCGCTCGCGCAGCACGGAATCGGGTTGCGCAGCGCCCGCCGCCGTCGTCCCGACCCCGAGCGCCACGACGTCGAGCTTGCGCTCGGGCACGTGCAGGTAGCGCCGCACGTCGGCACGGGTGGACTGCGAGTCGACGATCACGCGGTGCGAGCGGTGCGCCGCGGCCGGCACCAGCATGCGCATGCCGAGGCCGAGCACGCCGAAGTGCGCCTCGGGCACGACGCGATAGAGCAGGTCGTGGATCGTGACGACGCGGCGGAAGCTTCCGCGCACCGGGGCCGTGCTGGCGAGGCTGTGCAGGACGTCGACGCCGGCGCGCCGCGCGAGCCCGGGCAGCAGCTGCTGCTCGCCGCGCACCCATTGGACGCGGCTGCGGGCGAAGACCGGCACCTCGACGACCTCGGCAAACTCGTCCCATTCCCCGCCCGCGGCCCGCGCCTCACGGTTGACGAACGCCGTCACGCGCAGGTCGGGGCGCTCGCTCGCCAGCGCGCGCAGCAGCTCGCGGGCGTAGACCTCCATGCCACCCTGCTCGCCGGGGACCAGGAAGACGAGGTTCAGGCCGACGTGCACGGGCCGGACCGTAGCGCGGCCGGCCGCCGGGGCTTGCGAGACTGAGCGCGATGGCGCCACTCGTCTCCGTCCTGCTACCGACCCGCAACCGGCTCGAGTTCCTCGAGCAGGCGATCGCGACAGTGCGCCGCCAGGACGACGGCGACTGGGAGCTGATCGTGTCCGACAACAACTCCGAGCAGGACATCGCTGGACATGTCGCGGCGCTGCGCGACGATCGCATCACCTGCGTGCGCACCGCTGCGTTCGTGCCGGTCACGCAGAACTGGAACCACGCGCTCGCCCATGCGAGCGGTCGCTACGTGCTCATGCTCGGAGATGACGACGGCCTCATGCCCGGCTACATCCGGCGGCTGCGCGAGCTCGTCGAGCGTTTCGAGGAGCCGGACGTCGTCTATTCGGGCGCCTACATCTACGCATACCCGGACGTCATGCCCGACGACCCCCAGGGATACCTGCAGCCCTACGGCTACGCGAGCTTCCTGCGCGGTCGCAGCGAGCCGTTCGTGCTCGATCCGAGGGTCCGCCGCCGGCTTGTCAAACACGCGATGCACTTCCGCGCGAAGTACGGCTTCAACATGCAGTTCTCGACCGTGTCGATGCGCCTGGTGCAGCAGCTCGCGCCACGCGGACCGTTCTACCAGTCGGCGTTTCCCGACTACTACGCGACTAACGTCGCGTTTCTCGCCGCGCGCGAAGTCGTCGTCGAGCCGCGCCCGCTCGTCGTGATCGGGGTGACGCCGAAGTCCTATGGATTCTTCCATGCTCATGCGCGCGAGGACGCGGGCAAGGCATTTCTCGGAACGGTCAGCGACGAGCGCGCGGCTCGACGCCTGGAGCAGGTGATGCTGCCCGGCAGCAACATCAACGCGGGCTGGCTGTCGGCGCTGGAATCGATCCGGGCGCGCTATCCGGACCTGGTCCCGGCTCAGCCCGACCACCGACGCTTCCGCCTCCTGCAGGCGGCGTACACATACGAGGGCTGCTGCCTCGACAATACGGTCGGGCCGCAAGATCTCGCCACGCTGGAAATGCGGCTGCGGCCGTGGGAGCGGCGGGTCGCGCGAGGGCTCGTGCGGGTCGCTCGCAGTGTCGGCAAGGACGCCCGGCATCCACTGCCTGGGCCGCTGCGCCGGACGATCTCCTCCGGCCTGCACTGGGGATTCACTCGCCAGCACGTCAAGTGGGACCCACCAAAAGTGCGCGGGCGCTACCGCACCCTGCTGGACGTCTACGAGGCCGACGTCCGCGCCTTGCCCAGCACGAGGGTGTAGGCCGCGCCGCGCAGGCCGTGGCGCTCGATCGGCGCCAGTCCTCGAGCGATCGCCTTGCCGGCGAGATGCGCGATGTTCTCGCGCAGCCAGGACGCCCCCGGCCGGCGCAGCGCGTAGTGCCACGCGAACGCGTTCCAGTGCAGGCTGCCCGGATCGGTCGCGGTGAGCTGCAGCGGCTGAAGGCCGGCCGCGCGACCGCGCGCGACGACGGCGGCGGGCGGCAGCAGGAACAGGTGACGCGGCGCGTCGACGTGCGGCCAGCGCGGCCCGAGCACGCGCAGCCCGAACGCGTGCGGGTTGGGCGTGGCGATGACGAGGACGCCACCGGGAAGCAGGCTCTCGGCCGCGGCCTCCAGCAGCGCCCACGGCCGCGGCACATGCTCGATCACGTGCCAGGCGACGATTGCCTGCGCCGGGCCGAGCCCTCCGAGCTCGTCCTCGCTCGAGGCCGACTCCACGACCTCTATGCCGAGCTTCGCGCGCAGGTGCGCGGCGGCCGCGGCGTCCGGCTCGATCGCGGCCAAGTCGAAGCCGGCCTCGAGCGCTTGCAGCGCGAAGATGCCGTCGCCCGGGCCGATCTCGACAAGCCGTCCCGTCGCCGCGTGGCGCTGCACGATCTCTATGCGGTAGCGCTCGACCGCCGCTTGTGCGCGCAGTTGCTGCAGCTCGGGCAGGCCGAAGTACGTAGGCGGATAGAAGCTCGCGAGATCCGCGGGAACGTCGGCGAGGTGCAGCACGCCACACGCCAGGCAGCGCCGGTAGCAGAACGCGTCGTCGCGCACGCCTCGATTGTGATCGCGCGTCACAAACGCGTCCACGCATCCGGCGCCGCATAGCGGACATAGGTGGACCATCGCGGGCGACGCTATCCCAGGCATGCTCGCCGAGCGGTCAGCCGGGTCGCGCCCGCGGTCCCCAGGCGAACCGCGCGAGCGCCTCTCGCACCGCCGGGCTGCCCGTCTGGTACTGCCGCGTCTGGTTGTCCGCGACGAGCAGCTGCGACTGATCGCCCTGCCAGAACACGTCGGCGTCAGGCCACGAAGCGGATGTTCTCGCCACGCCGTCGCGGCCGACGACGGTCGTCGTCAGACGGCGCCGGTCCAGCTGCGCGGTCAGACTCCCGCGGCCGGCCTCGAAGCGGTACGTCGCGTTCTTGGAGTCCAGCGCGCCCGTCTCGAGCGACAGCAGCAGCTCGCGACCGATCGCGAACGCGTTCGTCCGCAGGTGGGGAGACGGAAACCCCGCGTACGTCGCGAGCTGACCCGGCAGGTCCGACGCAGCCCGCGCGAGCCGACGCGCGGGTCCGACCCGGGGCGCTGTGCTGACGGAACGCAGCGCTGGGGTGATCAGTCGCCTGTCGCCCAGCGTTCCGTGATAGCCGTTGGGAAGTCGCATGAGCGAGAGCGCGAACGAGCGGCGGCTGGCCCACGACCCGGACGCCGCCGCCGCGCCGGCGCGATCCCCGGCGAGCGGAGCGCACAGCATGCTAAGCCACCGTGGCGCCAGCAATTCCGAATAGGAGTTCAAGAAGAACAGTCGCTCGTGGGGTAGCTCGCGCGCCGCCGCGAGGTACGCCGTCAGATCGAAGCCGGCGTCGGCGATCGTGAGCTCGTGGACGACGAGCCCGCGTGCACGACGACGCACAGGGGCGAGTGCGTCGGCGTCCGGGAAGCCCTTGCAGAGCAGCACGAGATCGTGCTCGCAGCCGGCGTCGTAGCGTTCGTAGGAGGCGAGGAACGCGTCGAGCGGCTCGAGGCCGTTGGCGTGGCGCACGAGGTGGACGACCGCGACTGGCGGGCTCATCGAGGCGTCACCGTGCGACCGCTTGGCTTGCGTACAGGTCGCGGCGCATCCGCAGGCTGTCGACGAACGAGATCGTGAAGTCGATCGCGCCGTCCGGCGGCGGTCGACGAGGCTGCTTGCCCGCCGCGTTCCAACCGGCCAAGCGGCCCCGCAGTGCGGCGGCGTCATGCGAGATGACGAGGTCGCCGGCGACCACGACCGCCTCGGTCAAAAGCGCGCGCGCGCCTGCCCGCGAACGCAGCACCCCGTAGCGTCGTAGGACGTACCCGCGGCCGAAGCCGCCCTTTCGCCGCTGCTCTGCGGAGCGGTGGCCGAAGGTCGCCGCCCCGATGTGGACGGCGACGGCGTCCAGCGCGACAGCTGCACCCCAGCCCGCAGCTCGCAGGCGCAATGCGAGATCGAAGTCCTCCATGTAGGCGGGCAGCGACTCGTCGAGCCCGCCGAGCTGCTCCCACGCGGAGCGCCGTATCGCCGCGGCCGCGCCGGCCGGGCCGAGCAGCGCGGGCGTGTCGGCACGGACACGAGACGGTGGATGGCCCTGCCAGCGCGCGAACGCGGCGAGCGTGCGGTCGGCGGTGAGTCCGGCGCTGTCGACCGTCGCGCCGTCCGGGCGCACGAGCAGCGGCGCGACCGAGCCCAGCCGCGGCTCGAGCTCCAGCCGAGCGACGAGCCGCGCGACGAAGTCGGGACGCGCATCGACATCGTTGTTCATCATCAGGACGACATCGCCGCTGCCGGCCGCCGCCGCCGCGTTGCAGGCGACCGGGTAGGGCATATTGCGCTCGAGGCGCGTGATCTCGAGGTGCGGGAACGCCGCGCGAGCGCGCTCTGCGGTGCCCTCGTCGCAGCCGTTGTCGCACAGGTAGACGCGGTGTCTGCGCGTCTGGCGAGCGAGGTGCTCGAGGCAGCTGCGCGTGAGGTCCCAGCGCCGGTAGGCCACGAGCGCGACGTCGATCGAGAGGGCCGCCACGACCGTCAGGTTGCCAGCTGCCTCAGCGCGGCGCCACCCCGCGCGACCCCCCGCGCGCGGCGTCAGCGATCTCGGGCGGAAAGCGACCCAGCGCCAGCAGCAGCGCCGGGTAGGCGAGGACGGCGACGGCGGTGTGGCCGATCGGCGGTAGTCCCGGGATCAGGATGCTCGCGCCGGCGAGCACTCCCGCCGCGAGGATCCGCGGAGCCCGCCGCAGCGCAGCGGCCGCGCGCGGACGAGCGCGGAGCACGATCGTCAGCGTCACCGCCGCGAGCACGATCTCGGCGACGAGCACGCCGATCGCCGCGCCGGTCGCGTCATACGCAATGATCAACGCGGGCGTCAGCGTGAGCGCCACGGCGAGCGCGCACGCGTTCGCGACGAGGATCGCGCGATGGCGGTGCAATGCCAACAGCACGTAACCGCCGGCGACGGTCACGAACGTCGCGGCGAGCGCGATGCCCTGCAGTCGCAGCAGCAGAACGCTCGGATCCGAGGCGTCGCCGGCCAGCACGGTGATGATCGGCCGCGCCCCGAGCAGCAGCACGAGCGCTACCCAGATCCCGAGGACAAGCGCCACCTCGAGCAACCGCGTCGCTGTGCTGTCGAGACGCTCCCGGTCGTCGCGGGCCGCCCGCGCAAGGATCGGAAAGGCTGCGCCGAACACGAGCAGCGGTACGGCGAGCAGGACCTCGATGACGCGAAACGCCGTCGCGAGATACCCCGTCTGGCGATCGCTCGACAGCAGCGAGAGCGCGATCAAGGCTGTGCGGAAGTACAGCGTGTTCAGTGCGACGGCCGCCGCGTACGCCACCGTGTCGCGCAGCAGCGGCCACCAGCGCGAAACGTGAAAGGACGGGCGCAGCGGGATGAGCCTGCGCACGAGCAGCGCGGTCATCAGCAGGGCCACTGCGAACGCCGGGATCTGCGCGAGGAAGAACGGCTCGAGCTTCGCGCCGCCGACCACGAGCACCACGAGCAGCGCGACGAAGATCACCTGGCGCAAGAGCTCCACGATCGTGATCCAGCCGAAGCGCAGCTCCGCCTGCAGCGCCGACGCGAGCGTGGTCTGCACGGATTGAAGCAGCAGGGCGCATCCCGCAGCCAGCGTCCCGTAGACGAGCACCGACGGATAGCCGGCGACGACGGCGAATCCGACCCCGGCCACGACCCCGACGCACGTAAGCGCGATCCGGATGCCGAGCAGGTCGCGCATTATCGCGGCGCGGTCGGCCCCTGAGCGTGACGCATACTCGCGCATCGCGATCGCGGCGACCCCGGCCTCCGTCAGCCCCGCGACGACCGCTACGAGGGAGAGGACGGTCACGTAGCGCCCGAAGTCCTCGACGCCGAGGTGCCGGATCAACAGCGGCGCCGACAGAACGGAGAGCAGCGTCGCCGCGGCGAAGCCCGCTGCACGCATCGCGCCGCCGCGGGCGGCGATCGGCCCCGCGGCGCTGGTGTCGAGCAGGTCGGGCGGCGCCGGACCAGCCCCGGAAGCGCTCACCCCTCGCCGCCGAGCTCGTCCCGCCACCACGCAACCGTGTGCTCGATCCCGTCGCGCAGCTCGATCGCCGGGACGAAGCCGACCTCGTCGCGAAGCCGCGCGACGTCGGCCACGAGCGCCTGCGGGTCGCCCGGCCGCGGCGCCAGCGCGGCGATGTCCAGCAGCTCCGCGCCGCCCGCGGCGGCGCCGATCGCGGTGATGACGTCGCGCAGCCGCCATCCCTGGCCCGAGGCGATGTTGACCGCGCCGGTCACCGGGCTATCGAGCAGCGCGGCGAACGCGGCCGCGACGTCGGCGACGTGCATGAAGTCCCGGATCTGCGTGCCGTCGCCGGTCGCGACGCGCTCACCGGCGACGAGCGCGCGCGCGACGGCTGCCACGAGCCGCCCCGGCGCCTCGCCGGGGCCGTACACGAAGAAGATCCGGCCCCACGCGAGCTCGAGCCCGAACTCGCTGGCGGCGGCCTCGAGCAGCGTGCGCGTCGCGTGCTTGGCGACGCCGTAGAGCGTCGCGGGCTCCAGCGGTGTGAGGCCCTCAACGCACGGCCCGGCGTCGCCCCAGCGGTACTCCGCGCACGTGCCCGCCACGACCGCCCGCAGGCCGCCGCGCGCCGCGAACGCCTGCACGAGCGCGAGCGTCGCGGCCGCCCAGCTGACGTTCTCGGCAGACGTCCAGAAGCGCCCGTGCTCGCCGTACCAGGCGAGATGCAGCAGATGCGTCGGCGCGCTCGCGGCGAGCAGCGCGTCGTGCGCACCCAGGGCGAGCAGGTCGGCGCGATGCCAGCGCACCGCTGCGGGCGCCTGCGGCGGCGGATCGCGGCGTGTGACCGCGTGCACCTCGAACCCGCGCTCCACCAGCGGCTCCAGCACGCACCGGCCAATGAAGCCGCTCGCGCCGGTCACGAGCACGCGGCGCTCGATCACGGCACGAAGTCCGGGTGCCTGCGGTCCCGGTCGGAGATCGTCCGCTCGCCGTGCGGCGCCGGCCACGGGATCGCGAACGCCGGGTCGTCCCAGCGCACCCCGCGCGCTGCCTCGGGGACGTACACGTGGCCCATGAGGTAGTGCACCTCGCAGTCGTCGGTGAGCGTCTGAAAGCCGTGCGCAAGCCCCGTCGGCAGGTAGAAGCCGCGCCGGTTGTCGGCGCTGAGCTCGACGGCGTGCCACTCGAGGTACGTGTCGGACTGCGGTCGCAGGTCGACGCCGACGTCCCAGATCTTCCCGCGGACGCAGCGCACGAGCTTCGCCTCGCCGTGGGGCGCGGCCTGGAAGTGCAGACCGCGCAGCGTGT
>Ga0136637_1000332_pt1 | contig 10967 bp, 14 predicted proteins | sample AntDrymUQ8572106_2_FD_105497 | JGI IMG/M metagenome (GOLD analysis project Ga0136637, IMG submission 105497) | Polar desert sand microbial communities from Dry Valleys, Antarctica - metaG UQ857 (21.06) | ecosystem: Environmental > Terrestrial > Soil > Desert | place: Antarctica: Dry Valley... | reverse complement strand
GGAGTTGTCCGGCTCGATCATGCAGAGCTCGTTGCCCTCAGGGTCGGCGAGCACGACGTGAGCATCGTCCGCGCCCTGACCGATGTCGATGTGGCGGGCGCCGAGCTCGACCAACCTCGCGACGGTTTCCTGCTGGTCGTCGATGGATGTGGTCGTCAGATCGAGATGGATGCGGTTCTGGCCGACCTTCTGCTCCGGGACCGGCAGGAAGAGGATCCGGAATCTGGTGCCATCTGTCGGCACGAGACCGATCTCATCAGGGGTCTCGTCGTCGATCTCCCAGTGCAACGCGTCGGCCCAGAAGCGGGCGAGCCGGAGCGGGTCGTTCGCGTCGAAGCACAGGGCGACGAGCCGCGAAGTCATCCCGTTCTGCGGCATCCGGCCGACCGAGTCGTCTCTCACCATCAACAAGACGGGACACTCTCATGCACGGGCAAGTTTGAGCCACCTGAGAGCTCCCGTGGCGCTGGGCTGCTCCTCCCACCGGCAGGGGAGTGCGGGAGGTGCACCAACTGACATCGCGCGGTCCTGACATAATGTACGTTATCGGCGATCCCGGGTCGTGGCGAACGAGTCCGCTGCGGCCTGGATCCTGGCGACGTACGTCGGCCAGGTGGTCCCGTCGAGGACCTGGTCGTGGTCAGGTCCGGCCCGCCCGTCGATCAGCTCCCGGACGATGTCGGCATGGCCGGCGTGGTGGGCTGTCTCGCCGACCATGCGGACGAGCAGAACACCCAGGGTGGTGTCGCGCCGGTCCGCGGGCCAGTGGGCCACCTGCCCAGGGGTGAGCAGGTCGAGCTCGGCGATCGTCTGGTCGGCGTGCGCACAGGCGCGTTGGTAGAGCCCGACGAGGTAGGCGCTGGTCTCGTCCGCCGTCGCCCACATGTCGGCGCCGTCCCAGATCGAGCCGTCCTCGACCCAGGACATGGTCTCCGGCGCGGCGCGGTCGAACGACTCGCCCAGGTATGCGTACTCCAGCCCGGCCAGGTGCTTGACCAGACCGAGCAGGTTCGTGCCGGTCGGGGTCCGCGGCCGGCGGAGGTCGTACTCGCCCAGGCCCTCGAGCCTGGACAGCAGCCCGGCCCGGCTGGCCTGCAGGCTGTGGTGCAGCTCCGCCTTCAGGTCAGCCATCCGGCCACCTACCGACGTCCGGTGGTTGAACCATGGCCTCACCGTACGCACGCGGCGGCCCCGGCGTGGCTCCGCTACCCGGTGTGCCCATGGTGGGCCGGGAACCGTGCTCCGAGACCGGACGTCGCATTGGTGACACCCCGCCCCACAGCGATGGAGACGCCATGCGCACCTGCCGACAAGCTCTCGCCGCCACCGCCCTGGCGGCTGCGGTCGCGCTGCTCGCCGGGTGCGGCCAGGAGGACGCGACCGACGACAGCGGCGCCGGCTCGGGTGGCGGGACCACGGTGGAGCCGACCACGCCGGGCCCCGCTCCCACCGACCCGGTGCCACCGACCCAGGGAACGGCGTCGCCGACCGATGCTCCGCAGTCGGTGGTCGACCAGTCGATCAGTCTCCTGGCGGAGCAGCTCGGTGTCGCCTCCGACGAGATCGAGGTCGTCAGCGCGACGGAGGTCGAGTGGCGCGACGGGTCGATCGGGTGCGCGAAGAAGGGCACCGCCTACACCCAGGCACTGGTGAACGGGGCGCTCGTCGAGCTCACCGTCGATGGCAGGACGTACGCGTTCCACCAGGGTGACCAGCAGCCGCCGTTCTACTGCGCGACGCCGAGCGAGCCGGCGGCCGGGTCGTGAGCGAGTCGGTCGTCGACCAGTCGATCACGCTGCTCGCCGAGCAGCTCGGCGTGGACGCCTCGGCCGTCGAGGTCCACCGGTCGCTCGAGGTGACCTGGCGCGACGGGTCCATCGGATGCCCGAAGCCGGGGTTCATGTACACCCAGGCACTGGTGCCCGGCCAGCTTGTCGAGCTCACCGTCGATGGCACGACGTACGCGTTCCACCAGGCCCAGGGCAGACCGCCGTTCTACTGCCCGAACCCGACCGAGCCGCCGCCGAGCTGACTGGTCCCGCGCTCGAGGTCAAGCAGCCACTGCTTGCGCGCCAGCCCGCCGCCGTACCCGGTCAGCGTCCCACTGCTGCCGATCACCCGGTGGCACGGGATGATGATCGAGATCGGGTTCCGCCCGTTCGCGAGCCCGACCGCGCGCGACGCCCCCGCTCGTCCGATCTGCGCGGCCAGCTCCCCGTACGAGCACGTCGCGCCGTACGGGATGGTGCGCAACCCGTCCCACACCTGGCGCTGGAACTGCGTACCGGCCGGCGCGAGGGGGACGTCGAACGTCGTGCGCTCCCCCGCGAAGTACGCCTCGAGCTCGTCGGCCACCTCGTCGAACACCGAGTCGTCGCGCACCCATGACGGGTCGGGCTGGCTGGCCTGGTGGCGCTGCTCGCTCATCCAGACCCGGGTGATCGCTCCGTGCTCCGCGGTCACGAGCAGCGGACCGATCGGGCTGTCCACCGTGGTCCAGGCGGTGTCCGTCATGTCGGTGGTCATGCCGGTCTGGGTACCCATCGCCGTCTCCTCGGTCTCGTCGCGGTCTTCTGGTCTCATGCCGCCGACGCGTGCCACACGTGACGCAGCGCGTACGAGCGCCACGGCCGCCACCGCTGCGCGACCGCTTCGAGCGACCGCTGGTCCGACGGCAGGCCCAACCGCGTCGCGCCGGCCTTGACGGCCAGGTCGGTTGCCAGGAACACGTCCGGGTCCGAGAGCGCCCGCATGCGCAGGTAGTGGGCGGTCCACGGACCGATCCCCGGGACCGCGGCCAGCTGCGCCTCCGCCTCGTCGCGGTCGGCACCGGCGTCGAGGCAGACCGTCCCGTCCGCGAGCCGCTGCGCCAGCGCCTGCAACGTCGCCGCTCGCCGGGTCGTGACGCGGAACGACGCCGGGTCGGCGGCAGCCAGCGCTCCGGCGGACGGGAACGTGTGGGTCAGTGACCCGCTCGGCACCGGCAGCCGGTCACCGTGGGCCTGGACCATGCGAGCGGCCAGCGTCCTCGCCGCAGCCACGGACACCTGCTGGCCGAGCACCGCCCGCATCGCCATCTCTGTCGGGTCCACCGCACCGGGCACCCGGATGCCGGGCCTGGCCGCCACGCTCGGCGCCAACGCGGGGTCCGCACCGAGCGACGCGTCGATCGCCACCGGGTCCGCGTCGAGGTCCAGCAAGCGGCGGCAGCGGGCCACCGCCGCGGTGAGGTCGGCGGGATGTCGCAGGTGCAGCGTTGCGGTGACGGCGCCGATGCCCGGCACGAGCTCGACGACAGCTGCACCCCGCGGCAGCCGAAGGGTCCGCCGGTACGTGCTGCCGACGACCTCCTCGACACCCGGGACGGCGCGGGCAGCCAGGAACGCCCAGAGGTCCTCGAGCGCCGCCGGGTGACGGTAGGCCAGCCTGAGCTCCACCCGCCCGGTCTCCCCCGTGTCGGGCTCGCGCCCGGCCCCGGACCGGCGTCGGTGAGCCGTGCGCAGCTCGCTCGGTGTGCTCGCGTACACCTCACGCATCGTGTCGTTGAACTGCCGGATGCTGGCGAACCCGGCCGCGTACGCGATCTCGGTGATCGACATCGCGGTCGTCTCCAGCAGGGTGCGAGCGGTGTGGGCGCGCTGCGTACGGGCCAGCCGGAGCGGACCCGCACCGAGCTCGTCGACGAGCGTGCGGTGCACCTGGCGGACGCTGTAACCGAGGCGGTGGGCGAGACCGTCGACACCGTCTCGCTCGACGACGCCGTCCGTCACGAGGCGGACAGCTCGGGCCGCGAGGTCGGCGCGCGTGCTCCACTCCGGGGCGCCGGGGACCACGTCCGGCCGGCACCGCCGGCACGCCCGCAGGCCGGCTGACTGCGCCTGCGCGGCCGACCGGAAGAAGCGCACGTTGCAGCGCAGCGGCGTCCGCGCGGGGCAGCTCGGTCGGCAGTAGATCCCGGTCGTCGTGACCCCGGTGTAGAACACACCGTCGAAGCGGGCATCCCGGCTCGCCACCACGCGGTACCGCGCCTCGTCATCCAGCATGCGACCATCCTCGCCGACGACCGGGCGTCCAGCTAGCGGGAATCGGACTCCGCGGGTCATCGGTTTCGGGTCGAACCTCCACCAGACTGTCCGTCGTGCGCACGTACCCGTTCCTGGAGCACGAAGGACCGATCCCGTTCGCGCACCGAGGCGGTGCCGGGTGGAGCGGGCGCGGTCCGATCGAGAACTCGCTGGCCGCGTTCCAGCGGGCGATCGACCTCGGCTACCGCTACCTCGAGACCGATGTGCACGCCACGTCGGACGGCGTGCTTCTGGCGTTCCACGACAAGGTCCTGGACCGGGTCACCGACAGCGCCGGGCGGGTCGCCGCGCTCCGCGCCGAGGAGGTGGCTCGGGCCCGGATCGGTGGCGAGGAGCAGATCCCCCGCCTGGACGACCTGCTCGGGACGTTCCCGTCCGCCCGGTTCAACATCGACGTGAAGCACGTGAGCGCGATCGGTCCACTCGTGGATGCGGTGCGGCGAACGGCGGCGCTCGACCGGGTATGTGTCGGCTCGTTCTCCGACCGCCGGCTGGGTGCGGTCCGGGCAGCGCTCGGCCCGGACCTGGCCACGTCGTTCGGCCCACGCGGCGTGATCGCCGTACGCGCTGCCGCCGAGCTGGGCGTGCTCCAGCGACTGGTCCGCGCGGGCGTGCCCTGCCTGCAGGTGCCGCCGACGTTCGGCCGGCTCCGGGTGATCACCACGCGGTTCCTCGAGACGGCGCACCGGCTCGGCCTGCACGTGCACGCGTGGACCATCGACGACCCGGCCGAGATGGTGCGCCTCCTCGATCTCGGCGTCGACGGCATCATGACCGACGACCTGATCGCCCTGCGCGAGGTGCTCTGCGCACGCGGCCAGTGGAATCCGCATGACTCGAACAATGCAAGCTGATCGATCGTCGCCGCAGCAACCGCGGACGGGCCGTCAGCCGACCAGCATGCGCGCGTCACAGCCGATGCGCTCGTACGTGCGCATCGCCCGGCTGTCCAGCGACAGAAGCGTGGCTCGCGCTGCTTCGGCCGACGCGCCGATCAGCGCGTCGTACACGGCGCCTCCGGTGATCAGGAGACCCGGTAGGCGCACGAGGAACCGCTGGAGGTCCTCGGCGGACAGGACCAGCGGGGAGGCGGGGAAGGCGGCAGCAAGGAACGAGCCAACCAGGGTCGGGTCTGCTCGGTGCGGCGGAGGCAGTCTGGTGAGCACGCTGTAGGTCTCGAGCAGTGCGTGGCCGACCGCGAGCGGAGCTCCCGCCACGGCGTCGCGTGCGGCGCCGTGCGACTCGTGCCAACTCGCGAAAGCTGCGACCACCACGCTCGAGTCGACCGCGATCACCGCCGTACCTGCTCCAGCGTCTGCCGCACCTCCGCGGCGGTCAAGGTCGGCATCGCTTCGTCGGCGACGGCGACGACGGTTCCCTCGCGTTCCTCCAGACGCATCGCCACGACCGGCAGGTCGACCTCGAGGTGTCCGTCGACGAGCACCACGTCGAGCTGGACGCCGGCTTTGAGATTGAGTGCATCTCGCAGCGGCTTCGGGATCACGATGCGCCCGCCATGGTCAATGGTTGTACGCATGGGATGACGCTACCATCGAGAACCCGCGCACCCCTGGCGTCGGCTCGCGTGCCCGAGCGCGCCGGCTGGTTCGACCCGGCAGACTGCGTCCGTGACGGTCGAGCCGGCGGCACCCGCTCCCCCCTCATCCACGCGTACCGCGCCGCGGGGCGAGCTGCGCGGCTGGTACTTCTACGACTGGGCCTGCTCGGCCTTCAACACCACCGTGGTCACGGTCTTCCTCGGTCCGCTGCTGACCGACGTGACCGAGGTCGCCGCCGACCCGGAGGGTTTCGTCCACCCGTTCGGCATCGCGGTGCGAGCCGAGGCGTTCTTCCCGTCCGTCGTGTCGCTCTCGGTCGTGCTGCAGGTCCTCGTGCTGCCCCTGGTCGGCGGCATCGCCGACCGCACCCAGCGCAAGAAGCCGATGCTTGCGCTGTTCGCCTACGTCGGCGCGTTCGCCACGATGGGCCTCTACTTCCTCGACGGCGAGCGCTACCTCCTCGGCGGGGGACTCTTCGTCCTGGCCAACATCGCGTTCGGCGCCGCGCTCGTGGTCTACAACGCGTTCCTGCCCGAGCTCGCGGCGCCCGACGACCGCGACGGCGTCTCCGCGAGAGGCTGGGCGTTCGGCTACCTCGGCGGCGGGCTCCTGCTGGCGCTCAATCTCGTGCTCTACGCCTCGCGCGACGCGATCGGCGTCAGCGAGGGCGATGCAGCCCGGATCAGCATCCTGTCCGCCGGGGTCTGGTGGGCGCTGTTCACCCTGGTCCCGCTCAAACGCCTCCGCACCCGTCGATCCTCGACGTCTGGTGAGCCGAACCTGCAGGGGGTCCGCGTCGTCAGCGGCGGCTTCCGCCAGCTCGCCGGCACGCTCCGCGAGATCCGCGGGTTCCCGCAGACGCTCCTGTTCCTGGCCGCGTACCTGCTGTTCAACGACGGCATCCAGACCGTCATCGCGCTGTCTGCCACCTTCGGCACCGAGGAGCTCGGGCTGGCGCAGCAGACCCTCATCATCGCGATCCTTGTCGTGCAGTTCGTCGCGTTCGGCGGCGCGCTGCTGTTCGGGCGACTCGCGCTCCGGTTCGGCGCGAAGCGGCTGATCCTGGCCAGCATCGTGGTCTGGACCGTCGTCGTGACGGCCGCGTACTTCTTGCCGGAGCGGCGCGCTCTGCCGTTCTTCGCGCTCGCCATCGGGATCGGCCTGGTGCTCGGCGGCAGCCAGGCGCTGTCCCGATCACTGTTCTCCCAGATGATCCCGCGCGGAAAGGAGGCCGAGTACTTCGGTCTGTACGAGATCAGCGAGCGCGGCACGAGCTGGCTCGGGACCGCCCTGTTCGCCCTCGCACTGCAGGTGACCGGCAGCTACCGGGTGGCGATCATCTCGCTGGTCGTCTTCTTCGTGCTCGGGTTCGCCGTGCTCAGCCGCGTCGACGTCCGGCGGGCCATCAGTGAGGCCGGGAACGTCGTGCCGGCCCGGGTCTGACGATGCAGCCGGCCGGCGCGCCGCGGCGACCCGGAACCGCGAGGCGGAACAGGATCACGAGTCCGGCCGTTGTGCAGGTCGAGACCCGGGCAGACCGATCCAGTCGTTCGGCAATCCGAAACACCCGTGGAACCCGAATCACGGGAAAGGCCACACCTTCTTTGGGGGACCGTCATGGCAGAGCGAGCACTCCGTGGGACGCGGCTCGGTGCCGTCAGCTACGAGAACGACACCGCGGTGGAACTCGCACCGCGCCAGGTCGTGGCGTTCCGCTGCGCCAACGAGCACACGTTCTCGCTCCCGTTCGCCGAAGAAGCCGAGCTGCCGACGACGTGGGAGTGCCGCCGGTGCGGTGCGGTCGCGCGGCGGGTCGACGGCGCCGAGCCGTTGGTCAAGGCGGTCAAGCCGGCCCGCACGCACTGGGACATGCTGCTCGAGCGGCGCACCGTCGACGACCTGGAGGAGCTGCTCGCCGAGCGGCTGGCACTCCTGCGCGGCCCGAAGCGGGCCGCCCGCAAGTCGGCCTGAGCTCGGTCCGAAGGCGCGTGTCATCGGACCGTAAGGGTCGCGCTGACCACGTCCCGCGCAACGTTCCCGGATAGTGAGACCCATGCCCCTCGACTCCAGACTGGCCCGCCTGTTCGCCGTCGGCGCAGGCATGGCGACGGCGGCCACGCTGCTCGTGGCCTGCGGCGCAGCCGAGCCGGCTGCGGAGCCACCACCGCCGATCCAGACCGAAGCGAGGTCGACAGCGACCTCGTCAGCTGACTCCCCGGAGCTGGGTTCGGTCCCGCCGACCAGCGCCACGCAACCGAGCGAAGCGCCGGCGGCAGTCCCCGAACAGCTCGACTTCACCGCCGAGACCGTCGACGGGGCCACGTTCGACGGGAGCAGCCTCGCCGGCAAGGACGCCCTGGTCTACTTCTGGGCTCCGTGGTGCTCCACCTGCCGTCGCGAGGCGCCCGGAGTCGTCGACACGGTCGGCTCGTACGAAGAGCTGGCCTTTGTGACGGTGGGCGGCCGCAGCGGCGACCCGGCCGCGATGGCCGACTTCGTCGCCGACGTGGGCTTCGACAACGAGACGAATGTCGCGGACCTGAGTGGCGACATCTGGGCCCGGTTCGAGGTGACCCTCCAGCCCGCCTACGCGTTCGTGGACGACTCCGGCACGGTCGAGATCGTCTCCGGCCCGCTCGACGAGGACGACCTGGGCGCGCGCATCGACGCCCTGCTCGCGAGCTAGGAGCAACCCGGGTGCAGGCCCCGTACGCCGTCGCGCTGGCGGCCGGTCTGGTGGCCGCGTTCAACCCGTGCGGGTTCGCCCTCCTTCCGGCGTACCTCGCCCTCGTGCTCGGCGACCAGAACGGTTCGTCGGGCGCCGCGGTCCGGCGCGCGCTCGGGATGAGCGCCGCCATGACCGCGGGCTTCGTCGCGGTATTCGGGGCGTTCGGCCTCGTCGTGGTGCCGCTCGCTCTCGCCGTCGAGCAGCACCTGCCGTGGGTGACAGTCGTGATCGGGATCGCGCTCGCGGGGATGGGCGTCTGGCTGGCGGCGGGGCGCCAGCTCACGGTCTCCTTGCCGCGCATGCGCGGCGGCGCACCCGCGGCGACCATGCTCTCGATGGTCGGCTACGGCGTGGCGTACGCGGTCGCCTCGCTGTCATGCACGATCGGGCCGTTCCTCGCGCTCACCTCGACCACGTTCACGAATGTCGGGCTGGTGGCCGGGGTCGCGATCTTCGTGACGTACGCGATCGGGATGGGTCTCGTCATCGGCGTGCTCGCCGTCGCGGTCGCGCTCGCTCGCGGGGCGTTGGTGGGTCAGCTCCGCCGGGTGATCCCCTACGTCAGCCGCGCCTCGGGTGTCCTCATGATCGTCGCCGGGGCGTACGTCGTCTACTACGGGATCTACGAGCTCCGGCTCTTCAGCGGGCAGACCGACGGCCAGGACCCGGTTGTCGGCGCCGCCGTCGAGATCCAGGGCCTCATGGCGCGCTGGGTCCAGGCCGTCGACCCCTGGTGGTGGGTGTTCGGCCTGGCCGTCCTGGTCGGCGTCGGCGAGCTGGTCCGGCGCTCACGGGCGAGCACCCGTGAGACCGCGAGCGTTCCTGGTCGCACGCCGGATCAGTGACGGGTGGTCGTCACCGGCCGACGGCGGGGTCGTCGTCGACGAGCTCACCGCGCACCACCTGGTGGCCAGTCCAGGCCGTGGCGCGGGTCTGCATCCGCCTGGTCAGGAGCGCCAGCAGCATGCGACGGAACAGCGGCCTGGTCAACGGCAGAAGCATCGCGAGGCCCACCACGTCGGTGAGGAACCCCGGCGTCAGGAGCAGGGTGCCGCCGACGACGACCAGGCCGGCGTCGGCGAGCTCGCTGCTCGGCAGCCGACCGGACTGCAGCGCGGCCCGCAGCGCCGACCACGTGTTGCGGAACTCCCGGCGGACGAGCCATGCGCCGAGGACGCTCATCGTGACCAGCAGCAGCACTGTCCACCACGGACCGATCGCCTGGCCGACCTGGATGAGGACGAAGATCTCCGCGATCGGGACCAGGAGGAATCCGAGGGCTGCCACGGCACGCATGGGAGGTGAACGCCTCAGGCTCGTCGGTTGTGCCGCGCCAACCCGATGACCTGCCGCCAGCGGTGGGCGAACCCCCACTGCGTGATCCGGACCAGTGCCTCCCGGACGATGTCGCCGCTCATCTTGCTCGCGCCGTGCTCCCGCTCGACGAACACGATCGGGACCTCCACCACGCGGAGCCCGGCCCGGACGGCGCGGCTGGCCAGGTCGACCTGGAAGCAGTAGCCCGCCGAGGCGACGTCACCGAGGTCCAACCGCTCGAGCGCAGACCGCCGGAACGCCCGGTAGCCGGCGGTGACGTCACGGATCGGCAGTCCGAGCATCGTGCGGGCGTAGAGGCTGCCGCCGCGCGAGAGCAGCTCGCGCCGGCGCGGCCAGTTCCGGACCCCACCGCCGGGCACCCAGCGCGAGCCGAGCACGAGGTCGGCGTGGTCGAGTGCCGCCAGCACAGCCGCGAGCTGCTCGGGCTGGTGCGAGCCGTCGGCATCCATCTGGACCAGCATCTGGTAGTCGCGTCGCAGGCCCCACGCGAACCCGGCGAGGTAGGCGCGGCCGAGCCCGTCCTTGGTGGGCCGGTGGAGCACGTGCACCTGGGGGTCGGTGGCGGCGAGGCGGTCCGCGATCGCCCCGGTGCCGTCCGGGCTGTGGTCGTCGACGACCAGGAGGTCGACCGCCGGGGTCGCCGCACGCACCCGGGCCACCATCGGCTCGAGGTTCGCCGCCTCGTCGTAGGTCGGGATGATGACGAGCGTGCGACCCGGCGGCGGCGACGTCCCACCCTCAGCCATCCGTCCCGTCCCGTCGTCGCACCACGGCGGCGCCCAGGCCGGCGGCTCCGAGAGTGCTGAGCACCCATTCCGGCCAGCTCCTGAGCCGGCTCGCCATCGTACGGCCCGAGGCCCGGACGACCGACGTCACGACGACGTCCTGAGTCCCTAGCGCAGTCCGCTCCAGCACGGTGCCGTCGGGCCCGATCACGCCGCTGATCCCGTTCGTCGCCGCGACCAGGACGCTCCGGCCGGTCTCGATCGCGCGCAGCCGGGAGATCGCGAACTGCTGCTCCGGCTGGGCCGTCCCGCCGAACGTCGCGTTGTTCGTCTGCACCACGAGCACCTCGGCACCGCCGGCCACGACGTCCTGGACGATGTCGTCGTAGGCGATCTCGAAGCAGATGACGTCCCCGAACGTCGCTCCCCCCACCTCGAGCACGCCTGGGTCCTCCCCGGCGTAGGTCTCCCGACCGACCTGCTCGAGCCGGCCCACCAGCGGCAGCAGCTGCTCGCGGAAGGGGATGTACTC
>Ga0136637_1000330_pt1 | contig 10993 bp, 13 predicted proteins | sample AntDrymUQ8572106_2_FD_105497 | JGI IMG/M metagenome (GOLD analysis project Ga0136637, IMG submission 105497) | Polar desert sand microbial communities from Dry Valleys, Antarctica - metaG UQ857 (21.06) | ecosystem: Environmental > Terrestrial > Soil > Desert | place: Antarctica: Dry Valley... | reverse complement strand
GGCCGCTACCGGGACGACCTCGGCGTCCTCCAGCTAGCCCGCGCCTTCGAGCGGGCCACCGGCTTCGGAGAGCGCCGCCCGGCGATTGTTGGATGAAAGGACCCCTCTCCAAGCCTTGAGCTAGAGTTCATCGGTTACCGGCAACGTTTCTTCTAGGACGTTGGGTGAATAGGGCGAAAGATCGTCTGAATAGGGGATGCGCTGCGGTTCGGAAGTACAAAGCCTTCGTGAGCGAATCCATCCATCCGGAGGTCCGTATCGGCCACGCGCATCTGCGGGTCGTCGATCTCAGACGCGCCACGGACTTCTACCATGACGTCTTGGGCTTCGACATCACTCTGTACGGACCCGATACCGGTCTCGATGCGGCCTTCCTGTCGGCGGGGGGCTATCATCACCACATCGGCCTCAACACCTGGGACAGCGCCGGTGGGACGCCGCCTCCTCCGGGTCATACCGGCCTTTATCACATCGCCATCCTCTACCCCGACCGGCGTGAACTGGCGAAGGCCGTCAAGCGCGTGCTAGATCATGGGCACATCTTTACCGGGGGCCAGGACGACAACCTGAGCGAGTCCGTCTACCTCAGCGACCCGGACGGCAACGGGCTAGAACTTACTTATGATCGTCCGCGAGAGCGATGGACCGACGAGCAAGGAAAGCCAATCTTCGAGATGCCGAAGAAGCTGAATCCAAAAGATCTACTCGAAGCGTTGGACCCTGACTGAGACGCCCCGGCTTCCGAGAGAGGGGGCTCGGAAGCCGGTGAATAAACTGGCCGTTTACCAGAGCCGTCGCGGGGCGTGAGCCTCGGCCAAAAGCTTCGTTGCGCGAGCCGGGAAGAGCACTGTCAGGTCAGCGGCAGCATCACCCGCTCCCGGAACGCCGGACGCCCGGAGAGCTTCTCCAGGTAGGCATCGAGGTTCGGTGTCCGGCTTTTTTCGACGGGTAGCTGGGACCAGCGGTGGATCGAGACTCCCAGCGGGACGTCGGCCATCGTGAAACTCTCACCGAGCGCATGGTCGCGGTCCTTCATATGAGCTTCCAGGATGCTCCACGCGGCGATGGTCCCTTGCCGGGCTTCTTCGATGGCGGCTGCGTCGCGCTCTTCGGGGGGCGTCCTCACGAGCCCGATGAACACGGGGCGCAGGGCAACCCAGAGGGTGCCGAGTTGCCAGTCCATCCAACGGTCGGCGTCGGCGCGCTCGCGCAGGTCTTCTGGACACAGGCCGCCCACGCCGTGCTTCGCGGCCAGGTAGCGCACGATGGCGTGGGATTCCCAGAGGGTGAAGCCGTCGTCGGAGATGGTGGGGATGAGGCCGTTTGGGTTCATGGCGAGGTAGTCAGGGTTCTGGGTGCGGCCAAATGGGCCTCCGGCGTCTATGCGCTCGTATTCCAGGCTCAGCTCGTCGCAGCACCAAAGGACCTTCTGGACGTTGATGGAGTTCGCGCGGCCCCAGATTTTCAGCATGGTTTCCTCCCTTGTCTCTTAGACGCCCCGGATGCGGTCGAAGTTGGCGAGACCGCGCTGGACGTCTTGGTTCATGTGTGCCACCATTTTATCCTGTGCCGCCTCGACATCGCCACGCCGGATGGCGGTGAGAATGGCCTCGTGCTCGTCGCGGATCCGGCTCTGACCTGGAAGGCCGCGAAGAACCTGTCCCGGAGGACGAGTGGATAGAGAGAACGCCGTGGAAATCGTACCGGAACGGAGGGTTTGACCGGATGTTGCCATTGGAGAAGCTGAAGGTGCTTGACCTCACGCAGGTCATGGCCGGGCCGTTCTGCTGCCAGATGCTGGCGGACATGGGGGCGGACGTTACCAAGATCGAACCCCGAGAGACCGGTGAACAATCGCGACGGTCAATGGGCTTCAAGATGGAGCATGGCGAGGACACCGCCGCCTTCATCGCCATCAATCGCAACAAGAAGAGCATTACGCTGAACCTCAAGGAGGACTCGGCCCGTGAGATCTTCTACAAGATGGCCCGCGAGGCTGACATCGTGGTCGAGAATTACCGTCCCGGCGTCACGAAGAAGCTCGGCGTGGACTACGAAACTCTGCAGGAGATCAACCCCCGCATCATCTACGCCAGCGTCTCCGGTTTCGGCCAGACCGGCCCGTACGCGATGCGCGCCGGCTACGATCTCATAGCCCAGGGTATGTCCGGCGTGATGAGCGTGACCGGCGAGCCGGGCGGCCCGCCTGCCAAATGCGGCATCCCCATCAGCGACCTCTCGGCTGGCCTGTTCTGCGCCTTCGGCATCCTCGCCGCCTGTATCGTCCGCGAAGAGACGGGGCGCGGACAGCACATTGACACCTCTCTCTTCGAGGGGGCCCTGGCATTCTCCGTCTGGGAGACCGCCGAACTGTGGTCAACGGGCCGTATCCCTCAACCCTTTGGCTCCGCCCACCGCCTCACTGCTCCCTATCAGGCACTCAAAACCAACGATGGCTACATAAACGTCGGGGCGAACAATCAGCGGCTGTGGACCCGGCTTTGCAACGCCATCGGGCGCGAGGAACTGCTCGAAGACCCACGCTTCGCCACCAACGACGACCGCATGACCCACCGCGCCGAACTCGTCGAAGAACTGGAGAAGACCCTGGCGGAGAAGACGACCGATGAGTGGGTGGACATTTTGCTTGACGCCGGTTTCCCCGCCGCTCCAATCCACGATTACAAGGAGGTTTTCGAGGATGCCCATACCCTCGCGCGGGAGATGATGGTGGAGATGGACCATCCGGTCGAAGGGAAGGTGAAGGGCTTGGGAATACCCGTGAAATTGAGCGAGACGCCAGGAAAGATCCGTCGCCCCGCCCCACTACTTGGCGAGCACACGGAGGAGACGCTCTCCGGTCTCGGGTATTCTGAGGAGGAGATAGCGGATTTCAGGGAGAGGAAAGTCATATGATCGAGACCGAACAGCTACTTTTCGAGCGCAAAGGCGCCACCGCTTTCGTCACCTTCAATCGCCCCGAAGCGCGCAACGCCATGACCTGGGAGATGTACGAAGCTCTGCACGAATGCTGCGAGGCGGTTGACGCCGACGACGAAATTCGCGTCCTCGTTCTGCGCGGCGCCGGGGACAAAGCGTTCGTCGCGGGCACGGATATCAAGCAGTTCAACGAGTTCGAGTCCGGCGAGGACGGCATCGCCTACGAGGAGCGGATGGAGCGTGTGATCGGGCGTCTGGAGCAAGTCCGCAAGCCCGTCGTCGCCGTGATAGACGGCTACGCCATCGGCGGCGGGCTCAGCATTGCTTCCGTCAGCGACCTGAGAATATGTACTCCGGAGGCGAAGTTTGGGATGCCCATAGCCCGCACTCTGGGCAACTGCCTCTCCATCGAGAACTACGCCAGGATGATGGCGCTCATCGGCCCGGCGCGCACGAAAGCCTTGATCCTCACCGCCCGCATGTTCTCCGCCGAGGAAGCCCTGACGGCGGGTCTCGCCACCGAGGTCGTGCCCCGCGAAGAGATAGACGACCGGGTAGAGGAACTGTGCGCCGCGCTGGCCTCACACGCCCCGATCACCATGCGCGTCACCAAAGAAGCCCTTCGCCGCCTGACCCTCGCCGGGATGCCGGAGGCGGATGACCTGGTCCGGGAGATATACGGTAGTCACGACTTCCACGAAGGTGTCGCCTCCTTCACCGAGAAGCGCCGCCCGGAATGGCGGGACCGCTAGTGCGGGAAGGCTGTATTTTCTGCAAGATCTTGGCTGGCGAGGCGTCTTCTAGCATGGTCTTCGAGGACAATGCCTGCGTCGCATTCTTGGACGTCGCCCCGATCCGTCCCGGCCATACCCTCGTCGTCCCGAAAGACCACGCTCCTCGCCTTTCGGAACTCGACCCCGAGGTTGGGGCGCGTCTCTTCCGAACCGGGCAGAAGGTCGCCGCCGCGCTGTATGGAAGCCTGGGATGCGATGGCATCAACCTGTTCCTCGCGGATGGGGAAGCGGCGGGACAGGACGTATTTCACGCCCATCTGCACGTCCTGCCCCGCTTCGAGGGGGATGGGCTGGGCTCCGCTTTCAGAGCTGATGAAGAGAAGATGGCGTCCCGCGAGGAGCTGGATGAGGTCGCGGAGAAGATAAGGAACTCGTTCCAGAGATTATAAGGAGGAGGCTGCTTTGCGAGATCCGATCTTCGGCGCGCTCGGCGGACACCGGCCCGAGATCTCCGCTGACGCCTTCATCGCGTCGGCGGCGGTCGTGGTGGGGAGGGTCCGCATCGGGGCGCGTTCCAGCGTCTGGTACGGGAGCGTCTTGCGCGGCGACGACGAGGAGATAATCGTCGGAGAGGACACCAATGTGCAGGACCTCTCCATGATGCACGCCGACCCCGGTTTCCCGGCGGTGCTCGGGGATCGGGTCACGGTCGGGCACCGGGCCATCATTCACGGGGCCATCGTCGAAGACGACGTGCTCATCGGGATGGGCGCGATCCTCTTGAATGGAGCGAGGATCGGCTCCGGTTCCGTGGTCGCTGCCGGGGCCGTGGTGACGCCGGGGACCGAGGTTCCGGAGGGCTCGCTCGTGGCTGGGTTGCCGGGGAAGGTGATCCGGGAGGCACGCGACTCGGATCGCCAGATGATCCAAAACGCCTACGGTAGCTACGTGAAGAAGTCCGGCATCCACGGGAAAGCCGAACCATTGAGCCTGGAGGACGTACAAGGATGAGCGGCGGGCCGCTCTCCAGCATCACGGTCGTTGACCTCACCCGCGCCCTGGCCGGACCATACGCCACCCTGATGCTCGCCGACGCCGGAGCCAGCGTGATAAAGGTCGAGCGACCGGAGAAGGGCGACGACACCCGAGGCTGGGGGCCGCCCTTCGTCGGGGAGCCGGGGGCCGAAGAATCCACGTACTTCCTCTCCGTCAACCGGAGCAAGAAGTCCGTGGTCCTGGATTTCAAGGATGAAAGCGATCTGGAGAAGCTCAAAGAACTCATCCGGAACTCCGACGTGCTCGTGGAGAACTTCCGCCCCGGCGTGATGGAGAGGATGGGGCTGGGATGGGAGGAGCTCGAAGAGATCAACCCGCGTCTCGTGTACCTTTCGATCACGGGTTTCGGCGAGGGTGGCCCGGACGGGCATCGTCCCGGCTTCGACCAGATCGCGCAGGGCGAGGGTGGCTTGATGAGCTTCACCGGTCCGGTGGGCGGCCCGCCGACGAAGGTGGGCGTCCCCATCGCGGACATGCTCTCCGGTATGTTCGGTGCCTTCGGGGTGGCCGCCGCGCTCGCCGAGCGGGAGAAGAGTGGCCGGGGCCAGAAGGTGACTTCCTCGCTGCTCGGAAGCATCGTCGGCATCCACGCCTTCCAGGGGACGCGCTGGCTCCTAGCCGGAGAAGTCCCCGAGCCGGAGGGCAACCGTCACCCGACCATCGCCCCGTATGGCGCATACGAGTGCGCGGACGGGGAGATCAACATAGCCGTCGGCTCCGAAGGGCTGTGGCACCGCTTCGCCCCGCTGGCGAATATTGACCCGGACGACGAACGCTTCTCCGACAACATCAAACGCCGGGCAAATGTCACGGATCTGGAAGCGGAGATAACTCCCGCCTTGAAGTCCGCGACGGTGGACGAGTGGATGGAGCGGCTGGGAGAGGCGGGCGTGCCGGCGGGCCGGGTGAAGACGCTGGATGAGGTATATGAATCTCCCCAGGTCGAGCACCTCGGTCTGATCGACGCGGTGGACCATTCGACCCTCGGGCAGATACGGCTTCCCGGAAGCCCCGTAAGATATGGCCGCTCCGGCAAACGCGCCCCGGAGCCGCCGCCCACGCTAGGTGAGCATAACGAAGAGGTTTTCGGAGAGCCGGGAGACTGACGACGGTATTTGATCCATCAACTGCTGAGTCTGGACAGCGATGTTGCATCTCCGTAGGATCTCAGTCGCGCTCACTTCGAGATCCGCCACGAGCGCGGCGCTCTTCCCGCTAGACTGGACGGTGATGGATCTTTGGCAATTCATCATCCTCGGCTTGCTCGGGTTGTTTGGCGGGACACTCGCCGGACTCGTCGGGATCGGTGGCGCGGCGATCTTCGTCCCGGCGCTCGTGTACGTGGTGGGATGGGATATCAAGGAAGCGGTCGGGGCGAGCCTGGTAATTACCGTCTTCACCGCTCTTTCGGGGACGGTGCGGGGCATCCGCAGCGAGGATGCCGTGGACTGGCGGGTCTTCGGGCTTCTGTCGGCGGTGATAGCGCCTTCCACGCTCGCCGGGGTCGCGGTGAGCAGCTTCTCGCCAGACGTGGCGGTGCAACTCGTGTTCGCCGCGTTCCTCCTCGCACTCGCCTATCCAATGGCGCGGGGACGCTCGGAGGCCGGAGCGGAGCACCGGGTCCATCCGATCTTCGTGATGGTGGCCGGGGCTGGCATCGGGGTTCTGGCGGGGCTCGTGGGGATCGGTGGCGCGGCCCTGACGATTCCACTGATGATGCTTGGCTTCGGGCTGCGGTTCAAGGTGGCCGTGGCTACGAGCCTCGCCATGAACTTCCTGACCGGCGTGGCGGGCGCCGCTGGCTATCTGGCGGCGGGACTCGTCGAACTGGGGAGCCTGCCGCCCCTGATCCTCGGTGCTATCGCCGGAGCGTGGATCGGAGTCTCCCTCCGCGACCGGATGCCGGAGCGTGGCATCCGACGCGGCTTCGCGGCGATCATGGCCCTCACCGCGATCCGCATCCTGTTCGACGCGCTGGGTAACTTGTGAAGAGAGCCGCCTACCCGCGCCAGCGACGCACCGCCGCGATGCACACGACCGTCGCGACGATGCCCGCAGGGAACAGAACCGCCATCGGCCACCACAGGAGTTGCGCGCCGCCGCCGACCACGGCTCCCGCCCCGTAGGCGAGCCACACGTCCGCGGGGAGCAGTCCGCGGGTCGAAGGAGGCGGCGGTTCGGAGGTCTCCTCACCGTTCTCGCCGGAGGTCTTGGGGGAACGGAATGTACGCACCCAGTCTATCGCTCCCTCTGTCAGGTTCGTCAGGGTGCCGGTTATGTAGGTGGTTGCGACGCCGGGCACTCCGAGGTGGCGGACGGCGCTGCTCTGGACGCCCATCGCCAGGGATGAAAGAGAGATCAGGAGTAGCGTCACGCCTCTCGACGGCTCGGATCCAGCGAAGAGCCACCCACCAGCGAAAGCGGCAAGGACGGCAAGCTCGATGGCGAGCGCTACCGTAACAGCCTTCGGCCAGACGTCACTTTCTCTCTCCCGGCCGACCATGACCGCGCCTGCCGCGACACCGCAGACGAACCCGGCCAGGGCGGTCCCAGCGCGCAGGGCCGCCTGCCCATCCGCCTGTCCAATCGCTATTCCGAGCAGCACCGTGTTCCCGGTCATGTTCGCCACGAACACCTCGCCGAACCCCAGGAAACCGGCCGCGTCCACGCACCCGGCGGCCAGCGAGAGCATTACGAGCAGTACGTTTCTCCACGTAGCAGGTGTTGACAAGAGAGCCTTTCCATCGTCGTTCTCATCGGCGGGGAATAGATTACCCATCGCCGCCGTTCGGCAGCGCGGGCCGGGTGTATCCTGGCTTCGTGACGCGGACGGGCGGACATCCATTCTGGGAACAAGTTCGGGCTCTGGATCTCCCCGAGAACGACTACGCCATCTTTGGCAGCGGCCCGCTGGCAGCGCGCGGTCTGATCGAACTGAAAAACGACGTGGACGTATTGGCGCGGGGACCGGCATGGACGAAGGTGATGGGCCTCGGTCCCGTCACCGTGGCGCGGCACGGCGACCCGCTCGTGAGGCTGCATGGTGGCAGGATCGAAGTCTTCGCCGGTCCGAGATGGATGTAGACGGGATCATAGACCGCGCCGAACTTATCGAAGGACTGCCCTTCGCGCATCTCGAAGGTGTCCTGTCATTCAAGCGCGCGCTAGGACGTGTTAAAGACCTGGAACACATTAGGTTGATCGAGGAACATCTGCGTGGCGGTTCGCCGTGACTGGTCAGGCAAAGAGGTTCCTCGATCACGCTTTGCCGGTAGTCGAGCGTGGTAGATTTGTGGCATGGTAGGCAAGGTCGAGAAAGCCTCCGGGCAGCGCGAGAAGAACCGCGTCACGGTTGTCTCCCTGGTGGCGGCTATCTTGCTGACTTCGGCGAAGCTTGCGGTCGGGCTTCTGACCGGGAGCCTCGGGCTGTTGGCTGAGGCGGCCCATTCGGCGCTGGATACGGTGGCTTCGGTAATGACTTTCTTCTCGGTTCGGGTGGCGGGGCGTCCGGCGGATGAGGACCATCCATACGGGCATGCGCGGGTCGAGAACCTCTCGGCGGTCACGCAGGGCGTGCTGCTCACCGGGACGGCGGTCTGGATCTCCTACGAATCTCTCCGGCGTATTTTCTTCGCCAGCGTCGAGGTGGAGCCGACAGTGTGGGCGTTCGTGGTAATGGGGACGAGCATCGTGGTGGACCTGTGGCGCTCACGCATGCTCGCCCGCGTGGCCCGCCGCCACGATAGCCGGGCACTGGAGGCCGACGCCCTGAATTTCCGGGCCGATATGTTCTCCTCTGCCGTCGTGATCGCCGGCCTCGCCCTCGTCGTCCTCGGCGAACGACTCGGGAACGCGCCGTTCTTGCTTCGGGCCGATGCGGTGGCAGCGTTGCTTGTGGGGATTTTTATCTTCTTCAAGAGTGGCGCACTTGCGGCCCGGTCGGTCAACGTGTTGTTGGATCGGGCGCCGGTGGGCCTGCAAGAGAGGATCTCACGCCGCGCCCAGTCCGTGCCCGGCGTGGTGGGGACGCCGCGGGTGAGGCTGCGGGAGTCCGGCGACCGGAAGTTCGCGGAGATCGTGATCTCGGTTTCGCGCACCGCGAGCGCGGCTGAGGGACACGAGATCTCCGAGCGCGTCGAACGGGCCATCCTCGAAGAGGACGCGAACACAGAGAGTGTGGTCCACGTAGAGCCGGTCCCGCCCGAGACGGAGACGATGGCCGAAGCTATCCGCGCTGCCGCGCTCGGGATGGGCTTCCGCATCCATCATGAGCGAGTGCGTCGCTTCGGAGATAGTTTCGAGGCTTCGCTTCACGTCGAGGTGGACGTCGGCCTGACGCTCGGCGAGGCTCACGACCTCGCCCGTGGCCTCGGGGAGGCTTTGAGGGAGCAGGAACCGCGACTCGCGCGGGTCAGCACCCACATCGAGGTGGCGGAGCCGGACGAGGGCGAGTGGCGCGAGCCTGACACCGGACATGGCGAGCTGGAAGAGGAAATAAAGCGCGCGGTTTCCGAAGAGGACCCTGGCTCGCGGTGCCACGAGGCGCGTCTGTATCGCTCGGAGCACGGGCTCGACGCTATTTTGCACTGCGACTTTCCCGGCTCGGCCAATATAGGCGATGTCCATGCGCGCACCGAGCGCATCGAGCGCGGGCTGCACGTTCGTTTCCCGAGCCTCGAGCAGATCGTCATCCACGCCGAGCCGCGCGAAATTTTGGGAGAGATGTCCCACTAAATCGGCGGAGCCCGGAACAAATTTCCGCTTCGTGCGGTATTCTTAGTGTTCATGTCCGAGAAACCACCTTACGAGCAAAACTTCGAGACTTCGCGCCAGTTGTCCCATCGGGAGTCCGGGAAGCCTGTCAAGAAAAGCAGCGGCGGCGGCATTCTCGAGTTCGTGGTCATCCTGATCGTCTCCTTCGCGCTGGTATTCGGCTTCGTGAGACCGTTCGTGGTAGAGGCGTTCTACATCCCCTCGGAGAGCATGGTCCCCACCCTGGAGGTCGGCGACCGGGTGCTCGCCAACAAGTTCATCTACCGCTTCACGGACCCCGATTACGACGACATCGTGGTCTTCCAGAGCGTCGAGGGCGGCGAAGGTGGCGGCGAGGAAGGTCTGTTCGCTCATATAAAGCGACTTGTCACCGGCGAGAGAGCGCCAGCCGCGCCCCCCGATCTCATAAAGCGCGTCGTCGGCTTGCCTGGGGATAGGATCTCCGTCCGCAACGGCACCCTATTCGTGAACGGCGAACGTCAGAAGGAACCCTACGTCAACGGCGACTTCCCAGATAGGAGCTTCGCCCCTCAGGTGAGGGTTCCCAAAGACCACATATTCGTGATGGGCGACAACCGGGCCAACTCCCGCGATTCCCGATTCTTTGGCCCCGTGCCCCAGAAGAACATCGAAGGACAGGCTTTCGTGCGCTTCTGGCCGCCGAGCCACCTGGGAGTACTCTAAGCCCGGACAAACCGCGCCAGGGCGACCGACGGGTCGGCTCGTTTCGAGGACCGTTGGAATTCATTGTCACCCTCTTCGCCGCCTTCATCCTCGTGTTCGGCTTCGTGAAGCCGGTCGTCGCCGACTCCCGCTACATCGGCTCCGGGAGCATGGCCCCGACGTTGAAGGTAGGTCACGGGCCGCTCCAGAAAGACAGGGTCCTCGTCAACAAGCTGGCCTACGAGTTCGGGGAGCAGGAGCGCGGCGACATCGTGCTCTTCGAGAGCGTCGAGGGTGGAGAGGACGACCTCATAAAGCGCGTCATCGCCGTGGAGGGCGACGCCGTGGAGCTTCGGCGCGGCATCCTCTACCTGAACGGCGGGCGTCAGGAGGAGCCGTACCTGAAACGCAAGCCGAAAGATCGCCGTTCGTTCGGCCCCGAGACCGTGCCAGACGGCCACGTATTCATGATGGGCGACAACCGGACCCGCTCGCACGACTCCCGCTTCTTCGGTCCCGTGCCGAAGGAGAAGCTCATCGGGGAAGCCGTCCTTTTGTACTGGCCCGTGGGGCGAGCGGGACGGATCCAGTAGCGGTTGTAGAGGGAACCTCCCACGACCTGCGCTGGTCAGCTTGTCAGCCTCTGTTCTTGCTGATGGCTGAATGCTCATGTCTCATCTCCCGTAGGTCTTCGCCAACTCTTGGAGCCGCGGCGGCAGGTCCGGCATGAGCGCCGCTCCGTCCAGACGCCAGGCCCAGTTTCCATCCGCGGCGCCGGGGAGGTTCATTCGAGTTTCGGGGCCGAGGCCGAGTAAATCCTGCATCGG
>Ga0136637_1000329_pt1 | contig 10993 bp, 9 predicted proteins | sample AntDrymUQ8572106_2_FD_105497 | JGI IMG/M metagenome (GOLD analysis project Ga0136637, IMG submission 105497) | Polar desert sand microbial communities from Dry Valleys, Antarctica - metaG UQ857 (21.06) | ecosystem: Environmental > Terrestrial > Soil > Desert | place: Antarctica: Dry Valley... | reverse complement strand
GGCGTAGACGACCTCGGCCGAGAGGTAGTCCTCCGCCCCGGGCAACGGCTCGGCCAGCTCGGGCCGCTCGGCGATCAGCTCCAGCAGCTCGTCGACCAGGCCGCCGTACCGCCCGAGCAGGTGGTCGACCCTGGCCAGGTGCAGCCCGGACTCCCGGGCCAGCCGGCCCCGCTGGTTGGTGCGGGCCTCGTAGCCGGCGGCGCCCACGAGCGGGACACGGTCGGTGATCGAGTCCGGGACGGCGCCACCCAACGAGTGCGCGGCCGCGTCGACGGCGTCCTTGCCCATCACGCGATACGTGGTGTACTTCCCGCCGGCGATGATGACCAGCCCCGGCACAGGGGTTACCACGGTGTGCTCGCGGGAGATCCGGCTCGTCGGCTCAGACTCCCCCGAGAGCAGGGGCCTGAGGCCGGCGTACACGCCCTCGACCGTCCTCGTGGCCGAGCGGCTCCTCGAGGATCGAGTTCACGTGCTCGACCAGGTAGTCGATGTCGGCGCGGGACGCAGCCGCGTGGGCCCTGTCGAGGTCCCACGGGTGTCGGTGGTGCCGATGACCCAGTGCCGGCCCCAGAGGATCACGAACAGCACCGATGTCTCGGTCCGCATGATGATCCCGCACTCGGACCGGATCCGGTCGCGTGGCACGACCATGTGGATCCCCTTGCTGGCTCGGACGTTGAGCGCTCCGCGACCCCCGACGAGCTCCTGGATCTCGTCGGTCCACACGCCGGCCGCATTGACCACGACGCGTGCCCGGACCTCCAGCTCTTGCCCTGACTCGAGGTCCAGGACCCGCGCACCGGTGACCCGCTCCCCCTCGCGCAGGAAGCCGACGACCTTGCTCCGGGTCGCACACAGCGCACCGTGGGTCGCCGCCGTCCGGGCCAGCTCCACGACCATCCGGGCGTCATCGACCTGGGCGTCGTGATACTGGATCGCGCCCACCATCGCCTCACGGCGAAGGTCCGGGGCGATCCGTGCGACCTGGCGTCGGGACAGGTGCCGGTGCCTCGGGACGCCCCTGTCGTACTTGCCGGCGATAGCCATCGCGTCGTAGAGCGCCAGGCCCGCACCGACGTAGGGACGCTCCCACCCGCGACGAGTCAACGGGTAGAGGAACGGCACCGGCCGGACCAGGTGCGGTGCCAGCCGGGTCAGCAGCAGGCCGCGCTCCTGCAGTGCCTCCCGGACCAGGGCGAAGTCCAGCATCTCGAGGTACCGCAAGCCGCCGTGGATGAGCTTGCTGGAGCGCGAGGACGTCCCCGAGGCGTAGTCACGCTGCTCCACGAGTCCGGTCGAGAGGCCGCGGGTGACCGAGTCCAACGCCGTACCGGTGCCGACCACCCCTCCGCCGACGACGAGGACGTCGAGCTCCGTCGAGGACATCGCCTCGAGCGCGGCCGCACGGGCAGCGGGACTGAGTGCGGAGGTCATCGGGGTCATCGACGCCGTCACCGCAGGGCCAGCCGTTGCCGCTCGCCCAGCCCGGCGAGACGGTCACGGGCGAGGGGATGCCTGTCCTGGACCCGCGACACCTCGTCGGGGTCGAGATCCGCGAAGGCCAGGGCCGGTGCCCCGTCGCCGACCCGGTCCACCGGCCGGCCCTGCGGGTCGTAGACCGCGCTGCCGCCACTGAACTCACCCGAGCCACATCGCCCCGCGAGTCCGGCGAAGACGACGTAGATCCCGTTGTCGAGGGCGCGGGCGGCGTAGTAGAGGTCCCGCCGGTGCTCGGACCCGACGGCGTAGGCAGCCGGACAGAGGTATGCCGTCGCTCCCGAGGCCGACGCAGCGGCAGCGTGCTCGGGAAAGCAGCCGTCGTAGCAGATCCCGAGGCCGAGCTCCCAGCCGTCGAGCAGGATCGAGGCGCCGTGGTCACCGGCGTCGAAGAACGCGCGCTCGTCGGAGAACAGGTGCTGCTTGTCGTACGGCGCCGCCACCGAGCCGTCAGCGCCGAACACGATCACCGACAGGGTGTGCCGACCGGCCCCGTCGACCACGCCGCGGGCGACGGCGGCTCCCACGACGACCGTCACGGCATGCTCACGGGCCGCCGCGCGCAACGGGTCCAGCGCCGGGTCGTCCGGCACCAGGCACCCCTCGGGCGTCCACGCCGTCACGTCATAGCCGGTGAGGAACAGCTCCGGCAGCACCACCAGCCGCGCCCCTCCCTCGGCCGCGGCGAGGACCAGGGACACCGCCGTCGCCACGTTGGCCGGGATGTCGCCGGGGACGGAGACGCCCTGCGCAGCGGCCACCCGCAGCGGCGCCGGCCGACCGGGTCCGCCGGAGCTCATTGGACGACGACCTCGACCCGCTGGAACTCCTTGAGCTCGGTGTAGCCGGTGGTGGCCATCGCCCGACGGAGCGCGCCGACCAGGTTCATCGTGCCGTCGGCGACCCGGGACGGGCCGAAGAGGATCTCCTCGAGGGAGCCGACCGTGCCCATCTCGATGCGCTCACCACGCGGGAGGTCCGGGTGCCAGGCCTCGGAGCCCCAGTGGAAGCCGCGGCCCGGCGCCTCGGAGGCGCGGGCCAGCGGCGACCCGATCATCACCGCGTCGGCGCCGCAGGCGATCGCCTTGGCCACGTCGCCGGAGCGGCCGATCGATCCGTCGGCGATCACGTGGACGTAGCGGCCCCCGGACTCGTCGAGGTAGTCGCGTCGCGCGGCGGCGACGTCCGCCACCGCGCTGGCCATCGGCACCGCGACACCGAGCACCGTGCGCGTGGTGTGCGCGGCGCCGCCACCGAAGCCGACGAGCACGCCCGCGGCGCCGGTGCGCATCAGGTGCAGCGCCGCCTGGTAGGTCGCGCACCCTCCCACGACCACGGGGACGTCGAGCTCGTAGATGAACTCCTTGAGGTTCAGCGGCTCCGACTTCCCCGACACGTGCTCCGCAGAGACAGTGGTGCCACGGATCACGAACATGTCCACGCCCGCGTCAACGACGGTCTTGAAGAACTCCTTGGTCCGCTGCGGCGACAGGGACCCCGCGACGGTCACCCCGGAGTCGCGCATCTCCTGCAGGCGGGACGTGATCAGCTCCGGCTTGATCGGCTCGGCGTAGATCTCCTGCAGCCGGGCGGTCGCCTGGGCACCGTGCAGGCCGGCCACCTCCGCGAGCAGGTCAACCGGGTCGTCGTACCGCGTCCACAGCCCCTCGAGGTCGATCACACCGAGGCCGCCGTGCTTGCCGAACGCCACCGCGGTCTGCGGCGACATCACCGAGTCCATCGGCGCGGCAAGGATGGGCAGCTCGAAACGGTAGGCGTCGATCTGCCAGGCGACCGAGACCTCCTCGGGGTCGCGGGTGCGCCGGGAGGGGACGATGGCGACGTCGTCGAAGGAGTACGCGCGGCGTCCGCGCTTGGCGCGACCGATCTCGATCTCGTGCATGCCGAGGACCCTACCGACCGGAGTAGTTGGGGGCCTCGACGGTCATCTGGATGTCGTGCGGGTGGCTCTCCTTGAGCCCTGCAGCGGTGATCCGGATGAACCGACCCCGGTCCTGCAGCTCGGGGATGGTGCGCGCGCCGACGTAGAACATCGACTGGTGCAGGCCGCCGACGAGCTGGTGGGCGACGGCCGACAGCGGGCCGCGGTAGGCGACCTGTCCCTCGATGCCCTCCGGCACGATCTTGTCGTCGGTGATCACGTCGGCCTGGAAGTACCTGTCTTTGGAGTAGGACTTCTTGCCACGCGACGCCATCGCCCCGATCGAGCCCATCCCCCGGTAGGTCTTGTACTGCTTGCCACTGACGAAGACCAGCTCACCGGGGCTCTCCTCGCAGCCGGCCAGCAGCGACCCCACCATCACGGTGTCAGCTCCTGCGACCAGGGCCTTGGCGATGTCCCCGGAGTGCTGCAGGCCGCCGTCGCCGATCACCGGGACGCCGGCGGGCCGGCAGGCCAGGGACGCCTCGTAGATGGCGGTGACCTGCGGGACACCGACACCGGCGATGACTCGGGTGGTGCAGATCGACCCGGGACCGACGCCCACCTTGATCCCGTCGGCGCCGGCGTCGACGAGCGCCTGCGCCCCGGCCCGGGTGGCGACGTTGCCTCCGATGACCTGGACGTGCCGGGTGGCGGGATCGCTCTTGAGCCGGGCGATCATCTCCAGCATCAGCCGGGCGTGACCGTTCGCCACATCCGGGACGAGTACGTCGACGCCGGCCTCGACCAGCGTGGTGGCCCGCTCCCAGGATTCCCCGAAGTAGCCGATCGCCGCCCCTACCATCAACCGGCCGTGTGCGTCGTTGGAGGAATGCGGGAACTGCTCGGACTTCACGAAGTCCTTCACGGTGATCAACCCGGCCAGGCGGCCCCGGTCGTCGACGAGCGGAAGCCGCTCGCGCTTGTGCTGGCGCAGCAGCGTCGTGGCGTCCTTCCGGCTGATCCCCACCGGCGCGGTGATGAGTGGCATCGGGGTCATCACGTCATTCACGAGCCGGTGCCCCCACTCGGCCACCGGGACGAACCGCAGGTCGCGGTTGGTGATGATGCCGAGCAGGGTGCTGTCCTCGTCGATCACCGGGAGGCCGGAGACGCGGTACTCGCCGCACTTCTCGTCGAGCTCCTCCAAGGTGGCCTTCGGACCGATCGTGACGGGGTTGGAGATCATCCCGGTCTGGGTCCGCTTGACCAGGTCGACCTGGTAGGCCTGGTCCTCGATCGAGAGGTTGCGGTGCAGGACACCCAGACCTCCCTGCCGCGCCATCGCGATGGCCATCCGGGACTCGGTGACGGTGTCCATGGCGCTCGAGACCAGCGGGATCCGTAGGTCGATCTCGCGGGTCAGCCGGGTGGTGGTGTCCACCTCGCTGGGAATTACGTCCGTCTCACCGGGCAGCAGCAGGACGTCGTCGTAGGTCAGACCGAGGGCTGCGAACTTGTCGGGGACGCCTGAGGCGGTGCCAGCTAGCGAAGACGTCATGAGGTCCTTCCGTGGACGGGTGTCGGCCGGCCCCTCATCCTACCGGCGGTCCGGGGTCGATCAGCCGGTCGCCACGGCCGGATCCATCCAGATGAACTCCCACAGGTGACCGTCGAGGTCGTGGAAGCTCCGCCCGTACATGAAGCCCTGGTCCTGGGTCTCACCCGAGGGCGCTGCCCCCAACGACACGGCGCGGTCTACCAGCGTGTCGACCTCGTCCCGGCTCTTGGCGGAAAGCGCTATGGCGACCTCCGTCACGGACTCCGTCGCGACCTGCTTGTCGGTGAACGTGGAGAAGAACGGCTGACGGAGCAGCATCACCGAGCACAGGTCACTGATCGTCATCGCGCCGGCGTTCTCGTCGGTGAACCTTGGGTCGAAACCGAAACCCAGGTCGGTGAAGAACTCGACGGCCCGGTCCAGGTCCAGGACTGGCAGGTTCACGAAGGTCGTGCGGGACATCGAGGCTCCTCAGGGACGGTGGGGGTGTTCACCCTTACCGACCCGGGGCCTGTCCGAGAATCATCGCTGCCGCAACGACCCCGTTCGGCGACCACCTAGTCACACAGGACCGCCGCCCGGTTGCCCGGGCGGCGGTCGAGTGTTCGTTTCCGGCTCGGCTCCTTCTCAGGAGAACCGTCGCTCCAAGGAGCGGATCAGTGGCCGTGCCCATGACCGTGACCGCCGGCTCCGCCGGTCGAGTCGTCGTCCTGCTCGGGCCTCTCCACGATGAGCGTCTCGGTCGTCAGCAGCATGCCGGCGATCGAGGCGGCGTTGACCAGTGCGGAGCGGGTGACCTTGACCGGGTCGAGGACGCCCTCGGCGACGAGGTCGCAGTACACGCCGGTGGCGGCGTTGTAGCCATGCCCGACCTTGCCGTCGCGGACCTTGGTCACCACGACGTAGCCGTTGTCCCCGCCGTTCTCCGCGATCCAGCGCAGCGGCTCGTCGACCGACTTGGCGACGATCCTGACGCCGGTGGCCTCGTCGCCGGTGAGGCCGAGACCGTCGGAGAGCACCGAGGCAGCGTGCACCAGGGCGGACCCGCCGCCGGCAATGATGCCTTCCTCGATCGCGGCGCGCGTCGCGGAGACGGCGTCCTCGATGCGGTGCTTCTTCTCCTTGAGCTCCACCTCGGTGGCAGCTCCGACCTTGACCACACAGACACCGCCGGCAAGCTTGGCAAGACGCTCCTGGAGCTTCTCGCGGTCCCAGTCGGAGTCGGTGTTGTCGATCTCGGCCTTGATCTGCCTGACCCGACCCTCGACGGCGCCGGGTTCGCCGCCGCCCTCGACGATCGTGGTGTTGTCCTTGGTGATCGTGACCCGACGCGCCTGACCGAGCACGTCGAGGCCGACCTGGTCGAGCTTGAGACCGATCTCGGCGCTGATCACCTGCGCACCTGTCAGGATCGCGATGTCCTGCAGCATGGCCTTGCGGCGGTCGCCGAATGCCGGTGCCTTGACCGCGGCGGCGTTGAACGTGCCGCGGATCTTGTTGACGACCAGCGTCGACAGCGCCTCGCCCTCGACGTCCTCGGCGAGGATGAACAGCGGCTTGCCGGCCGCGATGACCTTCTCCAGAAGAGGGAGCAGGTCGGAGATCGCGGAGATCTTGCCCTGGTGAAGCAGGATGTACGGGTCGTCGAGGACGGCTTCCATGCGCTCCGCGTCGGAGACGAAGTAGGGCGAGATGTAGCCCTTGTCGAACTGCATCCCCTCGGTGAACTCGAGCTCGGTGCCCATCGTGTTGGACTCCTCGACGGTGATCACACCGTCCTTGCCCACCTTGTCGAACGCCTGCGCCAGCAGGTCGCCGATGTGAGAGTCCCGTGAGGAGACCGTCGCGACCGCGGCCATGTCGGCCTTGTCGTCGACGTCGCGTGAAGCGTCGCGCAGGGCCTGACCGACGGCCTCGACGGCCAGGTCCATGCCGCGCTTGAGGCTCATCGGGTTGGCGCCGGCTGCGACTGCCCGCAGACCCTCGTGGACCATGGCCTGGGCCAGCACCGTCGCGGTGGTGGTGCCGTCACCGGCGACGTCGTTGGTCTTGGTGGCGACCTCCTTGGCCAGCTGAGCACCGAGGTTCTCGAACGGGTCGTCGAGCTCGATCTCACGGGCAACGGTCACGCCGTCGTTGGTGATGGTCGGGGCGCCCCACTTCTTGTCGAGGACGACGTAGCGGCCCTTGGGGCCGAGCGTCACCTTCACGGCGTTGGCGAGCGCGTCGACGCCGCGCTCGAGCGAACGGCGAGCGGCCTCGTCGAACGTCAGAATTTTCGGCATCTGTCTCGATGCTCCTTTTCGTCGTTGGTTCGTTGAAGCGACGCAAGCCCCGGCAGCCCGAACCTGTCAGGCCAGCCGGGGCTGAGTCGCTGTGCTGCGAGAGGTGAAGCGGTGGTGGCTGGGTCAGCCCACGACCGCGAGCACGTCGCGGGCCGAGAGGATGAGGTAGTCGGCGCCGGCGTACTTGACCTCGGTGCCGCCGTACTTGCTGTAGATGACCTTGTCGCCGACGGTGACGTCGAGTGGGACCCGATTGCCGTTGTCGTCGACGCGTCCCGGACCGATCGCCAGGACTTCGCCCTCCTGGGGCTTCTCCTTGGCGGTGTCCGGGATGACCAGGCCGGAGGCCGTGGTCTGCTCGGCGTCGAGCGGCTGCACGACGATCCGGTCCTCAAGAGGCTTGATGTTGACCGACACGTTGTCGACCTCCACTTTCCCGTGTGTACTGCGAGACGGTTGTTTGGGTGGTGCTGAAGTTCGTGCTTGCGGTGAGGCACCCGCCGTCGCGGGGGTCGGACGCCGACACAAGCGCTAGCACCCTCATGGGGAGAGTGCTAACGCAGAACCTATGCCGTGATTAGCACTCGGTCAAGTCGAGTGCCAGACTGTCCGGAATGGACCTGGAGGCCTTCCGACGGCTGCTCTCGCCGGCTGGACAGCGCTTGCTGGAGCGGGCCTCGACGGTGTACTCCGAGCAAGGGGGGGACCCCCTGCGATCGTCCGGCGTGCTGCGCCGCGACGCCGACCCGGCCGACGTCGCCGCAGCCCTCACCCAGGTCGAGCTGCGGCTGCGGGCGCGGACGAAGCTCGGTGACCTCGCACACCGCCTCTACTTCACCCCCGAGGGCCTCGAGCAGGCCACCCGGTGGCGCGTCGCCCGGCATCGGGCCGCCCGCGTCGCCCTCGCCGACCCGGGGTCGGTCCTCGACGTCGGCTGTGGGATCGGCGGCGACCTGATCGCCTTCGCCCGGGCGGGACTGACCGTCGCCGGGATCGACAGCGACCCTCTCCGCGTCGAGGTCGCGCGCGCCAACCTCGTGGCCCTCGGTCTCGGGGGGGCCGTCCAGCGGGCCGAGGCCGAGCACCTCGACCTGGCCGGGTTCGGGGTGGTCTTCGCCGACCCGGCCCGGAGGTCCTCGACCGGCAGGATCTTCGACGTCGACGGCTGGTCGCCGCCCTGGCCGTTTGTCGAGCACCTGCTCCGCCGCACCTCCTGCGTCAAGGTTGCCCCCGGCATCCCTCACCGCCTGGTGCCCGTGGGTGTCGAGGCCGAGTTCGTCAGCGACGACGGTGACGTCAAGGAGGCGGCGCTGTGGTCGCCCGCACTGGCGACGGTACGGCGCCGCGCGACCGTGATCCGGGCGACCGGGCTGGCAACGCTGACCGACGAGGACGATCCGGAGACGGCAGGTGTCCGGCCCGTCGGCCGCTACCTCTACGAGCCGGACGGCGCCGTGATCAGAGCCGGGCTCGTCACGGCCGTGGCCGACGGGGTCGGCGGCGGCCTCGTCGACGAGCACATCGCCTACGTCACGAGCGAGCAGGCGTTCACGACGCCGTTCGCAAGCTCCTACGAGGTGCTCGAGGAGCTGCCCTACAAGGAGAAGGTCCTGCGGGCGGCGCTCCGAGCGCGTGGTGTGGGCCGACTGACGATCAAGAAGCGGGGGGTTGACGTCGTGCCGGAGCAGCTGCGCAAGCGGCTCGACCTGACCGGCGACGAGGAGGCGACCCTGGTGATGACCCGCGTCGCGGGCAAGGGCACTGCATTGCTCGTCCGCCCCTTCTGACCCGAGGTCAGGAGTGCAGCCGCCAGGCGTCCTCGAGCAGCTCGGTCACGACCGCGTCGTCGCACCGGGTCAGATCGACCCGCAGGGCCGCCAGACGCTTGCCCCACCACTTCTCCTCGCACCAGGCCGGCCACTCGGCGACGGCGGCCCGGATGTCCTCCTCAGCCAGCATCACATGCAGGTGCGACGGGTCCGGCAGCGTCGCGAAGATCCTCCGGGGCGTGCGGAACGACGGGAACCCGTGGTGGTCGCGCTCCATGGTGCCGTCGAGGTCGAGCGCTGAGCGTCGTACCGCGTCCGCATCCATGCCGCGAGTCTGCCACCGACCACACTCGCCACTTTCGAGCACAGCCTTCGAACTGGCGCACTGACGCCGGATGACCGCGCCACTTTCAAGCACAGCCGTGACTGCGCCGCGGTTAACAGCCGGAACGTGACACACCGGCCACGGGGACCGGGAGGGAGCCCGGCGCGGTCCGTCGTCCGAGCAGTACGTCGACCAGCGCTGCCATCGCCCCGTAGGTGGTGCCATAGGTCGCGAGCTTCACGGGCGCACTGCTGTCGCCGAGCACGTAGGGCGTGTCCATCGCCACGACGACGTCCCCTTCGGCCGCCCCGCCGCCGATGCCGACCAGCCGCACCGTCGTACCGCCACTTCCGACCTGAAGACCGGCTGCCGAAGCCGCCGCGCGGAACCGGGCCACCTCGGGTCCCGGACCGGTGACCTCGACCTGGCTGCCGACGAGGCGGCCTTGGCAGGGACCCGCCACGGAGGTGATCGCAGCGGCCGACCACCGCTGCGACGCCGACCGACCCGCTCCGGGCTGCGCCGTGCGCATGCCCTGCCTCTGCTGATGCAGCAGCAGGGCCACCTGTCGCGTGGCCGCCTGGACGAGTCTCGCCGAGGACAGCCGCCCGTCCCGCACTGCGCGGACGATCCCGTCACGGGCCCCCTGGGGGGATACCGGCATGAGCACGACATCTGCGCCGGCCTTCAGTGCTCGGACGGCCGCGAGCCCACTCGGGAACCGGTCCGAGACCGCCTGCATGGTGAGCGAGTCGGTGACCACCAGACCGTCGAAGCCCAGGCGCTCGCGCAACAGGCCGTCGACCACCGGCCGGGACAGCGACGACGGCTGGCCCGGATCGACGGAGCGTACGTCGATGTGGCCAACCATCACGCTGGGAAGCCCCGCGTCGACACCCGCCCGGAAGGGCACGAAGTCGCTGGCGGCCAGCTCCCGCACCGACTTCTGCTGAACGGGCAGGGTGAGGTGGCTGTCTGCAGTGACCGAGCCGTGGCCCGGGAAGTGCTTGAGCGTCGGCACGATCCCTGTCGAGCGGTAGCCGCGCGCCGCGGCCACTGTCTGGGTGGCCACCACCCGGGGCCGGACACCCGCCGACCTGGCGCCGATCGTCGGGTCGGCGCGACCGAGCGTGACGTCGGCGACGGAGGCATAGTCGGTGGTGAAGCCGAGCGCCGCGAGCTCCTTGCCGCTGGCGGCCGTCGCGGCCCGGGTCAGCCGGGGGCGTCCGGCCGCCCCGGCCGTCATGAACGTCGGGAAGCGGGTCACCCCGGTGACCCGCTCGACGAGCCCGCCTTCCTGGTCCACTCCGATCGTCACCGGAAACTCCCGGCCTGCCTCACGGACAGATCGCTGCAAGGCCTCGTTGCTCAGCCGGATCTGTTCGGTGCCGGTGTAGTTCTCGGAGAACACCACGACTCCCCCGAGGTGCAGCCGGTTCACGAACGCGGTCGGTGACGAGGTGCCGGCGTACTGGGCGTGGATGACCTGGCCGGCGCGTTGCCGCAGGCTCAGCTTCCCAACGAGGTCCTGTGCTCGAATGATCTCCGAAGGGCTCGGGCCCCAGCCCGTCCGGATCGACAGGGGTTTCGCCCGGGCCGTGGCGTCCTCACCATCCATCACCCATGCACGGGGGACGGCCTCGGCCTGGAGCGACCGAGGGACACTGCTCG
>Ga0136637_1000326_pt1 | contig 11041 bp, 11 predicted proteins | sample AntDrymUQ8572106_2_FD_105497 | JGI IMG/M metagenome (GOLD analysis project Ga0136637, IMG submission 105497) | Polar desert sand microbial communities from Dry Valleys, Antarctica - metaG UQ857 (21.06) | ecosystem: Environmental > Terrestrial > Soil > Desert | place: Antarctica: Dry Valley... | reverse complement strand
GCCACGCGACTACCTGCCTTCGTCCATGTCGTAACGAGAGTACGAGATCCAACTCATCCTCCTCATCGCCGGCCAGTACCTACTCCTGCACGGCCGTCACTTCAACCGTGTTGGAGGAGTTGGACGGCAGCAGGTCCGTCAATTTCGCGAAGTAGGCGGTTATATTGCGCGTGCCGGGCCTGTCATTGGGCCGCAGCGTTCCCACGGCGTGCCAGGGCCCAAAGGTTCCATGTTCACCCAGATGTCACACGTGCGTGACGTCCAAGGCGCTTTGGCTGCCTAGTGTCGGTCTCGACCGGTAGACGGGGATCACGCATCGCCGATCCGGTTGAGCAGCAGTCGTGGCGCCTGGCGTGCTCCGGTGGATGGAGCATGGCGGGCGCCTCGTCGTTTCCGCCCTGGTGCTAGCCGTTCTGTGGCGTTAGTCGGCGACTCCGCCGCTGGCAGCGCGCGCACCAGAACAGGTTGCGCCCGGCGTGCTCGCGCGTGCGCACGAGGGTCCCGCACACGAAGCAGGGCTGAGCGTTCCTGCGGTAGACGTAGACCTCGCCGCCGTGGGCGTCCTCGCGCGGCGGGCGGCCCATGGCCTCGGGTTCGTGCTCGGGCTGCACCGTGTCGATGCGCCCGGTGACGAAGCCCTCAGCCATCAGCGCGACCAGGTCGGCCCACATGGCGTACCACTGCGCGCGCTTGAGGAAACGGCCCTGCATGAACGGGTCGACCCGGTGCCGGAACAGCACCTCGGCGCGATAGACGTTGCCGACGCCGGCGAGCACCGACTGGTCCATGAGCAAGGTGGCCAACGGCGCCCTGGAGCCCCGGATACGGCTCCATGCACGCTCGGGCTCGGCGTCGGTACGCAGCGGGTCCGGGCCGAGGCGGCTGCGCAGGCGGTCCGCCTCTGGCGGGTCCAGGACGTCGCAGGCGGTCGCGCCGCGGAGGTCCGCGTACTTCGCACGCGTCGCGAGCCGCCACCGCAACGCACCTGCGGGCGCCGGCGCCTCTCCGTCGCCGAAGATGAAGCTGCCGTAGAGACCCAGGTGCACGTGCACCACCTGTGCTACTCCGTCGAACGAGACGAAGAGATGCTTGCCGTACGCCTCGGCGCCGTGGAGGACCCGCCCGTCGACGAGTGCTGCGCCGAGCGCGAACCGGCCCTGCGGGCTGGTCGACGTCACCTGCTGCCCGCCGAAGGCCGCCCCGAGATCGCGCGCGAGGCGGTGAAGCGTGTGCCCTTCAGGCATCGGCCGCGCTCATCGCCGACGCTGGGCCTCGTACCCGGTCAGCAGGTCGATGCGCCGCTGGTGGCGCTCACCGCCGCTGAAGTCGGTGGTCAAGAACACCTCGACGATGCGGGTCGCGTCGTCCGCGGAGTGCATCCGCGCGCCGATCGAGACGACATTGGCGTCGTTGTGCCGGCGCGCGAGCTCGGCGGTCTCCACGCTCCAGGCCAGCGCGGCACGGGCCCCGTCGACCTTGTTGGCCGCGATCTGCTCACCGTTGCCCGAGCCTCCGATCACTATCGCGCGGCTCCCCCGCTCTGCGACGACGGCCGCGGCGGCGGCCAGGCAGTACGGCGGGTAGTCGTCCTGCTCGTCGTAGTTGACAGCCCCGTGGTCGACCGGCTCGTACCCGTGGTCGCCGAGCCAGCCGACCAGATGAGCCTTGAGCTCGAACCCTGCATGGTCAGAAGCGATGTGGACGCGCATGGGCTCAGTGTTCCACCGCGGCCTGCGCGAGCGCGCCGGCGACCTGGGTCACCGCCGAACGGGCCGCGTCGAACTCCTCGGGGTGACGCCAGAACCCGTGCAGCATCCCGAGGTAGCGTGTCGCGGTCACCCGCACGCCGGCCTCCGCCAGCCGCGCGGCGTACGCCTCCCCCTCGTCGCGGAGCACATCGTGCTCGGCGGTGGTCACCAGTGCCGCGGGCTGGCCGCTGAGGTCCGGTGCGAGCAGCGGCGCGACCTCGGGGTTGCGACGAGCAGGAGCGTCGGGGGCGTAGGCGTGCCAGAACCAGCGCATGTCGGAGGCGGTCAGGCCGTCGCCCTCCTCGCGCATCGACGCGCTGTCGCCGCTGGGATCGGTCGGGGGGTAGAGGAGCACCTGCAGGTCCAGCGCCTGGCGGTCGCGGATGCACAGCCCGGCGACGAGGTTGGCGCCGGCGGAGTCGCCGATGCCCACGCCGAACGAGGCGTCCACGCCGAGAGCGCGGTCGTTCGCACGGAGCCATCGGGCTGCGGTCTGGACGTCGTCCAGTGGCGCCGGGTACGGGTGCTCGGGGGCGCGGCGGTAGTCGACGGCGAGCAACGCGTGCCCGGAACGTGTGGCCAGGTAGCGGCAGAACGCGTCGTGCGTATCCAGGTCGTGGAACACCCAGCCACCGCCGTGGACGTACAGTGCCGCCCGCGCCCCCTCGAGCGGCCGGTACAGCCGCACCGGCACACCGTCGGCGTCCAGGTCGCGCACGACGTCGACGTCGATGCGATCAGTCACGGCCAACGCTGCCGCCCGGTCGGCACGGCGTTCGACGTCGGGGTCGAACCGCGGGTCGTCCAGCGCGATCTCCTCGACCTCGCCGCCGCCCGGCGGCGCCTGCAACGACGCGCGAGCCTGTGGGTGCAGCACGGTCAGTCGAAGATCGGGTCGCGGTCGCGGGTGCGCTTGAGCTCGAAGAACCCGTCGGTCCCGGCCACCAGGACGACGCCGTCCCACAGCTTCCCGGCCGCTTCGCCCTTCGGTGCCGGTGTCACCACCGGTCCGAAGAAGGCGACACCCTCCACCGAGATCACCGGCGTACCGACATCCATGCCGACCTGGTCCATCCCTGCGTGGTGCGACTTCTTCAACGCGTCGTCGTACTCGGTGGACTCCATCGCGTCGGCGAGCTCGGTCGGCAGCCCCACCTCGGCCAGCGCCTCGGTGATCGTCGACCGGTCCAGCTCGCGGTCCTCTACGTGACGGCGGGTGCCGAGGGCGGTGTAAAGGTCCCGCAGCACCCTGTCGCCGTGGGCCTGGGCGGCTGCGATGCAGACGCGCACGGCGCCCCAGCCGTTGTCCATCGTCGTGCGGTAGTCCTCATCGAGGTCACGGTCCTGGTTGAGGTACGACAGGCTCATCACGTGAAAGCTCGTGCTGACCGGGCGGACGTCCTCGACCTCGAGCATCCACCGTGACGTCATCCACGCCCATGGGCACAGCGGGTCGAACCACAGGTCGGCTGTCTTCAAGGTCTCGTTGGGCTCGGTTGTCTCGGTCACGTGGACTCCTGTTCCGGTGATTGGCGTCGCCTCTATGGGGTCAACACCGACCGGCCCGCGCGCATTTCCTCAACCACCGGCGATATCAGTTGCCGGGGCGTGAAACGATGCCAGCATGCCTGGAACCAACCTGACGCGCGAAGAAGCCAAGACCCGCTCAACCCTGCTGGACGTGGCGACGTACGACATCGAGATCGACCTCACCGCCGGCGACGAACGGTTCGGTACACGGACGGTGCTGTCGTTCTCCTGCTCCGCGGCCGGTGCCACGACGTTCGCCGACTTCGTCGAGGCCGACATCAGCCGGATCACGCTCAACGGTCACCCGCTCGACCCCGCTGACGTCTACGCCGACGACCGCATCACCCTCGACGACCTCCAGACCGACAACGAGCTCGTCGTCGTCGCCACCTGCCCGTACTCCCACAGCGGCGAGGGCCTGCACCGGTTCGTCGATCCCGTTGACGACCGCGTCTATCTGTACACGCAGTTCGAGGTCCCCGACGCCCGGCGTGTCTTCACCACCTTCGAGCAGCCGGACCTCAAGGCCACCTTCGCCTTCAGCATCACGGCGCCGACCGGCTGGGAGGTCGTCTCCAACTCCGAGGCCAAGACCCAAGACACCGGCGACGGCGTGAGCGTGTGGAGCTTCGAGCGCACCCAGCGCATGTCGACCTACATCACCGCGATCATCGCCGGCGAGTACGACGTCGTGCGCGACAGCTACCGGGGTGCGTACGGCGAGATCCCGCTCGGTCTGCTGGTGCGCAAGTCGCTGCTGGAGCACCTCGACGCCGACGAGATCTTCGAGGTCACCAAGCAGGGGTTCGCCTTCTTCGAGGGCGCTTTTGAGATGGGCTATCCGTTCGGCAAGTACGACCAGGCGTTCGTGCCGGAGTACAACATGGGCGCGATGGAGAACGCCGGCGCGGTGACGTTCCGCGACGAGTACGTCTTCCGCAGCCGGCAGACCCGCTCGGCTTATGAGGGTCGGGCCAACACGATCCTGCACGAGATGGCGCACATGTGGTTCGGCGACCTGGTCACGATGCGGTGGTGGGACGACCTGTGGCTCAACGAGTCCTTCGCCGAGTGGGCGGCCTCGCACGCCTCGGCGAAGGCCACGAAGTATGTCGAGTCGTGGACCGCGTTCGCCAACGCCCGCAAGGGGTGGGCGTACCGCCAGGACCAGCTGCCCTCGACGCACCCGATCGCTGCGGACAACTACGACCTGCACGCCGTCGAGGCCAACTTCGACGGGATCACCTACGCCAAGGGCGCCTCGACGCTCAAACAGCTGGTCGCATGGGTCGGCGAGGACGACTTCCTCGCCGGGCTGCGGACGTATTTCGACAAGTACGCCTACGGCAACACCGAGCTGGCCGATCTGCTGGCCGAGCTGGAGGCGGCATCGGGGCGCGACCTGTCGGCGTGGAGCACCGAATGGCTCCAGACGTCCGGGGTCAACACGCTGCGAGCCCGCCTTGAGACCGACGACGCGGGCGCGTTCACGTCCTTCGTCGTCGAGCAGAGCGCGATCGATGCGTTCCCGACGCTGCGGCGGCACCGGATCGCCATCGGCCTGTACGACCGAGACGCCGGTGCCCTGGTCCGGCGGCAACGGGTCGAGACCGACATCGAGGGCGCCGAGACCGTCATCGACGAGCTCGTCGGCGCCACCCGGCCCGACCTGGTCCTGCTCAACGACGACGACCTCACGTACGCCAAGATCCGGCTCGACGAGCGCTCGCTCGCGACGTTGGTCGACGGCATCGCGTCCGTGACCGAGTCGTTGCCGCGGGCCTTGTGCTGGGGCGCCGCGTGGGACATGACCCGCGACGCCGAGATGTCCGCCACCGCGTTTGCCGACCTCGTCCTCGGCGGTGTCGCCACCGAGAGCGAGCTCACCGCCGTCGGCACGCTGCTGGGCCAGGGGCGGAACGCCGTCGCGTTGTACGCCGCCCCGGACCACCGCGACGCCCTGCGTGCGCGCTGGGAGCAGGGCCTTCGCGAGCTCGTCGGTGCGGCGGAGCCCGGTAGTGACCACCAGCTCGCGCTCGTCCGGGCGTACGCCGCCGCCGCCCACAGCGACGAGGCGGCCGCGTACCTGCGCGGGCTCCTCGATGCGAGCATCACGCTCGACGGGCTCAGCGTCGACATCGACCTGCGGTGGACGTTCGTCACGTCCCTGGCGCGCCAGGGCGTATTCACCGAGGATGACATCGACGCCGAGCTGTCCCGCGACGCCACCATCGCCGGTCAGGAGCATGCCGCCGGTGCGCGCGCGATCCAGCCGAGCCCCGCGGCCAAGGAGGCCGCATGGGACGCCGTCGTCGTCCGCGACGACCTTGCCAACGAGACGCAACGATCCATCGCCGAGGCGTTCCAGGTCTCGGGGCAGGGCGACATGCTCGAGCCGTTCGTCGACCGATACCTCCAGACCGCCGAGACCGTCATGGAGAAGGGGGTCTGGCGGGCCTCGGTGATCCTGCAGACCCTCTTCCCGCGCGCCAACCCCGCACAGGCGACGTTGGACCGGGTCGACGCGTGGCTGGCCGAGACGCAAGCCGACGCGGCGACGAAGCGGTACGTCCTCGAGGGCCGCGACGACCTGGCCCGCGCCCTTCGCGCCCAAGCTCGCGACTCCTGACCCTCCCCTCCCCGTTGAGACTTACCCGCCTGGCGTTGGGACTTACGGCTTGACCGCGACACGCCGGTGATTTGCAGCTATGCCGTAAGTCCCACGGTCGACCGGTAAGGCTCAGTCGTATCGACGACCCGGTGACCACTGCCACCACCAGGTGGGTTTCGCAAGACTCCAGCTGTCGTACGTACGATCGCGTCGCATGCCGGATCGTTGAGCAGCCCGAATACGTGCTCCGGTGTCGACCGGACGCGCGTGGTCGCTGACGGTCACGCGGACTACCGTCAGGTTGTGCCGCTCGAAGACCTCCTCCCGGCGGTTGTCCTCGGCGTGGTGCGCCTCCAGTCGGTGCCCCTCACCGTCCGACTCGATGACGAGACCGGACGTACGGTCGAGAAGATCGGCAACTCCCAGCAACGTGCCGCGAAGGTCGAAGAGCGGGACATTCACCAGGAGGTGCTCCAGACCCGCATCACGTTGAGCGAGCCGGCGGGTCAGGGTCTCCCAAGGGCTCGCCGAGAATCTCGACACCTCGGGCAGTGCTCGGGTGAACTGCACGATGCCTCGAGTCTTGTGGTGCCTGCCGCCGAACGTCGAAAACGCCGGGATGCGGCGTGTCGCGCTGAAAACGCAAGTGTCAGCGAGCTCGGTGCAAGTCTCAGCGGGGGTTCTTAGCGTGGTGGGCTAGCGGGGGCCGCGGTCGAGGACGAGCGGGTCCTCGGGCGTCTCGTGGTGGCCGGCCTCCAGCTCGCGACCACGATGCCACTCCGAGGGATAGCCCCAGCTGCCGTCGGGCAGGTAGCGGGCGTGGTCCTTGCCGACCGTCGCCGCGGCAAAAACCGTCAGCAGCAGGCAGATTCCGACCGGGATGCCGACGAAGATCAGCAGCACCTCCAGCCCGGACATGGGGGTCCCGGCGTCCCAGTTCGTCGGGGCGTCGGCGTAGGCGACGCCGGTCCACACGACCGTCAGTGTCACCGGAAGAGTGAGCGCTAGTACGCGGACGAGCCGTCGCAGGACAACGCGCGTCAAATCACCCATGGCGACATCCTATCCAGTCACGCAGGCAGCGGCAGGCGGCCCGTAACCTGACGCCATGAACCCGCTGCACACCCTCACCGCCAGCGGGCTGGCCGCAGCATTTCGTACCGGCGCGACGACACCGACCGACGCGGTCGAGCACTTCTTGGGGCGCATCGAGGCGCACAGTGAGACGGTCGGCGCGTTCGTCACCGTGACCGCCGACTCCGCGCTCGCGTCGGCCGCGGTGGCCACCCGGGCATTCGCGACGCAGGACCACACCGAGCTGCCCCCGCTGTACGGCGTGCCCACTGCCGTCAAGGACCTCAGTCTCACCGCCGGCGTGCGCACGATGTTCGGGTCACAGGCGATGACCGACTACGTGCCGTCGGTCTCGGACGCGGTCGTGGACAAGATTGCCGCAGCCGGGATGATCAGCCTCGGCAAGACCAACACCCCCGAGTTCGGCACTCCGTGCTACACCGAGCCTGACGTCGCACCGCCGGCGCGGACGCCATACGACCTGGAGCGAAGTGCGGGCGGCTCGTCCGGTGGCGCGGCCGCCGCCGTCGCGGCGGGGCTGATCCCGTTGGCGCACGGCTCGGACGGCGGCGGATCGATCCGGATCCCCGCGAGCGTGTGTGGCCTGGTCGGTCTCAAGCCCAGTCGCGGCCGGGTCAGCAAGGCACCGCTGCATGCCGACATCGCCGGTCTGTCCGTCTCGGGGCCGCTGGCCACCTCGGTACGCGACGCCGCGCTGTTCCTGGACGCGATTGCCGGTCCGGCGCCGGGCGACGCGCTGTGGGCAGACCCGCTGGCGACCGGCGACTCCTTCCGCGCCTGGTGCGACCGCGACCCCGGACACCTCCGCATCGCACACTTCGCCACGCCCATGATCGCAGGGACGACCCTGGACCCGCAGGTGCGCTCGGTGTACGACGACCTCGTCGATCGGCTCAGCGGGCTCGGGCACACCCTGGTCGAGATCGAGGTACCCCTCCCGGCTGACACCGTGCCGGTGTTCGAGACCGTCTGGTCGGTCAGCGCCGCCCTCGCCCCCGTACGCGCGGACCGCGAACACCTGCTGCGTCCGCTGACCCGCTGGCTGCGCGACCGCGGCCGCGCGGCGAGCGCGCCCGACTACGGCAAGGCACTCACCGCGATGGCCCAGACCGGCGCGAAGGCGGTCGCCTCGCTCGCCGCCTACGACGCCGTGCTGACTCCCACACTGGCGCAGCTGCCGGCGCCGGTCGGCGCACTGCGCAACGACGCCGATCCGGCCGCCGACTTCGAGGCGCAGAAGGCGTTCTCTCCCTACACGTCGGGGTGGAACGTCACCGGCATGCCGGCGATCTCGCTGCCCACCGGGTGGTCCGGCACGGGTCTGCCGATCGGGATGATGCTGGCGGCCGCACCCGGGCAGGAGCAGGTGCTGTGTGCGCTCGGTGCGCAGGTCGAGAGCGTGCTGTCCACCGCCGGCGATGCCGAGGGCTGGTCGCGCCCGTCGGTGGTGCTGTGAGCCGCCACGCGCAGCGCGTCGTCCTCTGCGATGAACCGATCACCGTCGAGTCGTGGCATGCGTCCCACATCGCCTCGGTGGCGCGGTGGTTGCATGCCGACGCCGAGTGGACGTGGAACGGTCCGTACCAACGCGGCCCGGCCGACGACGCCCGAACTGCCATCGTGCACGCGCTGTACGCCGACCCGTGGCAGCGCGACACGCTGTCGGACTGGCCGATGCGGCTCGCCCTGTGCGTCGACGGAGCCGCGGTGGGATTCCTGTCCTGGCACTGGGAGGACGTGACCTCCGGATGGATCAGGGTCGGCATCGTGGTGTACGACCCGACCACGTGGGCCGAGGGCATCGGCACCCGTGGGTTGTACCTGTGGGTGAGGTGGCTCGCGTCGCATCCCGACGCCTACCGCATCGACCTCGCCACCTGGGCGGGCAACAACCGCGTGGTCCGGGCCGCGCACCGCATCGGGATGACAGACGAAGTCCGCCTGCGCGGCGCCCGGCTCGTGCAGGGTCAGCGGTACGACTCGGTCGTGCTGGGCCTGGTTGTCCCGCAGGCAGCGTTCGGTAACGTCTAGGAGTGCTGCATTCGATCGACATCACCGCCGAGAGCCAGAACTGCTGGGACGACAGCAGCAACAACATGTGTCAGTGGGTCTACGGCTGGACCGACCAGAACGCGAGCGCCGCGGAGACCGCCGACTGGCTCGTCGCCAAGCCGCTGGCGATCCTCGGTCTGCTCGTGCTCGGCTGGTTCTTGCGTCTCGTCCTGCGCCGGCTCATCGACCGCATCACCAACCAGGCCGCCGAGGGCACCGTGCCCGGGGTCCTGCAGCGCGGCAAGGCCGGGGCGCTGATAGCCAACGCCGAGAACAACTCCGTCGCGATCCAGCGCCGCGAGCAGCGCGCCCGCAGCATGGGGTCGCTGCTCAAGAGCATCAGCACGACCGTGCTCGTGGTGATCATCGGCTTCATGGCCATCTCGCAGCTCGGGTACGACATCGCGCCACTGATCGCCAGCGCCGGCATCATCGGCGTCGCCCTCGGGTTCGGGGCGCAGAGCCTCGTCAAGGATTATCTCGCGGGGATCTTCATGATCTTGGAGGACCAGTACGGCGTCGGCGACGTCGTCGACCTCGGAGAGGAGTCCAACGGCACGGTCGAGGCGGTCGGACTGCGGGTCACGCGCGTCCGTGACGTCAACGGCACCGTGTGGTACGCCCGCAACGGTGAGATCCTCCGGGTCGGCAACAAGAGCCAGAACTGGGCACAGGCCGTCCTGGACATCCCCGTCTCCTACGATGCGGACCTGGCGCAGGTGCGCGACGTGCTCGGCGAGATCGCCCACGAGATGTGGGAGGCAGCGGACTACCGTGACCTGATCATCGAGGAGCCCTCGGTGTGGGGCGTGGAGCGACTCGACCGCGACGCCGTCATCGTGCGGGTCGTGCTCAAGACCGCACCGATGGAGCAGTGGAACATCGCGCGGGAGATGCGTGAGCGCGTCATCGAGAGGTTCGACGACCTCGGCATCGCCATCCCGAGCACGGCTGGGTTCTCGGCCAACCGTGACGGACCCGGCTCGGACCTGCGCCGCGAACCCTGACCGGCCCCGGGCGATTGGGCCGTGCGCCCAGATGTTGCGACAATGGGGCGGTGAGCGAACCGGCCGAGCAGCAGAGCTTCTACGACGCCATCGGCGGCCACGACACGATCGCTCTCATCGTGCACCGGTTCTACGAGGGCGTCCGTGACGACGAGGTCCTTCGGCCCCTGTACCCCGAGGAGGACCTGTACGCCGCCGAGCAACGCTTCCGGATGTTCCTCGAGCAGTACTGGGGCGGGCCGACGACGTATTCCGAGCAGCGTGGACACCCGCGTCTGCGCATGCGTCACGCCCCGTTCGCGGTGACCCCGACCGCCCGGGACCACTGGCTGCGGCACTTCCGCGCCGGGCTGGACGAGGCCGGGCTCCCGGCCGACCTGGACAAGCAGTTCTGGGACTACGTCGTCCATGCGGCGACGTTCATGGTCAACACACACAACCCCAGGTCAGAGCCCTAATCAGCGCTCTGTGCCCACACCTTGCCCACACCAGCGCCAAGCACTTCCCCGGTGAACACCGCCGTGGCCTTGCGGGTCTTGTCCTCCGCAGACGGCCACAGGTGGCTATATGTGCCCAACGTCGTCGTGGCGCTCGAATGCCCCAGCGCCCGCTGGACCGTCACCACGTCGCAGCCGGCGGCGATCAGCCCGCTCGCGTGAAAGTGCCGGCAGCCGTGCAAACTGACCCCTTCAACCCCGGCCTTGACGAGGACACGACGCCAGCGGTTGCCGATCGCGTTCTGTGCCGGCGGGAAGTCGTTCGCGCGGTCTTGGCCCACACGAAGGGGTGGCAGCGGTCGTTCCAGCCGTCGATGAAGGCGCGGATCCGCACATCCTCAACGACTGCATCGCGGATGTTCACCGCAGTGAAGGTAACCACGGGTGGACGAGGCGCAGTCATCGTACTTCGCGGTCGGATGTTCCCCTTCCCGAGCCGCAGGCCCGGCCGGGAGAATCGACCGTCCACGAAACCCGGGGCGGTTCACCCCGGCAGCGCCG
>Ga0136637_1000324_pt1 | contig 11078 bp, 11 predicted proteins | sample AntDrymUQ8572106_2_FD_105497 | JGI IMG/M metagenome (GOLD analysis project Ga0136637, IMG submission 105497) | Polar desert sand microbial communities from Dry Valleys, Antarctica - metaG UQ857 (21.06) | ecosystem: Environmental > Terrestrial > Soil > Desert | place: Antarctica: Dry Valley... | reverse complement strand
GCCGGAGGGCAGGCGCTGGTCGCCGAGATCGAGGACGCGCTCGCCCACGGTTACGCGGAGGCACTGGCGGGCGACGCATGGTCCATGCGCACCGAGCAGCGTCTGCAGGAGCTGATCAGCGATGAGCGACCGTAACCCCATGTGGGTGCTGGGTTTTCGGGGTTTGTGACGTTTCGCACGCGTGTGTCCACGCGTGCGAAGGCCGGGGAGGGCGTGTCAGGCGGGCGTGAGCGCGGTGACGCGCGGCGGCGGGTCGATCTTGAGCGCGGTGAGGATCTCGCGCTGGGGCGTGGTGAGCGCGGTGGTGTGCTGCGCGGTCGACAAGCGCGCCACCGAGATGCTGCTGGCCGAGATCGGGGCGGACATGAGCCGCTTCCCCAGCGAGCACCACCTGGCCTCCTGGGGCGGGATGTGCCCCGGCCAGCGCGAGTCCGGCGGCAAGAAGCACTCCGTCGCGACACGCAAGGGCTCCAAGTGGCTACGCGGCACCCTCACCGAATGCTCCAAAGCGGTCGTGCGGACCAAGGGCACCTACCTCAGCGCCCGCTACCACCGCATCAAGGGCCGCCGCGGCCACGCCAAAGCCACGGTCGCTACCGGCCACAAGATCCTCACGGCCGCCTACCACGTCGTCAACCAAGGCGTCGCCTACCACGAGCTCGGCGAGGACTTCTTCTACCGCCGCGACACCGAGCACACCGAGCGCTACCAGCGCCGCATCGTCCACCAACTCGAGCGCCTCGGCCACAAGGTCACCCTCGAACCGCTCCAGGAGGCCGCCTGACCCCAGCGCTATTTTCGTTCCCTGCACCGCGCGGCTGCTCAAGCTGCTGGCTCCTGGCGAGATCACCGACGTCGCGCCGGCACCGGACGACTGGTACGCCAATCTCATCTGGATCGACCGGCGCAAGTGCCTGCTTGTCGTACACGCCGACACGCTGTTCTCGGTCTTCGTCGCGGACGTTCGTAAGCCACAACTCTCCAAGTTCTGCTACTACGTCGCCGGTACCATCGCGACGGCCTTGGCGGATGAGGGGCTCGCGTCGAACTGCCTGGGACCGCTTGACCCCGCCCATGTGCGGGTGGCGCGAACCGCCAGCCGCAGCGTCCTGGGGTTCACGAACGACATGGCGTCCATGTCCGCGAGCATTGCTGGGCAGGCCGGCGGCGTCACCTGCCTCGACGTCGAGGAGCTCAACGTTCCTGCGCCGCACTCCTTACAACCACGGCGGCTTCTTCCGCCCGATCGACGCCGCCCGCAGCGATGACTTCGCGGTCGATCGGTGGTCTGGCGACGGTGGATCTGCCGCGGTTGTCGTGGTGGTTCCGCGGACCTTTGGTGGCGCGTCGGGCCCACGTACAGCAAATACCCTGGAATGGGGATGGGGTCAGCTGGTCCTTAGGCCGATAGTTTCGTTGACCAGACGGTTGCGTAGCCGGCGCAAGCTGCCCGCACGTTCAAGAAATCATGGGACCGTCGAACTCAGGGAGAGCCCATGGTTCGTAGTGCATCTTCGCGTCTGAGTCCTCGGGTCTCTCGTATCGCGAGAGCGGAGGAGATCCATCTGCATGCGGTGCCGTCCGTCGGAAAGACGCGCTGCACCGCACCCACCGTTGGCGTAGTCATGCCGACCCTAAACGAGGTTGACAACCTTGCGCCGGTCATTCAGGGCCTTCCCGCGTGCGTGACGGAGATCATCGTCGTCGATGGCCGCTCCACCGACGATACGGTGCAGGTTGCGCTTGATGCGGATCCCCGTGTGCGGGTGATCCTCGAGCGCCGGCGGGGCAAGGGCGCGGCGATGCTCAGTGGTTTTGCCTGCGTGACCGCCGATCTGATCGTTGCGATCGATGCCGACGGTTCGATGGACCCGGCTGAGGTCTCGCTATTTCAGGCAACGCTCGCCCGGGGGTATGACCTGGTCAAGGGCAGCCGCGCAGCGGTGGGGGGGAGTTCAGAGGATTTCTCTCGGACCCGGCGGCTCGGGAACGCCGCGTTGACGCGACTCGCGAACACCCTGCACGGGACGCACTGGAGCGACATGTGCTACGGGTACTTTGGCTTCTGGCGCGATGTGCTGCCCACGCTGGACATCCGCCCAGCATCCTTGACAGCCAGGGCGGTCGCTGAGCAACTCAAGCTTGAGGCGACGCTGGCGGCCCACGTGTCAGTCGGCGATAACTTCGTCTACGGCGACGGTTTTGAGATCGAGACCGTGCTGTTGTTGCGGGCGGCGCGCGGTGGCCTGCGGATCGCTGAGGTACCCAGCCGCGAGGCGCCGCGCAACATGGGCACCAGCAACCTTCGCGTGGTTCGCGACGGGACGCGCGTGCTCGGCGCCATCGGCCGTGAACGCGCCCGCCGCGCTCCGAACTCGGGTGGGTTCGCAACGGGCACCCCTGCTGCGGTGAATCGGAGCAACAGATGATCGAGACGTCTGCCTCGGTGTCCGTGATCGTCTGTGGCTACACGCTCGAACGCTGGAGCGCGCTTATCGCCGCCATGCGTAGCCTGCGCGCCCAAACCCTTCGCCCGCACGAGGTGGTCCTCGTGGTCGATCACAACCCGGAGCTTCTCCGCCGGGCGAAGGAGCAGCTACCTCGCGAGCTGCCGGAACTACGCATCGTTGCCAGCGGGGGCAGAAGTGGTCTGTCAGGGGCACGCAACACCGGCGTCGCGGCGACCCACGGCGAGATCGTTGTCTTCCTCGACGATGATGCGGTCGCGGACGCACATTGGATGGAGCGGCTCGTCGCGCCATACGCTGACGCAGCGGTCATGGTCACAGGAGGTCTGTGCTCTGCCGATTGGCAGGCCGGTCGTCCGTGGTGGTTTCCGAAGGAGTTCGACTGGGTCGTCGGATGCTCCTACCGCGGTCTGCCTGAGCAGATGGCAGATATACGCAACCCGATTGGCGCCGCCATGTCGATGCGCCGTACTGCCCTCGCACGCGCCGGGGCATTTCGTGAGGACTTCGGTCGAGTGGGCACGACGCCGCTGGGATGCGAGGAAACCGAAATGGCCATTCGCATCCGTCAGCGCATCAGCGGCTCGCGGATCATTCATGTGCCGTCTGCGGTCGTCACTCACGCCGTGCCCGCCGATCGCGGCGGGCTGCGTTACTTCTTGAGCCGCTGCGAGGCGGAGGGTTTCTCGAAGGCCCAGGTCGTGCGCTCGGTCGGCGTCGGCGACGGCCTCGGCAGCGAGCGCACGTATGTCTGCCGTGTCCTGCCCTGCGGTGTGCTCAGCGGATTGCAACGCGCCTTGCGCGGAGACTGCGCAGCGCTCGGCCGAGCCGCGATGATCCTCACCGGCCTTGCCTTCACGACATTCGGCTTCGCTCGCGGGTCGCTGCGGGGCAAGATGGATGGGACTCGATGAGGGCCTTTCTCAGCGACCGTCGCGCTGCGCTCGACGCGGCGCTGATCGCGCTTATCGGTGCAGCCGGGGTGCTGAGCTATCTGCAGATCCAGCCGCTGTCCGGTCTCGTGGTGCTTCTGGCCATGTGCGTCGTTCCGGGCGCAGCGTTCTTGACTTGCGCGGGAGCCAGTGACCCACTCACGAGCGCGGCGCTGGCCGTGGGCTTGAGCCTCGCGATTGACACAGCGGTGGCGACCGCGCTGGCTTGGAGCGGCTGGTGGCATCCGGAATGGGCGGCCCTCGCTGTGGCAACAGTGACAGCGGGCCTGCTGCTCACTGACATCCGTCGGACTCGCACGGATCGCTCTCAAGCATGCGCGGTCTCGTGAGCGCTCGGCTGCGTGACGCAACACGGCTGCTGCCCATCCTATGGGGGCTGCCGATGGCTCTTGTCTGCGTTCTGCTGATCCGCGGGCGCGGCAACGAGCCCGAGGTCGCGCCAGCCGTAGGGCCAGCTCCACACCCCCACGTGGCACTCCCGCCGGCTCGCCAGACGCGCTCCACGGCCCGCATCCTGGGTGCCCGCGCGCTCGCATGGCTGACCGTCGTGGCCCCGCTCGTCCTGTGGTCCGCCTCGCTGAGTGCGATCGACCTTGACCAGATCGGGCGCTACGGCTTGGCCGCCGGTCTGCCCGCAACCTGGTACGCCGCGTTGGCCATCGTTCTGCTCGGCGCCGTTCGGACGATATTCGCGCCGCGACTCGACGCCAGCCTTGTCGCTGCGCACATCGTCGTCGCCGTGGTGATCGTGTACGCCACCATTCCTGCCGTCGCGGACATGCCGCAGTACGCGTGGACGTACAAGCACATCGGCGTGACGAAGTCGATCGAGCAGATCGGCTCGGTCGCTCCGCTGGTTGATATCTACCATCGCTGGGCAGGGTTCTTCGCGCTGGCTGCAGCGTTCTCCCGCATCTCGGGGCTGGGCGACCCGGCGAGCTACGCCGCTTGGGCGGAGCCGGTGTTCTCCCTCCTGGGGGCCGTCCTGGTCGCCGCGATCGCGCACACCGTCAGCCGCGACGCCCGTGTCGCGGCCGTGGCGGCGCTGTTCTTCGTCCTCACCGCCTGGCTGGCGCAGAGCTACTTCGCGCCACAACCGCTGGCGTACGTCTTGGGGTTAACGGTGATGCTGGTCGCTCTGCGGGAACTGACCACGTACCGGCGATTCCCCAAATGGCTCCTTCGGCGCGTCGGGGCGCAGGCCGAGAGAGCCGCCTCGAGCTGGAGTCGGCGCACGACGCTGACCGTCTTGCTGGCTCTCGATGCCGTCGTCGTCGTCACGCACCAGCTAACCCCGTACATGATCCTGCTCACTCTGCTGACACTGGCCGTGTTCGGCGTGCTGCGACCGAGGTGGATCGTCCTCGCCGCCGCGGTGCTGCTCGTCGCCTATCTGGTGCCAAACTTCGGCTACGTCAAGGACAACTTTCCGTTGTTCGCCAGCGTCAACCCGGGCGAGAATGCGCGCGTATTTGACACCACGGAGCCGTGGCTCGTTGCGCATGCCGGGGGCCTGGTCTCCGGATGCATGTGGATTCTCGCGCTCCTGGCGACCGGCGGACTGCTCAAGCGCGGCGACGGTGTGATGCCGCTCATGGTGCTGGCGCTGGCGATCACGCCGGCGTTCATCCTCTTCGGCGTAACATATGGTGGTGAGGCGTCGCTGCGCGTCCACTATTTCGCGGCGCCCTGGCTTGCGGTACTCGTGGCGTGGGGGCTGGCGACGTTGCCGCGGGCTCGCTGGAGAGCCGTGGCAACACTCGTCGCGCTGGCGGGCGTGACAGCGCTGTTTCTCGTCGCCTTCTTTGGCCGTACCGCCCTCAACGTGATCCCGCGAGACGAGGTTCAGGCGAGCGCGTACTTCTACGCGCGTGCTGAGCCGCGCTCGCTGCTGGTGCTCGTCAACCCCGGATTTCCTATGCGCGTCTCGGCGCGATACACGCTGATGCGCCCGGTGGAAGGCGGCGACACCAGCCCGAACCTCATGGCGCGCCAAAACGCGGAGCTCGTGCGGCGCGCGAGTTTGCCCGCGGTGCGGGCGACGCTGCGGCAACTCGCGCCGACCGGCACACGGCGCTACCTCGTCTTCTCTCGCACGCAGGCGCGCTACGCCGACGTCAACCGCATCCTCAGCTTCGCCGAAACGCGGCGGTTGGAGGATGCCGTGGCCCGATCACCGGAGTTCCGACTGTGGCATCGAACCACGAACACGCGCATGTATGAGGCAGTGGGTCTGTGACCGCAGTCCAGCCATGGGTTCATGCCACGCGGTGCCGGGCAGCGCGCCGGGCGATCAGCGACCTGCTGCGACCCAATCATCAGATGCTGCGTGCCGGATACAGCCTGATCACCAACGTCATGGTCACGGCGCTGCTGGGCTTCGGCTTCTGGGTAGCCGCGGCCCGTCTGTTCCCAAGCACCACAGTCGGGCGCGACACCGTGCTCGTGTCGGCAATGCTCACGCTGTCGGCGATGTGCCAGCTGAACCTGACGACGGTCATGCTGCGCTTCCTCCCCGTCACGCGGCTCTCGCCGCGGCGCTTCATCGCCGCGTCCTACGCGATTGTCGCAACGCTCTCCCTGATCGCAAGCAGCGCCTTCGTGATCGCAGCGCCCAGCCTGAGCAGCCGGCTCGGCTTCCTGCACAGCCAGCCATGGGTTGTAGTGAGCTTCATCGGCGCCGTTGTCGTGTGGGGAATCTTCTCGCTCCAAGACGCCGTCTTGACCGCGTTTCGACGGACCGCGTGGGTGCCGATCGAGAACGGCCTTTTCGGCGCGATGAAGATCGCGATGCTCCCGATCCTGCTGCTTGCCGGTGCGGAGCATGCCGTATTCCTGGCGTGGGCCATCGCAATGGCCTTGCTGATCATCCCCGTGAACGCGTTGATCTTTCGCTCGGTGATCCCGAACCGGCCGGCCCGGCCAGACGTGCCATCACCGGTCGAACGTTTCGGCCGGGGAGGCCTGGCTCGGTTCTCGATGCACGACCTCGGCGGCACGCTCTTCGGCCACGCGTCAAGCACGATGCTTCCCGTCTTGATGGTTGCGTTCGTCGGCAGCGCCGAGAGTGCCTACTTCTACATGCCCTTCATGGTGGTCGCGACGTTCGATCTGATGTTCCTCAACGTGGCGGCCGCGCTGACGGTCGAGGGCGCGGCAACCGAGGGGCGCGTCGCCAGCCTCGCGCGGCTCACGGTGCGCCGCTTCGCACCGTTGCTGTTCGGGGGCATCGCGGTCGTGCTCGTTGCCTCGCCGGCGCTGCTTGAGCTCTTCGGTCCCACATACTCCGAATCGGGCACCACGGTGCTGCGCGTCTTGGTCTGCGCCAGCGCCTTTCGGGCAGCGACCGCGCTGTACAGCGGCGTCTGCCGTGTGGAGGGACGCGGGTCGCGTGTTCTCGCGATCCAAGGCAGCACGTTCGCGCTCGTGATCTCTCTGACGATTGCACTCGCCCCGGCACATGGCATCGGCGGCGTGGCGACGGGCTGGCTGCTGGCCAACGGCCTGGTGGCCGTGGCGGTTGCACCGGCGCTCATCCGGCTTCTCCGCCGCGGCGGTGCGCCTCCCCCACAGCGAGCCGAAGGAGTCCCGTCGTGCGCTACCTCTGTATGACCGTCACCGAGGCAAGCCCCCAAGGTGGGCGGAATCTCGATCGCCTCGTCGACAGCCTGCAGCGACAGGACGGCGAGGTCGACCTCGTGCTCGTCGTCCGCGGCGGTGCGCGTCAGCCAGTACGGCGTCAACGCGGCCGCGTGACCGTGCATCCGCTTCTCGCCTCCCACGTGGTCGGGTTGAGCGTCGCCCGAAACCTGGCGCAGGAGCATGCGCGGCGACTCGGCCTGCTCGAGCGGGTTGCCGTCGTTTCGTTTCCCGACGATGACTGTCGCTATCCCGACGGCCTGCTGTCGCGCGTCGCCGGCCATCTCGCGCGTTCCGGCTGCGAGTGTGTGACGGGTGCGTACGGACCCTCGATCGAGGAGGTCGACCGTCGCCGCTTCCGGCTCGGCGACGCGTCGCTTACGCCGAGGCTGGTCATGCGCGCCGGGTGCTCGGGTTCGATGTTCTTCACCGGGCGCGCGGTGCGAGCGATCGGAGACTTCGATGTGCGACTCGGCCTCGGGGCGCCATACGGCGCCTCCGAAGACGCCGATTACCTGTTGCGCGCGCTGGCCCTCGGGCTCCCAGCCGTGTATCGCCCCCGCGACGTCGTCGTATTGCACCCGTACAAGGTCCACCGCCCGGCCGAGTACTACGTCGGTAACGTCGCGGTGCTCGCCAAGCATGCAGGCCACCTCGCGGGGATAAGGCTCTTGCTTGCGCGCCGACTGCTGCACGGGATGCTGCTCGTGACGCGATCGAACATGGCCTTCGCACACCTACGACGAGCGCTGGACGCCTCGTGTGTCATGGGGCTCGATCGGTATCGACAGAACCCTCGATGCAACTCGATAGCGGCGCAGGAACGGGCTGCGTGCCGATGACGCCCGCCGCAGCCGATGCCACCACGTTCGTCGCGACGACAAGCTGCGCGGTCGAGCTCGACCGTCCCCTGCGAGACCGTCAGCTCGTGCACTCGCGCTCTGGCGATGCTTACGACTGCGCGCTGGTTCTCGTCCGGCTGCACGAAGAGCCACTCGGCGTCGTCCGAATCGTTGTGAGGGACGGGTGGTTGCGAGCCCTTGATGTCGCCGATGCGATCCTGAGCTCGCTGCGATCCGAGCTTGCCGCCCATGTCAGTCGTAACTACTGCTGGAAGGTTCCCGACCGGGCCCAGGCGCTCGTCGACGGAGGGCAGATCGTGGCAGCCCGATGCGGTGACTGCCAACGCGGGGGCGCTGACAGACTGCCTCCGGTAACGGTGATCGTCCCGACGGCCGGAAGGCCGGACGACCTCCGCCGGTGCCTGGCGCGGCTCGCTGTGCTCGACTACCCACAGCTTGAGATCGTCGTGGTGGACAACCGACCCGACATCGAGGCAACCGGTCAGGTTGTCAAGCACGCCGCTAGCCTCGATCGCCGCGTCCGCTATATCGCCGAACATCGGCCCGGAAGCTCGGTCGCTCGCAACCGCGGCGTTGCAGAGACGAGCACGGACATCATCGCGTTCACCGACGATGACGTCGAAGTCGACGAGCTTTGGCTGCGCTGGATGATCGAGCCGTTTCTGCGAGACGAGCGCGTGCACGTCGTCACGGGCCTGGTGCTCCCCGCGTCCTACGACACTCCCGAGCAGCAGCAGTTCGAAGAATACGCCGGATTCGGCAAGGGCTTCCGCCGACGCGTCTACGACATGGACGAACATCGGCCCCGCAGACAGATGCTCTACCCGTACTGGGGAGCACCATTCGGATCGGGAAACAGCATGGCGTTTCGCCGCGACGCGCTGCTCGCGATCGGCGGCTTTGATCCAGCGCTCGGCGCGGGCAGCCCAGCGCTCGCAGGTGGAGACATCGAAGCCTTCACGCAGATCCTGCTGCATCGGGGGCGGCTGGTCTACGAGCCGCGGGCGGTTGTCTGGCACGACCATCGTCGTGACGAGGCCTCGCTGACACGTCAGTTGTTCAACTACGCGGCCGGCTCGACGGCGATCCTGACGAAATGGCTGATGCGCGACCCCCGCACGACCCTCGCGGTCGGCCGCGCCATCGGGTCGGCTGCCGCGAGCGCCGGCCGCGGGAAGCGCGGTCGAATGAGGCACGCCCCGCGCGAGCTGTCTCGGCTCAATCGCCAGCTGGCGCTGAGCTCGACACAAGCCGGACTCGGTCGCCAGCTGCGCGGCTTCGCCTCAGGGCCGCTTCTTTACCTGAAAAGCCGGCGATGGGCGAGACGCCAAGACCTTGCCTCGGTACTCACCGAGCCCCGCACCGATAGCACGTGAGCATTTCCGGTTCGCGGGTTGCCGGGATAACCCGCGAATCGGTACTCCGCCGATCGGCCGACATCGTCCGGATCGCGTTGTGCGCCACGGTGTGCTGGCTTCTCATCGATGGCCGTGCCCCCGCCGCATACGCCCTGGCGCTCATCTCCCTGACAGCCATCGCGACCCGGCGAGCGCGAGCATCCGCCGTCGCCGAAGTCGTCTTCGTCACGCTCTTGGCCGTGGATGCCTGGCTGACCTGCTCCGGACACATGGCACGCATCGACCAGCACGACCGCGCAGGCCATTTCCTCCTCACGATCGCCGTCACCCCCATAATCGCGGCGGCCGTCACCCACCACACTCGGTGCGTCTCACGCTCGGTCCGTTTGACCGCCGGCCTGGCAGGTCTAGCTACGATCACCCTCGCCGTCGCCTGGGAGGCGGCCGAGTGGTTCTCAGACTCGCTTCTCCTCACGAATATGTCGCTGGGCGCTGCCGATACGAGGCATGACCTCATGAGTGGCCTCGCCGGCGCGACCGTCGGCGCGGCGATCACGGCATACGACTTGGCACGTCACCGCGTAAACGACAGGTAGCCGGCGGACCCAGCGACGCGCCAGGCGGGGAATACAAGTGCTCGCCAAGTTGATTTGCGACTCGAGAAACCAGCGACACCCTAATCATCGCGGAATCCGCGCCCTCGCGAGAGCGCTGCTTCTTGATCTCGAGGCGTTTTATGGGTCATATCGTCGCGATGGTCACGGCCCGCGCGGCGCACGATCCGGCGATGATGGTCGCGTTGTTGCTCTACGCATATGCGCGTGGGCAGCGGTCATCGCGGCTGATCGAGCGTGACTGTGTCGAGAACGTCGCCTACCGCGTGATCACTGCCAACCAGGCACCCGATCACGCCACGATCGCGCGCTTTCGCCAGCGTCACGAGACGGCGATCGCGGGGTTGTTTGGCAGCGTCCTCGGGCTCTGCGCGCAGGCCGGGATGGTCAAGGTCGGCGTGATCGCGATCGACGGCACGAAGGTACATGCCAACGCGTCGCATCATGCCAACCGTGACTACGAGCAGATCGCCAAGGAGATCCTCGCCGGGGCCGAGGCCGACGCCGCTGACCGCGAGGAGGACGAAGTACATGGCGACAGGCGCGGCGATGAGTTGCCGCCGCATCTGTCTTCCAGCCAGGGTCGCAATGCGTGGCTGCGTGACGCCCGCCGGCGCCTGGGATGACCAACGCGCCCAAGAAGCAGCCGCAGCCTGGACGCCAGACACCGGTCCGTTACTGTCGGCGTCGCATGCTCGCCGACGAGACGGACCGCCACCGCGTCCGATCGATGCCCAGCACGACGGTCCGGGCATGACCGTCGCAGACGCACCGACCCTCGCGCCGGCAGCGCGGCCTGAAGCCGGCCAGCTTGCCCGCGTCCGTGGACGCATGTGGGTCGTCGGCGACGTCGTTCCGGACTCACAAGCATCGCTCGACGGACGCTCAGTGCAGCATCTCGTCTCGCTCGTCTCGGTCGAGGATGACGCGACCCGCGAGGAGCTCGAGGTCGTGTGGGAGATCGAGCCGGGCACGCAGGTGATCGAGCGAGCTGAGCTTCCGGCGTCGCTGCCGACCGGCTCGACGATCCGGCGGAGCTCGACGCGTCCTCGACGCTGTGCGCTGGGGCGCGGTGATTCACGCGTGTGAACGCCGATGGGTCGTGCGGCCCATTGCGAAAGCCCGCGCGAGAGGGCAGCCTTGGGCCATGCCACCCGAGCTCGTCACGATCTCCGAGCGGATC
>Ga0136637_1000322_pt1 | contig 11087 bp, 9 predicted proteins | sample AntDrymUQ8572106_2_FD_105497 | JGI IMG/M metagenome (GOLD analysis project Ga0136637, IMG submission 105497) | Polar desert sand microbial communities from Dry Valleys, Antarctica - metaG UQ857 (21.06) | ecosystem: Environmental > Terrestrial > Soil > Desert | place: Antarctica: Dry Valley... | reverse complement strand
GGACTCCCGCCGCTCGGCCCTCGGGCCTCACGACGGCAGTCCGTCCGCGAGCCCCCCTACCGTCCTGACGGCTACCACCCACCGACTCTCACACGCGGTGGACCAACAACCGGGGTCCGGCCAATACGTGCCATCTGTCCCCTGGCTGACAACGCAGAGAGATGATCACGACATAGACTGGCCCGCGAGCGTGACGCCACAGGGGGCTGTCAGGCCGCTCAGTCGGTGCTCGCCACGGACGACTTGATTGTGCTCTGCAAATACAGCCCGCTTCTGTCTGCGGCGTCCAACTTAGGCGCCGGCTGACATGCGTTTCCGTTTGCGCAGACGCGACCCTTACGCCGGACCGCGTTTGTCCGGGCTCGCGAAACTCGTCGCGGCCATCGCCGTGGCCGGTCTCGGGTTTGCACTCGCTGTCGCGCTGGCCCAGCTCTCGGGCGACGACGACAGCGCGACGGGCGTGTCGGGCGGTCCGCCCGCAGCATCTTCTCCGGATACGACCACGACCGCGCGGACGCGAACGACGCGTGCCTCGACGTCGCCCCAGAAGCCGGACAACGACGTGCGAGTGCGCATCGTGTCGGCGATATTGCATCCCGCGGCGACGGCAACGGGCCAGCGCCGGCGCTGTGCTCGGCTCAGCGTCCACGTACGCGTGACGAACCGCGGCAGTCGTCGCATCAGCCCGGCTCGGCCGGTGCTCGTATCCGGCGACGACCGGGTCAAGACCGACCCGCCCCAGGACACGGCCGAAACGCACTTGGGTGCGATCAATCCCGGAGAGACCGGCGACGTGACGCTTCAGTTCGAGGCCAAAGGGGCCGTCACGGAGCGCCTGCGCCGAAAGCTTCGCGCCCGCCTGATCATCGCCGGCCGCAACGTGACCGCGACGGTGAAGGTCGGCCGCCCCGTGAGCGTCAGGAATGCGAGTCGTAAGCGCCGCCCAACTCGTAAGCGCATCGAGGCTCTCCTGCGCAGGACATTGGGCTCCACCAACCCGCCCCCACCCCCTCCGCCTCCTCCCGTGGCAGCCCAACCTCCCGCGGCGCCGCCACCTCCGCCTCCACCACCTCCTCCGCCACCGGCCTCGACGTGTAGTAAGCCAAAGACCATCAAGCGGATCGTGTTCAGTAAGACCAAGTATCCGAACATTCGCGCGCACTACGTCCACGCGGTCGAGAAACACTGGCCCCGCATCCTCGTCGTGAACCGCAAGGGAACCGACAAGCGCCGCGACAAGCTGCTCGACCCTATCCCGACCAAGGCTGGCTTTGACCGCGATGAATACCCGCCCGCCGTTGGGCGTGGGCGTGGCAGCAACGCCCTCAAACGTGGAATCAACCCAATCGGGTGGAAGGCCGATGTCGAGTACGTCCCGTCGAGCGAGAATCGGTCACACGGCTCGAAGTTGGGCACCAAGCTCAAGCCCTTCTGCAACGGCACACGCTTCCGCTACATCTTCAAGTAGCGGCCAGCCGCTACGAGCTTCTGAGCCCGAACTCGCCGACGAGTCCGGGTCGCGGTGCCAGCAGTGATTCGAGGTGGCTGTCGGGCCAAGGATCCACGTGCGGGCGCTTGCGATTCTCGTTGTGCGCGTCGATCCATCGCACGGCGTCCGAGGTGAACCTGCCGGAAGTCGCAATGATGAGCTCATCGACCGCTGGCGGCTCCCACAGCGACATCTGGGCGACCGTGGCCGCGCAATCCTGGGCGGTGACGGAGCGAGACTGCCAGTGCTTGCACTGCACGATGACGCGCTCACGTCGCGTCCCGCTGAGGGAATCGGCCACCACGCGATCGACCGAAAGATCGCGTCCTCGGTCGGGGGCTCGCGTCTTCATGAGCCACCTCGGATTCTCGTAGCCCGCCGCGTCCTGCAGGATGTTGAACACCAGGCGCTCGAACGAGTCGTCATCGAGGGCTGACCACATCAGGGCCGTGCTCACCGGCCCCGCCGGGCGCGTGGCTACAAGTTCCGCGAGGTCCTCCGCGTCCACCGGCAGCGGTTCGAGCTGCCCGTACAGCGCATTCTCGATGTCGGGACGTACGGACGGCCAGTCGCTGTCGGCGATGTCGTGCAGATCCACACCCAGCGCAAAATGGAAATGTCGTGCGAGGTCGCCCCAGCCTCCGCGCTTGACGAGGTCCGGCCCAACCAACCGCTCGACCTCGGCAATCGTCCCGACGAGCTGCTGCCACTCATCGTCAGCCGCGAGCGGCGTCTGGTCACGTTCGTACCGTGAGGTGAGCTGCGTGAGCGCGGCGTCGATGCTGACCATGAGTTCTTCGGCGCGAGCCCGAACGAGGCTCCTACGCTCCCTCATCAGGCTGTGCCGGTACGCGGCGACTTCTTGCGCCGGTGCCGCGATCTGCTGGTCCAGGCCGATCAAGATGTCTGGCTCGCTGATCATCGCGCTGTCGTAGCGGTTCTGCGCGATGTCGTCCAGCGCCAGGGGCCGACTCTGGATCTTGTATCCGGCGATCGCAGGCAGACCCGCGAGCAGGTCGTCGTATGCCCTCGCGAGGTTCTCGTACTGGCGTCCCTCGGGAGTGCTCCCCGAGAATCTGATGTCGTCTGGTATGAGCTCCTCGATCTGCTCCAAGACCCGCTCAAGACGCTCAAGATTCGTCTCTACCCGCTCGAACTGTCCCAGGGCGCGCTCAAGGTCCACGGGCGAAAGTATGGTGCTTGGCCGAGCTGAGCCGGGTGCGGCTACTGGCCCCCGCCACCTGATCGTCACGCGCTCCGCGATGGGGGCCTCCAAGTCGAACGAATGGCTAGGTGCCGGGGCGCCGTCGTTCACGCCGGTTCCTGAAGAAGCCGCCCCCGCCTGTCAAAATCGCTGCAAGGAGGCAGCACATGAGCACGAAACCAGCGGCGATCCTGTACGCCGCCAAGAGCACAGAGGACACGCGCGGCTCGATCCCCACGCAGCTTCAGGACGGCCGCGAGCTGGCCGAACGTGACGGCTTCGAGGTCGTCGCCACGTACCAGGACGAGAACGCGTCCGCGTACTCGGGTAGCCGCGGGCCGGGGCTTGAGCAGGCGCGGGCGCACGCGGAACGACTCGTGGCTGAGCGTAAGGGATGCGCGCTTGTCGTCCAGCACTCGGACCGGCTGGCGCGTGGCGACGCGCGGAAGGCCGCGCACCTTGTCGAGTACGTGCTGTGGGCGATCAAGACGGGCGTGACGCTGCGCAGCGTCCAGGACGACGACTCGGTCAAGGATCTGCTGTACGCCGCCATCGGCGGCCAGCGCAACTTCGAGGACTCCAAGCGCAAGTCGGCATCGGTCACGGCGGGCAAGCAGCGCCAGTTCGAGCGCGGCGAGCGGCTCGGCGGCCCGGTTCCGGACGGGCTACGCCGGGTGATCGAGGTGGACGGACGCGGGCAGCCTCGGGCCCGCTACGAGCCGGACCCAGCGCGGGCGGCGATCATCGAGCGGATCTTCGCGCTGTCCGAAAGCGGGCTTGGCGACCCAACCGTGGCACGCCGCATGAACGAGGAGGGCTACCGCACGAAGGCGGGCGGATCGTGGACCCGGACTCGGGTGCAGGACATCCTGTCGAACCCCACGTACGCGGGCCGGATCGCGCTGCGCCGCCACACGACCGGGGCGCGCGTGATCCCGGCTACGAACGTTACGCCGCTCATCGAGCCCGACCGCTTCGATCGCATCCGGGCGCTTCGGCCAGGACGTGACAAGACCCGAGCCATGCGCGGCCCGTCACGGCCCGGCCTCACGTCGGACGCCGCGCGGCGGTCGCTGGCACGCGACGACGGTGCAGCGCCTGGTCGTCAGCGGCTCAACGTGGCGGCTTCCGTTCAACCTCGATGTTCGAGCCGGACCCCGGCTGTCCTCCGTTAGCTGAGATCCAGGAGTGGCGCCTACGTCTGTCCGCGCCACCTGATCATGACGCGCTCCTCGATTGGCTGATGTCGCCGTCTCTTTGGGTCGGCCTTGGCCAGCGTAACGGACGCGATGTGACGTCGGAGAAGGCGTCGGTCGCGGTCGAGGTTGTCGCCCCACAGCTCGTAGATCATCGGCTGGCCGTTGAGCCACACCACCAGCTGATCGTCCGAGATGCCGGGATCGTCGAGGTCCCACATGCGGCGCTTCGCCTCGTCCAGCGCCCGCTGTCGCGCGATCGCTCCCGCCTGGTGCGCCTCGATGCCAAGCGATGTCTCCAGATCGAGGTTCGTCACCCACGCGTTCAGTGACTCCTCGGCCTTCCGCACGCCCTCCTTGGCTTCGAGGTAGAGCCGCTCCGCGCTGGCCGTGCCCTCCTCGGCTTCCTCGGCGCTTTGTACAAGAGCCTGGGTGACGAACGCATCGACCAGCCGAACCCGCGCCGCGGCCGGCGCGGCACAGTCACCCGCTGTGTAGCGAGTTGCGCACACGTAGGAGGTCTCCCGTTTGTCGGCTGTGCCGGAACGCATGACGCGCAGCACGTTGCCGCAGGAGTCGCAGCGGATGAAGCCACCGAGTAGCGCGTGCCGCGCCAGCGAGCCGACCTGCGGCGGTAGGGCTTCCCGCTTACGAGGCTGGACCCGTTCCCATAGATCCCGATCCACGAGCGCCTCATGTGCGGTGGGGTTCGACTTGCCGCGCGGCCCGCGCGCCTCGCCCAGGTATGCGCGGTTGCGCATGATGGTCGTCACCGTGGACTTGACGATTCCTCTCCCGGTTGCCGCGCGGAGGTGGTCCGCGATGCGCTGGTACGACTCGCCGTCTGCGCGCATCTGAAACGCCTGCCGGACGGCATCGGCCGTAGCCGGATCCACCACGAGCCGACCGTTACGGATCGTGTTTCCCTTGGCGTCCTCCCGTGGGTCTGCCTGGTCTCGGCGGAGGTAGCCGAGCGGTGCGCGCGCAGCGATGTGGATGCCCGCGTCCACAGCTGCCCCGGTCGCGCGGTCCCAGCCCTCCTTGACGCGGTCGAGGTAATCCTCCGCCTGCATGCTGAGCACGTTGAGCAGGACCTTGCCGCCCTGCTGGTTCGTGTCGACGCCGTCGACCACGCCGACGAGCCGGCCGCCTGCGTCCTTGAGCCGCTTGGCACCGACGATGTTTTCGATGTGGTCGCGGCCGAAGCGGTCGACCTGGTAGCAGACAACACCCACGCTGGCCCCAGCCTCACAGCGCTGAATCAGACGGTCGAGTCCGCGCTCCCTGACGGTTGTGCCGCCGGAGACGTCCTCCTCCACCACGACCTTGCCCAGCTCGACCCCCTCGCGCTTGCACCACGCCTCGATGGCCTTGCGCTGGATGTCCGGTGATCGGTACGCCTCGCCTCGCCTGTCTCCGACTCGGGAGACCCTGATGTACGCATCCATAAGCTCCATGAACACTGGATTATTCCAGGTTCAGGTTCCAATCGTTCGATACCTAGACGGCTATCGGATCGAGCTGATCGAGAAGTAGAGGAGCGGACACTCGGGCCGGCAGAGGCGCGGCGAGGAGCGCGAGACACGGCACCTCCAATCGCCGCGAGGGGCCCAGCCGTCGCTGGGCCCTCCGCGATCTGTGACTACGGCTGCGCGGTCGCGATGGCGACCTGCAGTGCGTCCAGCTTGCGCCTAGGTCCGCCCATCTATCCTCGACCGCCGTGACCGAGCATCGCACCGCCGTGATCGACCTCGGCTCGAACTCGTTTCGGCTCGTTGTCTTCACCGCCACCGACGGCTGGTGGAAACGTACGGATGAGATCTACGAAGCGGTGCGGATCGGGGAGGGCCTCGACGCGTCGGGTGAGTTGGGCGCCGAGCCGACGGCGCGCGCGCTGAACGCGATCGAGGTGTTCGCGCACTTCTGCCGCGCGCAGGGCATCGACGCGTTCAGCACCGAGGCGGTCGCGACGAGCGCGATTCGCGACGCGGCGAACGGCAACGAGTTCGTTGAGCGGGTGTGCAGCGAGGTCGGCCTCGACGTGCACGTGCTGTCCAAGGAGGAGGAGGCGTACTTCGGCTTTCTCGCAGCGGTGAACTCGACGACGGTCGCCGACGGTGCCGTACTCGACCTCGGTGGCGGCTCGCTGCAGCTCATGGAGGTCAAAGGCCGTCATGACGGGAGGCTCGGCTCATGGCCGTTGGGCGCCGTGCGGATGACCGAGCACTTCCTCCCCGATCCCGACGAGGCTCCGAAGAAGGCGCGCAAGGCGCTGCGTGACCACGTGATGACCCTCCTCGAGGAAGACGCTGAGTGGCTGCAGCGCACCGGCCGGCGGCTCGTCGGCATCGGCGGCACAATGCGCAACCTCGCCGCCGCAGCGCAGTCCGAGGCCGGCAAGCCGTCGATAGGCGTGCAGGGCTTCCGCATCAAGCAGGGCCGCCTGGACGGGCTGATCGACAAGCTCGCCTCGATGCCCGCGTCCGAGCGCAGCTCGATCAAGGGAATCAAGTACGCGCGAGCAGACCTGATCCTCGCGGGCGCGATCGTCGTGCAGTCGGTGATGGAGTTCGGCGGCTTCGACGCGATCGAGGTGACCGAGGCCGGCCTGCGCGAAGGGATCTTCTTCAGCGCCTACCTCGACGGCGACCCGCCGCTGTTCGACGACGTCAGGCGCTCGAGCGTGCTGAACCTCGCCGCGCGCTACCACGTCGATCCCGCCCACACCCAGCACGTGGCCAAACTCGCCACCGGGCTCTTCGACCAGCTCGCAGAGGCCGGGCTGCACCCCGGCGATCAGCGTGAGCGCGAGCTGCTGGTCGCCGCATGCGTGCTGCACGACATTGGCATGTCGGTCGACTACGACGACCACCACAAGCACTCGCGCTACCTGATCCTCAACGCCGGGCTGGCCGGCTTCGAGCCGCGCGAGGTCGCGCTGATCGCCCAGGCCGCGCGCTATCACCGCAAGGGCGTGCCGGACTTCGGCGAGCTCGCGCCGCTGGCCAAGGACGGCGATCAGGAGCGCCTCGACCGGCTCGCGACGCTGCTGCGGCTCGCCGAGGACCTCGAGCGCAGCCGCGACCAGAGCGGCCGCGCGGCCAACGTCGCCGCCGACAACGGCACCGTCAGCCTGCTGCTCGAGTCCGACGGCGCGGCAAGCGTCGAGCGCTGGGCCGTCGAGCGCGAGGTCGACCTGTTCGACCGCGCATTTCATCGCAAGCTGAAAGTGGAGGCACCGACCCCATGAGCCTGACGAAGGGCAGCGGCCCGCTCAGCGCCCGTCCCGCCGAGTCCAACTACACCATCGACGCGCCTGGGCATCGGATCCTTTTCGAGCCCGACGAGCGCCGTCTGCGGGCGTACGTCGGCGACCACCTCGTGCTCGACACGACCAGCGCACGCCTGCTGCACGAAACCGGCCGTCGCCCCGTCGCCTACGCGCCGCTGGAGGACTTCGACGCCTCGCTCCTGCAGCGATCGCAGACGACGACGCACTGTCCGTTGAAGGGATACGCGACGTACTGGTCGCTGTCCGTCGGCGTCGACGTGCGCGAGGATGCCCTCTGGGCGTACGAGGACCCGATCGACAGCGCGCCGTGGCTGAAGGGCTTCGCCGCCATGTCCTTCGAGAAGCCCGACCGCTGGATGGTCGAGGACGAGGAGGCCGTCGGGCACCTGCGCGACCCCTATCACCGCATCGACGTGCATCCCAGCTCGCGCCCGGTTCGCGTCAGCGCCGGCGACGACGTCATCGCCACCAGCGAGCGCTGCAAGCTGCTGTTCGAGACCGGCGAGCCGGCGCGCGCCTACATCGCCCCCGGCGTCGTGCAAGGGGGCAGGCTCGTGCCCAGCAAGACGCAGACGGTCTGCCCGTACAAGGGCGAGGCGACGTACTGGCACGTCCACGCCGGCGGTGAGGTCTTCAGCGACGGCGCCATCAGCTACGAGCTGCCGCGCGCCGAGGCGATGAAGATCGCCGGCTTCGTCTGCTTCACCGCGGACGGACTCAGCGTCGAGCTGGACTGACCAGCGGGGCGCGTGAGGCCTCCTCCCAGGCCTCACGCGCCCACGCTCACCCCCAAACCTAGGTTTCGCCGTCCGGTCGCTGGAGCCGGCGACCTCCCGGCGACGTTACGTCAGGAGGGGAGCCGACAGGAACCAGCGTCTCCTGCGACGAAACCGCCTCGACGACCTCTGCCTCCTCGGCCTCGCGCTCCTCGAGATGCTCGCCGTCGCACAGCACGCGGAAGTTCCCGGTCACCCCGTTGTCCGAATGGATCGTGATCCCGGGCAGGACCTCCTCGCCCTCGTCGAAGCCGAGACGCTCGAGGTCAAACGGCGCGAGGCCGATGCCGAAGGCGGTGTGCGTCGGGTTCTCGCGATCGTGCGAGTTGACTCCGATGCGAAAGGCGCGCAGGTTGTTGGCGATCTTCGAGGTGTCGGCTCCCATGCGAGGTCGTGAACGGTATCGCGCCGGTCAGGGATCGATCAAGACCCCCGGGTTGAGCAGCCCCGCCGGATCGACGGCGGCCTTGGCCGCGCGCAGCGCCGCGGCGAACGGCTCGGGGCGCTGCTGGTCATACCAGTGACGGTGATCGCGCCCGACGGCGTGATGATGGGTGACCGTCCCGCCGGCCGCCATCAGCGCGTCTGTCGCGGCGCGCTTGATCTGCACCCACTGCTGCACCTCCTCGCCGCGGCGTGCCGGGGCGAGGACGGTGAAGTAGGGAGCCGGGCCGTCGGGGTAGACGTGCGAGATGCGACACGTAACGCGCCCGCCCGGTCCGATCGCGTCGCTGCAGGCAGCCACGACCGCCGCGTGCAGCGCCCCGAAGCGCTCCCACGTGATGGCGGTCTCGAAGGTCTCCGTGAGGATCCCCATCGCGACGAACGCGTCGCGCAGGTAGGGCGCGCGGAAGAATGCGGCGCGCCAGGCGCCGACCGCGTCGCCGCCGGCGGAGGAGCCCTGCTCGCCGTCTGGCCGCGGGCGGCGGACGGCGGCGTCGTCCCACTCCCCGCCATGCGCCAAGCACAGCACGAGCGCCCGGTCGAGCAGCTCGCCGACCGGTGCCAGCGCGTCGTCGGCCGCCTCGAAGCCCAGCACGAGCAGCGCCGCCGTGCCGTCAGAGGCGCCGGTCATGCGCGCCTCCTCGGCGTCGATCAGGCGGCAGTTGGAGGGGCTCAGGCCCGACTGCGAGATCGCCCGCAATGCATCGATTCCATCTGAGAACTCGTCGAAGCGCACCGCGGCCAGCGAATGCGACTGCGGGCGCGGGCGCACGCGCACCCAGGCTTCCGTGATGACGCCAAGGATGCCTTCCGAGCCGAGCAGCATCCGGTCGGGCGAGACGCCCGCGCCCGATCCCGGTACGCGGCGCGACTGCCAGGACCCCGTCGGCGTGACCGCGCGGACGGACTCGACGAGGTCATCGATGTGCGTCTCGCCGGTGGCGAAGTGCCCGCCGGCGCGAGTCGCGATCCAGCCGCCGAGCGTCGACAGCTCGTAGGACTGCGGGTAGAAGCGCAGCGTCAGGTCCAGCGCGCGAAGCTGGTTCTCGAGCACCGGACCGAGCGCGCCGGCCTGGATGCAGGCCGCCCGCGAGACGTCATCGATCTGCAGCACGCGGTCCATCGCGCCGAGATCGAGCGACACCGCGCCGTCAAAGCGCGACGGGATCTCGCACTGCACGCCGCCGCTGACGCTCGTGCCGCCGCCGTAGGGGATGACCGCGACGTTCGCGCTCCCCGCCCATTCGAGCACCGCCTCGACATCGCGCTCACCGCGCGGCCGCGCGACGACGTCTGGCGCGAAGTCGAACTGCCCGCGAAAGCCGCGCACGACGTCAACGTAGGACTTGCCCAGGGCGTGCGCGGCGCGGGCATGCGGATCGCTGGCGCAGATCGCCTCGAGTGGCGGCGGTGCCACGACGCGCGGCTCAGGCAGCTTGACATCCTCGAGCGCCACCGGCGTCTGCACCTCGGCCGAGCCGCGGATGCGCAGGTGCTCCTCGAGGCCCGGAGCCGCGGCGCGCAGCTGCTGCGCCGACCAAGCGTCGTCCTCATAGCCCCAGCCCCAGTGCTTGCGCCGCCGCATGACGACCCGAGGCTATGGCATTGCGGTGAGACGGTCAGCCCGTCACGGGCCCGTGTGCAGCGTCGACCTGGACGGCCCGCCATAGTCGGTCGGGTGCAGCAGAAACAGCTCGCTGGCCGTGCGCTGCGCCTTTTCGAACGGCTAGCATCACGCCCGGATCACTGATGGCCTATTCGACCGCCGAAGCGCGCCAGGACCTGCTTGACGCTGTCGCGGATGCGATCGACGACCTCGCGCACGCACTCGCAGCGCTCGGCGCCGCATACGAGCTGCTCGACGAGCACAAGGCCGACGAGCTCGAGCAGGCGCTGTTCGGCCCGGTGCAGCGCGCCTACGGCCGCGCGCGGCGCACGCATGCCGACTTCGCTGCGCGCTCCGGGCTGCCGGGCCGGACATTCACGATGCCGGAGCCGGGCGCGCCGTCGACGGGCCTGAAGGGCTTCGTCGACGCCTCCGTCTCGGCCGTCACCAACGCCGACGCCACGCTCGCAACGCTGCAGGACTCGATGATGCCGATCGAGGTCGGCGACGCCGAGCTGCGCGCCGGCCTTGCCAACGTCCGCGAGCTCGTCGCCGACGTCCCGCAACGCGCACGGGCGCTGACGCGGACGATCGGGCGCTGACAGGTCACCACGGCAAGCGCATGGCCAGCAGCGTGCTCATCTTCACGGCCTCGATCGGCGCCGGGCATGACAAGCCGGCCGCCGTCCTCGCGGGCGAGCTGCGTGCCCGCGGTACAACAGCGCACGTCGTTGACAGCCTCGAGGTGATGGGGCCGGTGCTGCGGAAGATCGTCGCAGGCGCGTCTTCGCTGGACACTCGAGCCGGCTCTGTGATCTTCGAGATCGGCTACGTGATCGGGGTCAAGTTCGAGCCGATGAGGCGCAGGCTCTCCGCGCTGGTGGAACTGCTCGCGCGTCGGCGCATGCGCGCGTTTCTCGCCCAGCATCCGGCCAGCGCGATCGTCTCGACGTATCCGATCACGACCGAGCTGCTGGGGCGCATGCGTCTGCGCGGCTGGCTGCATACGCCGACGGCCGCTGCGATCACCGACCTGGCGGCGCTGAAGGGCTGGGCGCATCGTGGTATCGACCTGCACCT
>Ga0136637_1000319_pt1 | contig 11107 bp, 8 predicted proteins | sample AntDrymUQ8572106_2_FD_105497 | JGI IMG/M metagenome (GOLD analysis project Ga0136637, IMG submission 105497) | Polar desert sand microbial communities from Dry Valleys, Antarctica - metaG UQ857 (21.06) | ecosystem: Environmental > Terrestrial > Soil > Desert | place: Antarctica: Dry Valley... | reverse complement strand
CAAGGCGCAAAGGGCGAACAGAATGTTTCACCAAAACTCATTGTTACGGGAAAAGCGGTGGACGAAAGTCAAAAGGTTCATAATTTGCGCGAAGCGGTTCTGCACGTCGCTGAGGACGCGAAGATTTTCGTGTTTGTTGATTCCGACGCGCGTCCGGCGGAAAACTGGCTGCGCGATTTAGTCGCACCGCTGCGTGACGAAAAAATCGGCGCGGCGACCGGCTATCGCTGGTTCGTTTCAAGAAATAAAAATTTTGCGTCGGCGATGCTCGCGGTTTGGAACGCTTCGATTGCTTCGGCTTTGGGAGCGAATACGAAAAGTAATTTTTGCTGGGGCGGTTCGATGGCGATTCGGCGCGATACTTTTGAAAAGCTCGACATCAGCCGACGTTTGAAAGGCGCGGTTTCCGACGATTTTACCGTCACAAGCATAATGAAAAAAGCCGGTTTGCCGATTTTCTTTGTTCCGCAGGCATTGACCGCTTCGATTCAGGACTGCTCTCTGCCGCAGCTTTTTGAATTTACGACGCGCCAGATGAAAATCACGCGCGTTTACGCGACAAACCTTTGGATCGCTTCATTTCTCGGCTCGTTTTTATTTAATCTGGTTTTCGTCTGGGGAATTTTAATTTTAATTTTCGGCGCGGTTAACACGCTTTCTTTTTGGGTTGCGTTCGCCGTTTTAATTACAATTTCAGTTCTCAGCATCGGCAAGGCGCGGCACAGATTAAGTGCGGTAAAAATGGTCTTGAAAAAACACGAAAATGAATTAGACGCACAATTTTGGGTGCAGACAATTTTTTGGGTTTTAACGCCCGCCTTGTTTTTATATAACAGTTTCGCGGCTGGGTTTTCACGCAAAATCGTCTGGCGCGGAATCAAATACCAACTAAATTCACCGAAACAGACATCTATAATTACAGAAAAAGAACGTCTTTAGCGAATAAGCCGTTCTTTTTTTTACAAAATAAGTAGCAAATTCAGGCTATTTAAATTATTTTTGAGCAAGGGAATTTATGTTTAATTTATTTCAGCGAACTGTTTTTTTATTTTTTATCGCCTTTATTTTTTCAGGTTTTGCGGCGCAGGCGCAGGACGTTAAGCCGCCGGTCGAAGATAAAAAAAACGCGAAATCCGTCGCCGAAACCGGAAAAGGCAAAAATCCGATTATTATCGTTCCGGGTTTGGCGGGTTCGGAACTCGTCAACGGCAAAAACGAAGAAATCGTCTGGTTCAGACCGGGACGGGCAAAAGAGGACGATTTGCGTCTGCCGATTTCCTCGAATCTGTTACGAAACCGCGACAGTTTGCGACCGAGAGATATTATTCGTGAAGTCGAATTTATAAGATTTCTGCCCGAAATCGAAATTTATCAGAAACTGATTGACGCGCTCGAAAAACGCGGCGGTTATACCGAAGGAAAATTGGATAATCCGTCGGCAAACGGTTACGAAGATACGTTTTACGTTTTTCCATATGACTGGCGATTCGATAACGTCGAAAACGCGCGGCTTTTGATGCAGAAAATTGATAATCTCAAGCGCAAGCTGAAGCGTCCGAATCTGAAATTTAATGTTATCGCGCATTCGATGGGCGGTTTGATTGCGCGTTACGCGGCGATGTATGGCAACGCCGATATTCCGCGCGGCAACCCGCGTCCGACATGGGCGGGCGCACGGAATTTCGATAAAATTTTTCTGCTCGGAACTCCGAACGGCGGTTCTGTTCAGGCACTCGATTCGATACTCAACGGATTTTCATTTATCGGCGGCGGCATCAATCTGCCGTTTGTTCAGAATCTTTCAAAATTCGACGTTTTTACAATTCCTTCGATTTATCAATTGCTGCCTCATCAAGGTTCGTTTATGGCGTATGATGAAAATCTAAAGCCGTTAAAGATTGACCTTTATAATCCGAAAACATGGGAAACATATGATTGGATCATTTGGGAAGATGCTAATTTTGCCAAACAGTTCAGCCCGGCGGAACAGAAGGCGGCAAAGGCTTATTTTGCCGTCGCGCTTAATCGGGCGAAGCGTTTTCATCAAGCGTTAGACGCGAACACGCGGGCAAAACCGCCGGTTTCGATTCACCTGATGGGCGCGGACTGCAAAGATACGCAAACGGCGGTTTTGCTTTTACGCAACAAAAAGAAAAATCAATGGGAAACGCACTTTAAAGCCAGCGCGTTCACACGCAGTAACGGCGAAAAAGTTACTTCCGACGAATTGAAAAAATTGCTCTACGCGCAGGGCGACGGCGTTGTTACCGTCAGTTCGCTCAAAAAGGACGGCGCGAAAAAACCATCCGTTTTGCCGGTTACTTCCGAACTCTATCAGTGCGAAGCGCACAACAGACTAGTCACAAATCCCGAAATTCAGGACAAACTTCTCGCATTGCTCGGCATTAACGTAATTACGGCGGCGAAATAAAATTCGTTCAATTTCCAGACGAAAGGCAAAGATAAATTTATATTATCTTTGCCTTTATATTTTTAATTCTTCTTAATTTTTCACGGCTTTGTTTTGTGTCTTTCGCGTATTCGCGGCTTTGAGTTAAAATCATTTTTGAAATGCCCGAAAAAACATTTATCGAAAGTTCCGAAAAAATATCTGACGCGGGAGAAAATTGCGTATGATTAAAAGTTTGCTCGACGCGGATGAAAATCCGCCGCCGGGAACAAAAGTAATAATCGAAGAAACCGTCGTTAATCCGCCGCCGGTTGAAGTCGTTTCCGAACCGGAGCCGGTCGAGCGATTTACGGAAGCTGAAAGTATTCTTGAAATTCCCGGATTCGGTAACGAAACTCAAAATATCGAAGCTGAAAATGCTTCGGAAATTTTCGATGCGGCTTCTGGCGCACCGACTTTTCAGACGGCTGCTGAAAAACCGTTTCCCGAACCAATGCCGGAACAGTTTTCAGAACAGTCAAAGTTTGAAAATGAAGGACTTTTATTTCAATCCATTGATTCTTCAAATCAAACCGACGGTTTTATACCGGAAACGCAAGCCGAAACTATTCGCAAAAGCGGTCTGGCGTATGCGGCGGCGATTACGCTTTTCGGCGCGATAGTTTTTTTGCTTTTAATCGGCTGGTTTGCCGACTTGATTTTAGGCACGTCGCCGTGGGGCGCGGTCGGTGGAATCGTTTTAGGTTCGATAATCGGGTTCGTCCAGTTTTTTCGGATGACCTCGCAAATCCTGAAAAATAAGGATTAATTCGAGAAAAAAGGCACAAACGCGGCTTCGCGCTTTGAATTTTGCGGATTTCCTTTGTAAAATAACAGTTTCGTCATGAGCGGTAATTCCGAACAGGAAGCAGAGGTTCAAGAAGAAACGATTCAGCCGCTTTCGCACCGCCGAATATTTGCGGTAATGGCGGCGTTAATTTTTGTGAGCGTTGCGTTGAGCGCGTTTTTTATATCGGCAAATTTCGGTTTCGGCGTTTTGCTCGGCGGAATTTTGTCTCTGGTAAATTACTACTGGCTCAAACAATCGCTCAAACGCATTTTTGATAAAGCCGTAACCGGCGTAGTGACGAAGTTTCTGGCAACCAGATATTTTTTTCGTTATCTGATTTTCGGCGTGGTTCTGGCAATCGTCTATCTGACAAAAACCGTTCCGGTCGAAGCCGTGCTTTTGGGATTGGCAAGTTTTGCTTTTGCGATTATTATCGAAGCCTTTATCCGTTTATTTTCGAGTTTGTTTAAGAAAGGGAATTTTTAAAAGAATGTTTTTATTAGCAGCCGAAGGCGGTCATCATACGCCTCTTATCGTCGAATTCATCAATCATTATTTGGGCGAGCCGGTTTTGGCATTTCAAAGAGCTTATACAATTCCCGCCTGGAATTGGTTGTTTAAGACATTGGGAGTCAATACGACGGCGGAATCCGTTTTCGGACCTTACACGGCTGAAACCGCGATTCCGTGGTATACGGTGATGTTCGTGATTGCGTGTCTTTTGACGGTAACTTTGATTTGGATTTTCAAAGGCAAACTTTCCGAAGACGATCCGAAACCCGGACAATTGACTTTGGAAGCCGGATTTTTGGCGTTGAAAGGAATGGTCGTCAGCATCATCGGCGAACACGGATTTAAATATTTTCCGGTCGTGGCGACTTTTGCGGTTTTGATTTTAATTTCCAATTTGATGGGACTTTTCCCGCTGTTTATGGCTCCGACGGCGCACGTCAGCGTGACGTTCGCGCTCGGTATCGCGTCGTTTATTTATTACAATTACGTCGGCATCAGGGAAAACGGAATCGTCGCGCATCTCGGACATTTGACCGGACCGATCTGGTGGATCGCGCCGCTAATTTTCACAATCGAGCTTTTCAGCAATATGATCCGACCGATGACGCTCGGCATTCGCCTGTTTGCCAATATGTTCGCCGACGAGCAGATCGCGCTGATTATTTCCGGTTTGTTTCCGCCGTTCACGCAATTTCTCGTGCCGGTCGTATTATTGCCGCTCGCGCTGTTCGTCGCGCTCGTCCAAACGCTCGTTTTTACTTTGCTTTCGATGATTTACATCAGCGAAGTTTCACACGCGCCGCACGATCATAATGCGGATCACGAACACGAACAACACGGCGAAGCGGTCGCGGCACACGCTTAACGATTCAGGATTTAGGATTCAGGATTTAGGATTCAGGATTTAGGATTCAGGATTTAGAATTCAGAATTTAGGATTCAGGATTAAGACCAATCCTAAATTCTGAATTCTAAATCCTGAATCCTAAATTATTAAAAAGTTTTTTGGAGGTTTTAAGCAGAATTTATTTGAAAACTTGCATTTTATATTGAATATGCCCGCACGCCATCAGGAGCCTCGACTCCAACGAGAGTAGAAATCGAGCGCATACCGGAAGCGAGGCGAACTTATACCCGAACCGCAGGTTTACAAAAACGATTACGCCGAAAAATCACCGCAGATAAAATAGAATAAAATTTCAGGAGATATAAAATAATGAAAAATTTGAAAATGATTTTCTTTTCGGCTCTGGCACTCGGTTTGATGGCGATTCCCGCTCTGGCGCAAGCCGGCGGACCGGCTGATAACCAATTCACTGTTGATTCTTACAAAGTTTTGGCGGCTGGTCTCGGCTTCGGCATCGCTGCCGGTCTTGCCGGTTTAGGACAGGGTAAAGTCGGTGCTTCGGCGGTCGAAGGCGCGGCGCGCAATCCGGGTGCGGCGGGAACGGTTCAAACGATGATGATTATCGCTCTGGCTCTGATCGAATCGCTCGTTCTGCTCGCGCTCGTTATCGTATTTGCGGTTTTAAGACCGGCTGCTTAATTTCTAAACAGCTTGAAAAATTAATCGGGCGGACGGGATTTTTTATAGAGTTCCGTCCGTTTTTATTTTATGCTCCCGAATTATGACGAAAACGGATTTTTGCCCGAAGGCGTTTGGGATTGTTCTCTGGAAGAACTTCAGACGCGCTTTGCCGCTTTTCGCCGTTCTGACCGCCGGTTGAAATTATTCGCCGAACTGGAAAAATTATTCGCCGAAATTATCAAAACGAATTGGGTAAAAGAAATAATTATTGACGGAAGTTTCGTGACGGAGAAGGAAGAACCGAACGACATAGATATTATTTTGGCTTTGCATAAATCAACGGCAAACATTGAAACGCCGTTTTGGATAGAAAACACTCTCGACCGAACCCGACTCGCCAAAAAATATAAATTCGATGTGATGGTAGTTTTGGATCAGAGTCGTAAATATCAAGTAAATCTTGACTTTTTTCAACAAGTAAGACAATCTGATTTGAGAAAAGGTGTCGTGAGATTAACACTATGATTACAAATGAAAAAGGTTATCGGCAATCACTCTACTGGCTCAAAGAATTTGAAGCGATATTGCAGGAAGAAAAAAAAGAACAACTGCCTGATAATCCGCAAATGTATAAAATTCTATCAGGCGGAACCCTTGCTCAAATCGAAGAATTAAAAAAGGAAATCGCCGACTATGAAAGGCAATTTTTAAGAAAAGCAGGTTAATATAAGGGCGATTTCAGGTCGCCTTTTTGTTTTCTCGACGCAAGTCTGTTACAACTGTTGGAAATTATTTAGAATCATAAATTGCAACAAAAAATACTTTGAGAGCGTTTGATTATAAAGAAATGGTTGACCAATTTACCGGACAAACTTTAGCAAATAAATATCGAATAGATTCCTTTCTACGCGAAAGCGATTTGGGGAAAATTTATCGCGGAACGCACGTTTCGATGGATAAACCCGTGACCGTCAAAATCTTAAAGCCCGCGCTGGCGGTTGACGACAATATAGTCGAGCGGTTTTCCGCCGAAGCCCGCACGGTTTCACGCATTTCTCATCCGAATATTTTGAACGTGACCGATTTCGGTTCGGACAAAGGCACGGTTTATATCGTTTACGAAGGCGCGGAAGGCGAAACTCTGAAAGACTCGATTCGCAGCGAAGGACAGCTTTCGACCGAACGCGCCGTCCATATTACGCGCCAGATTGCTTCCGCGCTTTCCGCCGCGCACGCTGCCGGAGAAATTCATCAAAATTTAAGCAGCGAAAATATTCTGTTGACGCAAACCGCAAATAACGCCGAAATGGTTAAGGTTCTCGATTTTGGTGCCGTTAAATCCGGCGACCAATTTCTAATTGATGGAGAAACCGACGTTCACGCGGCTGAATATGTTTCGCCCGAACAAATTTCCGGCGCGGACGCAGTTGACAGTCGTTCCGATATTTACAGTCTGGGCGTGATTTTTTATGAAATGCTGGCGGGCGAAGTTCCGTTTACCGGCGCGAAAACGACCGACATAATGTTCAAACACGCGCAGGATGCGCCGCCGCCGCTTTCCGCTTTTCGGCAAGATTTGCCGCCGGAAATCGAACCGCTGGTTTTGCAGGCGATGGCGAAAAACCCGGAAATGCGTTTTCAAACCGTTGAAGAATTTGCCGCCGCACTCGCCCGCGTGTCAAAAAATGACGACGAACCGGAAACCGTCGTTATTGCAAGAGCCGCCGCTGCGGGTGAACCGGCTAATAACATTTGGAAAACGGCGTTCGTCGTTTTAGCGGGAATCTCGCTGCTGGCAATCGGTATGATTTACGCGACTTCCGTCAAACAAACCAATCCGACAACGCAATTGCAAACCGACGCGAACGGTCAGCCGGTTCAGCCGATAAATCCGGCAACCGGAATTGACGAACAATCTTTGTCGAATCTGGCGACGATGCCCGCCGAAATTATCGGTATGGGAAACTCGAATATGATGATGCAGCCGCCCGGAACGCTTCCCGGCGGCGACAATTATAATCCGTGGGGCGGAAGCGGACCGCCGCCCGGCGCACCTCCGACGCAATACGTCGCGCCCGGCGGACAGGTTTACACGATTGATCCGAATAATCAGAGCCAGTTTATTCCGCAGGACGGCAATATAATCTTGGTTCCGCTTCCGGCAAACACGAGCGTCAACGCGAACGTCAAACCTTCGCCGACACCAAGAATAAGTAATGCCAACGCCAACGTCGCGCCGCCCTCGCCCGCGTCGAACACCGCGCCGAAACCCACGCCCGAAACCAAGCCGACCGCGGCTCCGCCAACAACGGAAAAAACACCCGCTAAAACACCGGCGAAAACGCCTGAACCGCCAAAAAATCCATCGCCCGCCGCCACCGAAAAGCGCGTCCAAAGCGGCAAACTGCAAGACACATTTTGATTTTGACTTTTTCGTCAATCGTTCTGAGTCCCGCCTTCAGGCGGCTTCGCGCCGCACTTCGCTGGCGGAAAAGCCGCCTGAAGTCGGGACTCGAAACTTTTGCTCATCAGTTTATTTCAGGAGAGAGGCTTCGATTCGCGGTAAAAATCCCCGAACTGAACGAGTCGTGTATTCTTCGTAAATGCGGCGTTTTTCTTCGGTCATCGGAAATCGTTCGTCCGCGCCGTAAGGATATTTACTCATCGCTTTGAACGGCATCGGGTAAACCGCGTCGGGCGAACCGGAGTTAATGTCCATCTCCTTGCTGTAGCCGTCGGCGTAAAGCAGAAATGTGTATTTTTTATTTTTCGGCAGTTCCGGCAGAGCATCAAAACTCAAAACGAGTTCGTCGCCGGTTTTCGAGATGATGAAAACGTCGTCAATTTTATTTAACAAAGATTTTACGTCGCCGGTTCGGGTGAAATTTCCCGAAAAATATTTCCAGCGATTATCGGTCAAAACCGTGTCGTAATTTGCCGCAATCATTTCGCCGTATTTAATTTCTTCGGAAAATCCACGCTCGCGCAAGTCGGCTTGCGAAGGTTGTAATTCAATTGTTTTGACGTTTATTTGATCCGACGTATCAACCGCGATTTTGTCCCAGAAGGTTTTGAAATTCGTCACGATGCGGACTTCGCGCGAATCGGTCAGAAATTTGCCGGTCAAATCCACGACTAAAGTTTGCGGTCGCCCGACCGAAATGCCGATGCTGTCAATGACGGTTTGCCATTCGCCGCTTTTGTTTTTGACTTGTAGTTTCGGCAAAAACAGCGATTTTCCGCTTTGCGAAGCGGCGAGATTGTCAGACGAAAAAGCGTAATCCGTCCAACCCGTCAAAAGTAAAAGCGTTCTGCCGTTATAATCTTTTTTATCGTCCAAATTGAGCGTCAAATTATGCGTTTCGGCGTAACCGCGAATGTTCAGCGATTTGAAAGAATCGTAAAACTTGCGGTCGAGATTTTTAACGTTCGGCAAAACGCTTTTGCCGTTTGTGTCAACGGCGGAAAGCGGCGCGTAAGAATTACCTGCCGCGTATAAAATTTTCTGTCCGGCGGTTGGAATTCCCAATCCTTCGTTCGGATAAACGTCCGCCCCCGCGTCGTGTTCGACAGCGACGAGTTTTAGATTATCCAAAAACAAAACTTCTTCGAGTTCGTTGGTGACGCGAATTTCGTATTTGCCGTTGCGCGGCTTTAATTGGTCGGACGTGATTCGCACGAATTCGTCGGAATCGGGATAATGATAAACGCCCGCTTCCTGCCAGTTTCCCATCTCGCCGCCGCCGAGAAAGTCAGTAATAAATTCAAACTTTTCGCCGTTCCAAGTGTAAAGATACGGACACGACGACGGTTTGCGGTCGAGTTCTTCAATTTTAAAAGGCGCGAAATTTTTTGCCGTCTGATTTTTAATTCTTCCGGGAAAATCAACTTCCGCCTGCACCGTTCCCGAAGCCCAAATGACGCGCACGGCATCGGGCTTTTCACGTTTCCCTAAACCGAAATGAATCTGCGACGGCGCGGGCATCGGACTCGCCGAATAACTTTCGAGCTTTTGCGCGAGACTTCCCGAACGTAAATCAACTTTTGCGCCGATGCCGGTTTTGTTTGAAGCACGTCCCTGAAGGAGAATAATTTCAGAATTATTCTCATTGCCGCCGACATTCTCCAAAAAGTGCAAACTGCCGTTGACAGCGAACGCAAACAAATCAATGTCGCCGTCGCCGTCAATATCGCCCGACAAAATCTGCCGCGAATTTATCAAAGCATTATTTGCGTCGGTTTTGATTTTAAACGCGGATGAATCGGCATTTGTCCAGTCATCGCCCAAATTTCGTGCGATGACGAAACCTTCGTTCGTATTGGCAATCAAATCGAGCAAACCGTCGTTATCGTAATCTAAAAACTGCGCGGATGCGGCATTTTCCGTTCCGGTCGGAGCGTCTTTCATTGTAAATTTTCCGCGTCCGTCGGACACGGCAAACACGCCTCTGCCATCTGATTTGCCGAAAAAGAAATCGGTGTAAGTGTCTTTATTGAAATCGCCCGCCGCCGCGCAAGTCCATTCGCCGGTTGCGGTTAAACCGACTTCGGCGGCAACGTCCCGAAAAGAACCGTCGCGCAAATTGCGAAAAAGATTCGGCTTGCCGCCGCGATTGAGAACGAGCAAATCAATATCGCGGCGATTGTCGAAATCGGTCGGCACGACCGCAACCGCGCGGCTTGGCGCTTTGATTTTCGCCGCTTCGGAAATATCTGTGAAAGTGCCGTCGCCGTTGTTGCGCCAGAGACGATTCGGCGCGGCGCGAGTCGGACTAACGCCGCTTTGAAATCCACCGAGAAAAATATCTAAATCGCCGTCGTGGTCGGCATCAACGAATGCGCCGGAAACTGAAACGTCGGGAGATTTCGACAGTTTCGCCGCGACCGTTTTGTTTATGAAACTTCCCTTCCCCGCGTTGCGGAAAAGCGCAGTCTGACCTTCGCCGAAAACGAACAAATCCGCCAATCCGTCGTTGTCGTAATCGCCCGCGATAACGCCGAAACCGCGCGTATCGAACGGTTTTGCCAAATCGCCCGCCGCGCGCGTCGAATCAACAAATTTTCCGCCGTCGTTGCGATAAAGTCGCATCGGCGCGGCATCTTTTGTTATCTGCGCCAAATCCAAATCGCCGTCGTTGTCAAAGTCAAACAGCGTCGCCGCCTGCTGTCTGTTCGCGCTTTCTTCCGCCGCGTTTTTTGAATTACGAACGAGGGATTTGGCGATGGGCAGACCGACGTTCACGTTTTGAAACACGACTTGCGGCGTGGTTTTTTCGACGAGTTCGCTTTCCGCGCCGGTCGAAGTAACCGCCTCGGCATAGCGTCCCTGTTCGAGATAATTCTGACCGATGCTCGTCGCCGCGCCCGACTGCCGGAGCGTTTGAAAGCGCGTCATCAATTGCCGTCCTTCATCGCGGGCGTTGTTTCGCAAAAGCGCGGTCGCCAGGTTATACAAAGCCGTCGCATTATATGGTTCGGCGTCAATCGCCGTGCGAAAAACCGCTATTGCTTCACTATATTTCCTCTGTTGAGCATAAATCTGTCCGAGATTGACGTTTGCGCCGACATCATTCGGGTCAATCTCTAAAACGCGCCGGAAAGCCGCGACGGCATCGTCGGTGCGATTTTGATTTTTGGCAATCAGTCCGAGAATATAAACGGGCTGCGGACTTTCCGGTGCGTTTTTTGCCGCCGTTTGCGCCGCCGACAGCGCCGCTTCGATGTCCTGCAAATTGAAAAGCGCGATTGCCAAATTGATGTTTGCGATTTTTAGTTGCGGGTCGAGCGCGAGCGCGCGACGGAAAGCCTCCGCGCCTTCTTTGTAATT
>Ga0136637_1000316_pt1 | contig 11154 bp, 10 predicted proteins | sample AntDrymUQ8572106_2_FD_105497 | JGI IMG/M metagenome (GOLD analysis project Ga0136637, IMG submission 105497) | Polar desert sand microbial communities from Dry Valleys, Antarctica - metaG UQ857 (21.06) | ecosystem: Environmental > Terrestrial > Soil > Desert | place: Antarctica: Dry Valley... | reverse complement strand
CGGATGCCGAATTGTAGTTGCCCGATTTGACCTTCTCGTTGACCAAAGTCTCAAGTTCGGGCGTTAGTGATACGTTCATATTCTTACTGCTCCTTTCGAGGTAAGAATAAGACAAGAGTCAATCTTTGTCAATGTTTGTTATTTTAAGAGGACTTAGGAATTGATATAAAAATGTAGAGGGCGAAGCAATTGCACGTATCGCTCTCGTATCCTTGTGAATATCTGCCAATAAAATTTGACTAATCGCAGAAGAAAAAGAAAGATCAAAAACAACCTGGAAATTAGTCTTTCCTTAAAATCTCAAAAATAATTTTAGAGTGTTCAAAATGCCACTATTTGACACTTAGAGTTTGTTAAAATCTTTTTTACTATGAACAGGGGACCAGCAAACTCTAAACCGCCACTGCGAACGCTCTATCACGTTTATCATAAATTGAATTTGTTGCGAGAACTCATAGCACAAGGCGATTATCCGAACGCTTCGCAACTCGCTGAACAAATGGAAGTCAGCCCGCGCACAGTCAAAAGGTATTTAGATTATTTACGCGAGCAGAATGCACCGCTCGGAAATGATCGCAAGCGCGGCGGTTATTATTTTACCGATCCGTTCTGGCAATTGCCGCCAATGCAGCTTTCCGAAGGCGATTTGTTGGCATTTTTCATCGCTGAGCAAGCATTGAAATCTACCGGACAGACCGCCGAAGCCGCGCAACTTCGCAAATCCTTAAGTCGTCTGTCTTCATTCTTGCCGAACGAAGTTTCCATCAATCTGACCGCGCTTACCTCCGGCATCAGTTTCCAGCATCAGCCGTTTGCCACCGTTGCGCCCGAAACTTTGATGTTGCTGACAACCGCTGCCGTTAACTTACAAACGGTCGAGTTCGATTATTACTCCCCACACCGGCGCGAACCGTCGAGCCGCAAAGCGAATGTTTTACTTTTGCACAATTTCGCCGGCGATTGGTTTGCAGTCTGTTTTGACCATTTGCGAAATGATAAGCGCGACTTTCACGCGGGCAGAATGAAAAATGTTCGCCTGATTAACCAGTATTTTGAGTTGCCGAAAAACTGGAACGCCGACGAATATCTAAAAACCGGCTTTTCGATGATGCGCGGCGGAAAATTAACTGCCGTCGAAATAGTTTTCAATGATTTCAGAGCGCAATGGATTCGAGAGCGAGAGTTTTTTCATCCAGACGAAACAAGAGAAGAATTACCGGACGGAGGGCTACGGCTAAAATTTCAGGTCGGCGAACAAGGATTGGAAGCCGTCGCGCGATTTTGTTTAACTTATGCGGGCGATTGTCAGGCTGTAAAGCCTTTAAAACTACGCATAATTATTAAAGACAAGTTAGAAACAGCATTATCGCAATATGGAAACTAAAGAACATTCTATAGAAATCTCACGTTTTTGGGCAAAAACTACTGACGACAAAAAGAATCTGTTGCGGCAAAACGCATTTCACCCACTTATCTGTCATTTGATTGATGTAGCGTTGACAGCGCAGGCAATCTGGGAAAATGTGTTAACCGAGACGCAGAAAAAACGTTTGGCAAAGCCATTCGGACTTGAAAACGAATTGGACAAAGCCGGAGTTTTATTGGCGTTTCTCATCGGTTTGCACGATTTAGGAAAATGCTCGCCGCCGTTCGCACTGCGCGGCAAAAATAAAAGTCAAAGCGAGCAGACGGCTCGACTTTACGAACTTTACAAAAATTCTGAATTCGATTTGGAAACATTTCCCGCCGCGTCGGACGCGCGGCACGAATTCGTCACCAGCATCATTTTGCCGCCGATTTTGGAAACTGAATTTGGCTTTCCGACGCTTCTTGCCAAGAGCGTTTCCGACATTATCGGCGGGCATCACGGAAACTTTCCAACCACAAATTTTCAAAATACTAAAAACATTGAATCGGTTTGCGGAAACGAAATTTGGCGCGAAGCGCAACGCGAACTCGTCGAAGTTTTAGCCGCCGCGCTCAAAGTTGAAAGAAACTTTCCGAATCTTGCAAATAAAAAAATTGATAACGCGACGGCGATGATTTTCGCCGGATACGTCACGGCGGCGGATTGGGTCGGCTCAAATTCGGACTTCTTCAAATGCTTCTGCGACGATTCGACAAAAATCGAAAGCGATGAAAATTTTCCGGTAGATTTTGACGAGTATCTCAAACACGCAAGAAAACAAGCATGCGAAGCACTCGAAAAACTAGGTTGGCTCGATTGGGTTTCCATCACCGAAGAAAAAAACTTTGAAGAATTATTTCCGCTTTTAACCGAACGGCGACATTTACAAACTGTGGCTATTGAAATCGCTAATGACATCCGAGAAAAAAACGCGCCCGGCATCGTCGTCGTCGAAGAACAAATGGGCGAAGGAAAAACCGAAACGGCGATGTATCTGGCGGATGTTTTCAACGCCGTTCTCCGGCAACGCGGCATTTATTTCGCTTTGCCGACCCAGGCGACGAGCAATCAAATGTTCGGGCGCGTCGAAAGTTTTCTGAAACACAAACACGCGGGCGAAAAGGTAAATGTCCAACTTCTGCTGCAACACGGACACGCTTCGATTTCCGAAGAATTCGCTGAAAATGTCGAAGATTTCAAAAAACTTTACGGTGTTTTCGACGAAGCCGAAACACGCAAAGATTTTGCCAATGTCGTCGCCGCCGAATGGTTCACCTACAAAAAACGCGGGCTGTTCGTCCCGTTCGGAGTCGGGACGATTGACCAGATTTTGCTCGGCGTGTTGCAGGTCAAGCACGTTTTCGTCAGGCTGTTCGGTCTAGCGCACAAAACTATCATCATTGACGAAGTTCACGCCTACGACGCTTATATGTCCACGCTTTTGGAACGTCTGCTCGAATGGCTCGCCGCGCTCGGTTCGCCCGTCATCATCTTGAGCGCGACTTTGCCAAAAAGCCGACGTGACGCGCTCATCAAAGCATATCTAAGAGGCTTGGGACAAAAATTTGAAGACGACGACAAACTCGAATCCGTCGGCGAAAAAGACGAATATCCGCGCATCTCTTATGCGACGGCGAAAACGGAAAGCCGCAAATTTAACATTCGTCATCTGGGTTTTTCCGCAAGCCAGGCGAAAACGCTGCATCTCGAATGGAAAGACAAAGACAATTTCGTTGACGAATTGAAAGCAAAAATTTCATTCGCCAACGGCGGCTGCGTCGCTATCATCTGCAACACGGTCAAACAAGCGCAGGACACTTTCGCCAAACTTGAAGCCGATGGATTTTTTCAAGGAAATTCCGACGACGGTTTACCGAAACTCGATTTGCTTCACGCCCGTTTCCGCTTCAAAAACCGCGACGAACGCGAGAAACGCGCCTTGCTTCGATTTGGCAAACAAGGCGAAAAAATTTCTTTTACGGAAAATGGCAAGAAAGTTGAAAAAGAAGTAACGCGCCCTGACTGCGCCGTTTTAGTTTCAACGCAAATCATCGAACAATCGCTCGATTTGGATTTCGATCTGATGATTTCCGAACTCGCGCCTGCCGATTTACTTCTTCAGCGTTCCGGCAGACTTCAACGCCACGAACGTTCAGAAAGAATTTTATACAAAAATGCGCCGACGCTTTGGATTCTCAAACCCGAAACCGACGAAAACGACAATTTGCTGAAAAACTCAAAAAACGAACCGAATTTCGGCGCAAGCGGCATCGTCTATGACAAACATATTCTGCTTCGCTCGTGGCTCAAACTGCGAAACTGTCAGCGAATTGAAATTCCGAATGACATCGAAGATTTGATTGAAGCGGTTTACGACGCGAAAAGATATTTTAATGATTTGACGGATGAAGAAAGCCGAATGTGGCAGACGACGGCGGAAATTTATCGCCTAAACTGCGAAGAAGAAAAAGACATAGCGCAAACGATTTATCTCAACCCGCCGCATTACAAAGACCATCTGGGCAATTTCGTCAGAAATCCGAAAGAAGAAGACGCGCCCGAACTTCACCCGGCGCACCAAGCGCAAACGCGCCTCGTCGAACCGACGGCAAATGTCGTTTGCCTGTGGGAAAAAGAAGGCAAAATTTTCACCGATGAAAGTTATAAACGGGAAATTTCGCTGAAAGATATACCAGGCAAACAAACTGCGAAAAAACTTTTGTTCAATTCGGTAACGGTTTCGACCAAATCAGTTGTTTTCGATTTGCTGCGTGAAGAAGTGCCGGAAGGCTGGCGAAAATCCGCGCTGCTGATGCGCCACCGTGTTTTGATTTTCAGCGCGGACGGAAAAAGCTCGATGTTCGGTTACGTCTTTCAACTTGACGAGAAATTGGGTTTGAGAATTACCAAGACAGAGTGAGGGTTCATCTCCACGTGCGTAGAGAAAACTTGGTTTTTAATTCCTATTAACGGTTCATCTCCACATTGGTAGAGAAAGAGTTACTTATTGAATTTTAATCACTATTGAAACAAAAAGAAATAAAAGATTTCAATTATCTTCATTCCGAGCCTGGTTTTTTATTTCTATTAACTTGCTTTATTCAAAATAATAAACTATAACCATAAAACCAAAGTCTTTTTTGTATTAACAACCAAATGTTCAAGTAATCAGTATGGAGAAAATTTAATGTTCACATTTAATCTTTCAGAAGAAAAATGGCTACCGTGTGTGATGACCGACAATGCTCTGCGAAATTTGAGTTTGCGGGAAGTTTTGACCGACGCGCCGAACGTGCGCGAACTGGTCGGCGATTCGCCGCCGGTAACTATCGCTCTGCACCGGCTTTTACTAGCGATTCTGCATCGCGCTTTGTCCGCGCCGCGCGATGCCGACGAGTGGAATGAAATTCGAGAGACCGGAAATTTTGACCGCGCCAAAATCGAAAATTATTTTGATAAATGGAAAAGTCGCTTTGATTTGTTCGACGCGAATCATCCGTTTTATCAATCAGTTTCGGCGCGTGAGAATGTTCAAAGCGGCGCGATAATTCAGCTTTATTTTCAAGGAAAAAACAACGCGACGCTGTTTGACCATTCGACGATTATCGTCCCGAACGCGGTTTCGGCGGCGCAAGCGGCGCGGCTGCTCGTCGCTTTTCAATCGTTCGATTTCGGCGGAATCAAAGCCGACGGTTCAGCGCAAACCGCGCCGCTTCTGCAAAGCGCGATTGCTTTAATTAAAGGTAAAAATCTTTTTGAAACTTTGCTGTTTAATTTGCATCGCTACGATGGAGAAAAAAACCCTTTTGTTTTCAAATTGTCGCAGGATTTACCGGCGTGGGAACGCGACGAAGAAACGCAAGCCGTCGAGCGGTTGCCCGACGGTTACGTTGACCTTTTGACATGGCAGGCGCGGCGCGTAAATTTACAACCTGAAGCCGATGTGAACGGTGAAACAATCGTTAGAAATACGGTGATTATGCGCGGCTATGCGATGCCCAAAACGGTCAATCGTCACGCTAAGGAAACGATGGTTGCTTTCCGCGCCAGCAAAACCGAAGGCTTTTTCCCCGTTGGGTTTAGTGAAACACGCGCACTGTGGCGTAACAGTCTTTCACTTTTTCAGACGATTAAAGACCAAACCATTCGCCCGAAAATGCTTGACTGGCTTGATGATTTGGTTGGGTTTGGTTCTCTCAGTCGCGCCAGCGGCTTGCCGATTGAGTTTTACGGACTTGCCGCCGACAAAGCCAAATTGCTTTTCTGGCAAAAGGAAAGTTTTTATTTGCCGCTCGCGTATTTAGACGATACAGAGTTGCTTCAAACTCTGCGAAATGCCGTTGAGTTTGCGGAACAAATCGGATTTGTTCTGAAGTTGGGTATCAAAAAATTAGCCGGAGAACTAGAAACCGATGCCGCGAATTTCCAGGCGATGCCGATGTATTGGTCAACGCTCGAACTCTCATTTCAAAATCTGCTTTCCAATTTGCCGAACGACAAAACGGCAGCGATGAGCGATTGGTGCGGTTTTGTTCTGGACACGGCGCGAGACGCTTTTCGGCGGACGGCAGACAGTTTGAGCGGCGCGGCGCGTGAGCAAAAAGCGATTGTCGAAGCCGAAGCGGAATTTAATAAACAACGCAATATATTTTTGAGCAAAAACGAATCCGTCTACGGAATTTATTTGCCGAAAGGAAAATCAAAAGGAGGAAATCAATGAATGAACAAATCGAAAAAACTGAAACGAAATTAGCCGAACCGAAGGAAAAAAGCGAGTTTATCAAACATCTCGAAAGTTTGGGCAAACGCAAAGACCGCGCGGCTCTGGCGCATTTGCGAAGTGGTTTGCGGAGAAAAGACAGCCGTTCGATAGAGATGTATCCGGTTATCGGGAGATTTTTGTCGGAGAAGAGAAACCGCAATTACGAAAACGCCGTTTTTATCGTCGCCGCGCTGTTTGCTTATTACCCGGACGCGAAAACGAACGCCGGAAATTTGGGCGCGTCGCTGCGCCAATTGAAGGAAGACAGCGACAGCATCGAAAAGCGTTTCGTCGCTTTACTCAACGCTGAAGCCGATGAACTGCCTGATTATCTGCGGCAAATTATCGGTTTGCTGAAATCGAAAGAAATTCCCGTTAATTGGGAGCAGCTTTTCAAAGATGTTCAGTATTGGGAAACAACGGACGAAACCTCAAAACGTGAAAGCGTTCAGAAAAGATGGGCGCGGAGCTTTTGGGGAAATTACAACAAAGAAAACAATCAAGACAGACAGGAAAATTCAAAAGGAGAAAATTTATGATTTTAGAATTGCACATTATTCAAAATTTCGCGCCGTCAAATCTTAACCGCAATGACACGGGCGCACCGAAAGACTGTATTTTCGGCGGTTCACGCCGCGCACGAATTTCCAGCCAGTGTTTCAAACGAGCGATGCGCGAACATTTCAAAGAAAATTTTTCGGCGCAGGAAAATTTAGCCGAACGCTCGACGCGGCTGGTCGAAGAAATTGCTTCGCAGCTTGAACAAGCCGGCAAAGACAAAGCGGAAGCGAAACGAATCGTCGAAACGGCTTTAGCCGGAATCGGACTGAATATGTCAAAAAAAGACGCTGAAAAAACCGAGTATTTACTGTTTTTCGGCAGAGAGGAAATCAGAAAATTTACTGAAATTTGTCTGGAAAATTACGACGCTTTGCTTGAAGTCGCGCCGCCGGATACGAGCGAGATGTCGGCGAAAGATGCTAAAAAAGCGTCCAAAGCCGGTTCACTTCCGCAAGTTTCAAAAACACTTTTAGACGCTATGGACGGCGGCAGAGCGGCTGACCTCGCGCTATTCGGCAGAATGCTGGCGGATTTGCCCGTCAAAAATCGTGAGGCTTCGTCGCAGGTGGCGCACGCCATTTCGACGCATAAAACCGGCGTTGAATTCGACTTTTTCACAGCGGTTGACGATTTGAAGCCGGAAGATATGGCTGGTTCAGATCATCTCGGCACGGTGGAATTCAACTCGGCGTGTTTTTACAGATACGCCAACGTCAACGTCGAAAAGCTGCGGGAAAACTTGCAGGGCGATGAAGAATTGACCCGCGCGACGGTTGAAGCGTATATCCGCGCGGCGGTCGAAGCGATTCCGACGGGCAAGCAGAATTCGTTTGCGACGCACGAAAAGCCGTCGTTTGTTTTGGCGACGGTGAGCGACGCGGGTAAATGTTCGCTGGCGAATGCGTTTGAAAAAGCCGTCAAAAACGAAGAATGGGTCGAAGCAGAAAACGGAAGTGACGAAAAGAAAGTAAAGCGCGAAGGCTTGGTTCTCAACTCCATCGAAAAGTTGTCCGGTCATTACGAGAGAATCAACAAAATTTACGGCGACAACGCCAAATCGAAAGTTTACGTGAAGACGAATGACGCGCTGACGAGGGGGTTGGGAACGGAAGCGAACAGTTTCGCCGAATTGATTGACGCAACCGTCGGCGCGATTTTCAACCAACGGGAGGCATAAAAATATGCAGCATATTTTGTTGTTGAGATTGTCCGCGCCGATGCAGTCGTGGGGCGTGATGAGCCGTTTTTCACGGCGCGACACGGGCAAAGAGCCGTCAAAATCAGGTGTCATCGGTTTATTGTGCGCCGCGCTCGGTATTTCGCGCGACGAAGCGAATATGGAAAATCCGCTTTTCAACCAATTAAAAAATCTGAAAATGGGCGTGTTGGTTTTGCGCGAAGGCGTTTTGCAAAGTGATTATCACACGGCGCAAAACATCGCCAAAGCTGACGGCGGAACGAAGGACACGGAACTTTCCGTAAGATTTTATCTGGCTGATGCCGATTTCGTCGTCGGTTTGGAAGGCGAGGACTTGGAAACACTCGAAGCAGTTCAAACGGCTTTGCAAAACCCGAAATGGCAGTTGTTTCTCGGTCGCAAAGCGTTTGTGCCGGATTTGCCGGTTTATTTCCGCGAAGGCGTTTTAACGATTGAAAATTCGGACGAATCGCTCAAAGACTTTCTGCAAAGCGATGAACTGAATCAAATTTTGCAGAAGTTCGACGAGGAATTTGGCAGACAGCTTAAAGGTAATCAGCCGCGCCGACGATTAATTATCGAAGACAACGAAAAGGGAACTGAAACGCGCCAGGACGTGCCGCTTTCGTTTGCCGAAAGACGATTTACAAATCGGCGCGTGAGAACTGAATTTATTTCAAACAAAGGAGAAGAATCGAATGGAACTTTATCTGACGAAGATGGTTTTGAATCCGCGCTCGCGCCGGGTTCAGTTTGAAATCGGCAACCCGCAGCAGCTTCATAAAACCGTTTGCGGCGCGTTTCCGGCGATTGAAAATCAGGCGCATCTGCCGCATCACGAACGCATTACGCCGCGTAATAAGTTTGACGTTCTGCATCGTTTAGATGTTGACTACCGGAGCGGGCGCGCCGTGCTGCTCGTCCAATCAACCGTCAAACCCGAATGGGATAATTTGCGCGACAATTTCCTTGCCGAAGATGTTGAAGAGAGCTTGGCGGTCAAATCAATCGGCGAAAGTTACGCGCAGATTGAAACGGGAATGAATTTGCTGTTTCGACTTCGGGCAAATCCGACGAAACGCATTGGCAAGTCAGACACAGAAGCGAAACCGAAATTTAAGGAATCCGAAAAAGGTAAAATTCGCCGCCGCGTCGAACTTCGCACGGACGCGGAGAAAATTGCGTGGCTGAAGCGCAAAGGCGAAGATGCCGGATTTCGGCTTGCCGCTGTGAAGGTCAAAGAAGTTGAAAACGCCGTTGCCGCCGCGCAGGGAAAAATCAATTTCAGCAAAAGCCGTAATTCGCCGGAACTGACTTTCGGCGCGGTCGTTTACGAAGGCGTTCTGCAAGTAACCGACGCCAACAAATTTCGTGAAGCGATGCAAAGCGGAATCGGCACGGGCAAAGCATACGGATTCGGGCTGATGTCCGTCGCGCCGTATAGGGAGAATTAACTTTATGCGATTAAAAGATTTGAATACGTTGCCGAAAGTCCGCGACAGTTTTAGTTATCTCTACGTCGAGCATTGCAAAATCGAGCAGGACGCGAAAGCCATCGCGTTTTACGACAAAGACGGAAAAACCGCCGTGCCGTGCGCGAATCTGACCACCTTGCTCGTCGGACCCGGCACGACGATTACACACGCCGCCGTCAAAACTCTGGCGGACAACGGGTGTCTGGTGATGTGGTCAGGCGAAGGCGCGGTCAGGTTTTATGCCGCCGGAATGGGCGAAACCAGAGCGGCACGGCATCTGCTTCGGCAAGCTTATTTGAGTTCGATTCCCGCATTGCGGTTGCGCGTCGTGCGGCGAATGTATGAAATGCGTTTCGGCGAAGAACTTTCCGAAGAATTGACGCTGCAACAGATTCGCGGCAAAGAAGGCGTTCGTGTCCGCACCTCATATTCACAGGCGAGCGTGGCGACCGGCGTGGAATGGACGGGACGCTCTTATAATCGGACGGATTGGAAAGACTCGACACCGATTAATCGCGCGTTGTCGGCGGCAAACAGTTGTCTTTATGGCGTATGCCAGGCGGCAATCGTCTCCGCCGGATATTCGACCGCGCTCGGCTTTATCCATACGGGAAAAATGCTTTCGTTCGTCTATGACATTGCGGATTTATATAAAGCCGATTTAACGATTCCGCTTGCTTTTCAAGTAGTAGCTGAATCGGAATTTGAGCTGGAAAGCCGAGTTCGTCACGCTCTGCGCGATAATTTTCACCAGGAAAAATTTCTGCAAAGAATCATTCCCGACTTAGAGGCGGCGTTGAACGTGAAAACCGACGATACGGAAATAGAATTCGATTTTGACGATGCCGCGCCCGGTGGTCTTTGGGACGGTAAAGATTCTTCGGTGAGCGGCGGTATCAATTGGGCTGACGCACAAGAGGAGGAATAACCAATGGTTGTATTTTTAATGGAAAAAGTTCCCGTTTCGCTGCGCGGCGAAATCACGCGCTGGATGCTAGAACTACGCCCCGGAGTTTTCGTTGGCAATATCTCCGCACTCGTCCGAGAAAAACTTTGGGAGGCGATTTGCCAAAAACGCAAAGGCGGCGCGGCAACACTCCTACACAGCGCAGCAAACGAACAAGGCTACAAAATTCGCACCCTCGGCGACACCACGCGCAAAGTTAAAGATTTTGACGGACTTCAACTAATTGTCGTTTCCGGTAAAAAGCAAAAGTAAAATACACTTAGACTGGGGAAAACACATTAAAAGCCAATGTTTTCCAAGTATTTTCTCTACACACGTGGAGATGAACCGGTCTCTCGTTTTGTTTGCCGTCTCAACTAAAAATTTTCTCTACACACGTGGAGATGAACCGTGATGCCGCTTGAGCCGGAAACTCGTCCGATGATTTTCTCTACACACGTGGAGATGAACCGATTTCAGTTACGCAATTTTGAAGAAATTTAAGATTTTCTCTACACACGTGGAGATGAACCGGATGCGATTAAATTATCAACGGTCGAATTGAAATTTTCTCTACACACGTGGAGATGAACCGCGCGTGACCCTTACGCGCATCCGATGACCAACATTTTCTCTACACACGTGGAGATGAACCGTCGTAGCCGTTGCCGGAACCGCAAACGATGAGATTTTCTCTACACACGTGGAGATGAACCGATTGGCGTTGATATTCAAAGGACGGCTGAGGGATTTTCTCTACACACGTGGAGATGAACCGTTGATTGCAATGGAATTCGCAGCATT
>Ga0136637_1000312_pt1 | contig 11170 bp, 9 predicted proteins | sample AntDrymUQ8572106_2_FD_105497 | JGI IMG/M metagenome (GOLD analysis project Ga0136637, IMG submission 105497) | Polar desert sand microbial communities from Dry Valleys, Antarctica - metaG UQ857 (21.06) | ecosystem: Environmental > Terrestrial > Soil > Desert | place: Antarctica: Dry Valley... | reverse complement strand
GTTGGCGACCATGGCCTCGCGGACCCATGGAACGCCGCTGCGGAAGGTCCACTTCTCGAGCCCCGCGCTGCGCGCGTCGTCGGGGTCGCGGGACTCGTTGTAGGGATGGATTGCGATCCCGTCGTGGTAGGGCTGGATGCCGAGGTCGTAGAGGCGCTGGATGAACGCGCGATCGGCGAAGGAGGTCGAGCCGACGATCACCGGGAGGGTCGGTCGGGCTTCCTTGAGGGGGCCGTAGGCGGCCTTCACGATCTGCGCGTAGTCATAGGCGGGGTCGGGAGAAACGAGGAAGGTCTGGTCCGCCTCGTTCGGTTCGTTCCAGACCTCGAGCGCCGCCATCTTGTCGCCCCAGCGCCGCGCAGCCCAGGCCGCCGTCTCGCCGTACTCGCGCGGGTCGCTCGGCGGATACTTATGCACGTCGCGGTCCCACCAAGCGCCTGAGCATCCTTGCTTGAGCGTGTCCGGGGCCGAGGAGGCCCAGCACGGGGTTGACCAGAAGTTTGGTATGACCTTGATGCCCCTGGCCGCGGCGGCATCAAAGACGGCGTCCGCCTTGTCGACGTACCACCGGGCGTATTGAGCCTTCCCGTTCTGCTCGAGGCTTGACCAGCTGATGTCGAAGCGCACGGTGTTGGCACCGGCGTCCTGGAGCATGTCCAGCTCGCGGGTCACATCCCCGAGGCTCGAGTTGCCCCACAGCGGGTGGGTCTGAGCGCCACGGTGGTCGACCCGGGGTCCGCCGGGCAGCGGCACGTTGCCGACGGTGACCGTGATCGAGTGCTCACTGACGTCCCCGCCCTTCACGGCCCCCCGCGCCTTGAGGACGTGGACTCCCTCGGTTAGCCCGGTGCTGTCGATCGAGCAGTTGTAGGGAGCGTCGCGATCGGTGCTGTGCAAGGCGTCATCGATGTAGAACTCGACGCGCTTGACGCCCCGCGGGGAGGAAGACGTGGCCTCGCACTCGTCCCCTTGGATTACGCCCGAGACGGTCGCACCCTCGCTCGGGGCCTTCCAGGCCGTCGTGTGCGTTGCGTGCGCTGGCGCCGCGAGTGCCGCCGCAGCGAACGCCGTCGCAAGGGTGACCGCTGCGCTTCGCAGCCATGCTGGCGAAAGCCAGAGCATCCGGGGAACTCCTCTCAGAGTCAGAGACCGATCGTATCCGTGAGCGTCACGGTGTCTGAGGCGCTCGCCAGCGTCGGCGGCGAGGGTACCAGCGTCTCGAAGACCAGCCGCCCACCCACGGCAGGCCCGGAGTTGAAGTTCCCCATCTTGTTGATCACCCGGGCCGTCGCGTCAGGGTTCTGGAACTGCTTGCTCAGTGTGTAGCTCGCCGCCCCGGTCGTGTGCCCGTAGGTGGCGACCGCTCGAGCGAGGGTGCTCAGGGTCAGCTCGCCAGTGAGGACCGTGTCAGCGGCGGCGGGAGCGACCGCGTTCTCGGTAATCGCCATCCAGAACGCGGGCTGCCCGCCGGGGAGGATGACGTAGGCGCCGAGGGCCGGGGTGGCGGCAGCGGCCCCGCCGGGCGTCGCGGGCGCGTACCACTTGTCGAGCGTCAGCACCGTGCCGGTGTTGCTCAGGATCACGGCATAGGTGGCGCCCATGACGACGTGGTGGCCCGCGTAGCCGTCCCCGGTCGTCGGGAAGGCCGCGCCCGTGTTGGTCAGGGAGGCAGCGGCGACGGCCGTAGCGGTACCCGTCTCGCCGACTTCCTCGCCGCCCATGACGAGGGCCTGGAAGTCGTTGCCCGAGTTGACCTTGAGGGCCTGGAAGTTGTCCTGTGCCAGCGCTCGAGCGAGGTGTTCGGGCCAGTCCTGCTTGAGCGTCGCCTTGAGCGCGGCGACAGAGGTCGGCTGCGGCACCCAGCCCTTCGGGCGGTTCGCGAGCACCTTGACCTCGTGCTCCGGCGGAACGAGCACGTCCTGACCGGCCTTGCGGCGATCCGCCAGTGCCTGGCGGGCTCTGCCCGAGACGCTGTACCGCCGCGCGATCCGATTGGCAAGCTCCTCGTCGACGGAGCGCACGAAGGCGGGCGGCGCGAGGGAGTGGTGATCTCGCCACGCATCCCCGATCTCGGCGATCGCCACGTCGAGCGGGTCACGATCGCCTAGCTCAGCCGCGTCCCGGTCGGGGATGCGAAAAGTCGTGACGGCGTTCTCGATCTCGACCAACCGACGCTCGTAGCGGCCCTCGCGAGCGGCGTCAGCGTCGGGGTAGGTCGTCTGCGTGGGCGCGACGTTGCCGAGTTCGATGCTACTCATGGGGCTCCAAGGCCGGGCTCGATCACGGCCGGGGAGGTTATCCCACACCGTGACCGAATACCGCCCGCCTACTCCTCTACTCGGACGCGCTCCGTCTCGCTCGGGCTCGGGCGGGTCGGCTGAGGCTCATCCGGGTCGGGGCCGTGGTAGCCCATCGCCACCTCGCTCAGCATGTTGAGGTGCTGGAGCTGCGCGAGGAGACGGTCGAGGTAGGCGAGCACGAGGAACGCCCCCACCGCCGCGAGAGAGGCGACGAGGGCGTCCTCAGCCCGGACCACGAGCACCACGGCAACCGCGACGGCGAAGGCGAGGGGGATCACTCCGGCAGCTCGATCCCGAGCCGCTCGATCAGCGCGTCGAGGTCGGCAGGGCCAACCGTGAACCCGTAGCGATGCCGCTGCTGCGGTTGGGCATGCCCAACACCTAGATGGTCACAGACTGCGGTGACCTTGCTCTGGTCCGCTCTGGCGAGCGCCTCGGCGTCGGCTCTTTTGCGATCACGCTCGGCCTTCATCGGGGCGTAGACCGGCCAGCTCTCGTACACCTCGCGGGAAGTGACGACGTGCTCTGATCCCTTCTCGGCGCACGCACGGCGTCGGCCGAAGTACGGGGACGATGCCTCAACGAGAGGCTCGTCAACGAGCCTCACGCGGACCCCCGAGGGCCGGTGCTTCTCGGTGTAGCGGGGGTCCTTGACCGCGAGCACGACGGCACGACGGCACGGCGGGATCTTGCCCTGGGCGATGAACCTGTCGACGACGACCGCCACTTCCGTCTCGTCCTTGATCGCCTTCTCCAACGCTGGTCTGTTCATGTCGAGGCTCCTGTTCCTGGTTCGGTTGCGCTGCCATCGCAGCGCGGGCACGGTGCGGACTGCTCTAGCTGCGGGTCCCCGATGTGGCTCGGGTTCCAGTGGACCTCGCCGCTGTCGCCGCACCGTAGGCACGAGCGGGGCTCCTCGGGGCCGGGGTCAGCGTCGATCGCCCTGCGCTCGGCGCGCAACTCCTCGGCGTAGTCGAACTCGGCCATTAGCTCCGAGCGCGTGGCGGTGTTGAACATGCTCATCCTGCCTCCCTTTTGAGTTGCTCACCTTACAGGAGGAATGATACCAACGTGAGCGGCCAGCGTCTACGCCCCGGCGTGGAAGTCCCGACTCTGAGGGCGAAGACCCACACCGCTCGGGCGCGGTGGCTTGGACTCTCGCCAATGCGCTTTGCCTGATGCGCCCTTGTGACGGCGCGCCAGCACGTCGGGACGCTCGTACTCCGGCTTGGGCGCGGACACGCCGGGGACTGAGCCGTCACGACGCTTGCCGCTGCCGATCATGCCAGCGCTGCCGCTGCGACCCCGGAAGCGGCCACCGCCGATCGGTCCCTTGATCCCCGTCCCGGCAGGCCAGCGCAGCCACTCGCGCTCCTCCTCGTTAAGGGAGAGGTCGGTGTACGCCTGCACGATCGCGAACTCCTCCTCAACCAGCTCGGCGAGATCGACAAGATCGCCGTCCGGCTCGCCCTCGGCCAGCGCCACGAGGACCTCTTCGCCGAGCGATGCCGCGACGACGCGAAGCTTCTCGACTGACTCCTCGACCACTGCGGAGACGTGCTCATTGAGCCGACGGCGCAGCTTGCGGACCGCCTTGCAGTCGGCGCCCGAGGCGTCGGCGAGTAGGACCAGCTCCTCCAGCTCGCGGAGCCCCGCCTTGCCCTTGTCGTGCTTCCCGCCCTTCCGCCACTTGGTCGTACCCCTGACCAGGTCCTTGAGGACGGCGCAGCGGCGGGCCGCGTGGTCCTTCGAGAGCCCGTGCTTGATCTGGTCGCGGAAGCACGCGGTGAACGGCTTGGCCTTGCGCGCGTAGTGCTTGAGGAGGCCGGAGAGTTTCTTGCGGTCGCCTGCACTCACATTGGCCGTCCCGGGCCGAGTGAACTGTTCCACCTCGCCGAGCGGGCGCGCCGTGAGCGGGCGGGTCACGAGCGAGAACCGCTCGGGGTCGAGCACGGTCAGCTTGTGGGCCGAGCGCGCAGCCTCGCGGATCATCCTGCGAGGAAGCCTTCCTTGACCTTCTTGTCCTTGCCCTTCTCCTTACGCGGGGCGCCTTTGCGGAGGTACTTGATGTCGGTGTCTGAGAGCTTGCCCGGCTTCGCCGACTTCGCGCCCTTCGAGCCCTTGAGCGCGGCCACGGTCTGCGTGCCGACGATGCCGTCGACCTTGAGCCCACGCTTCTTCTGGAACGCCTCGACGGCCTTCTTACTCGCGTCGCCGAACTTCTTACCCTTCACGCCGAGCCGCTCGTTGACGGCCGCGGCCTCTTTGCCCGAGGAGCCCGAGGAGACGAACTTGCCGCCCTTCGAGGTGCCGGTCGCACCGCGCGGGTGCTTCGACTCATCCCATGAGGAGGAGCCACCCGACTTCCCCTGCTTGCGCGACTCGCGCTTGGGCTTGGGGGCGTTGCCACCGGGGAGGCTGCCTGGCCCGCCCGTGCCGCCGCTCGTCGCCTTGCGCCTGGGGGCGTTGCCGCCTGTGGCGCGGGCTGATCCGCCGGGGAGGCTCCCCGGTCCGCCGGTCGCCTCGCGCAGTGGCGGGGCGAGGATCGTGTCGGGGACGGCGCTCGCCTTGAGCGCCTGTTTCACTGACTTCGAGGAGAACATGCCTGCCTTGATAGTACGGACTGTACCCGGCGGGATCGTGCCGCCGCCCTTCGGGAACCGAATCCTCATCTCTCCCCGCTTGTTCGGCGGCGACTCGACCTCGACCTCGAACTCTTGCCCGAGCATCTCGTGGTAGTAGAAGCCCTTGGTGCCCTTCGCGGTCGACTGCGCGGGCTTCGACCCACCCTTGCGCACCGGCTGTTGATCGAGCGCCTTCGCCTTGATCGCATTCAAGGACGCTCGCGCCGTCTTGTATGCCGCCTCAAACTCGTCACTATCGACCTGCTCGGGCCGCAACGACATGACCTTGGCCCGAGCGTCCTGATATGTCTTGATCTCGGACGGCGGCTTTGCGCCCCATCGGTTCCTCACGAACCCCGCATCTACGCTCGGTAGCTGCTCGTGAATCGCTCGCACGTTGCCCGGCCCTTCGATCGCAAGCCTGCGCGCCGCCTCATCGCTGTTCTTGCCGAGAAAGCGCTTGTCGTCGCTTGAGTAGAAGCCGATCAGGGTGGCTCGCACCTTCACACCACCAACCTGCGCGTCAGTGCCCGACTTCATCGCCGAGAGCTTTTCCGCGAATCTCCCATCGCCGTCGCGCGGATGCTTGCGCGGGTCCCACTCGGCTACGGCCTCCCGCAGACGGGGAGATTGAGCTTCACGAAGCGGGGCGAGGATCGTGTCGGGCATCGAGGCGTCTAGGCTACCGCCATCAGCGCCTCTATATCGCTCGTGTCGTCCTCGTCGAGGGGCTCGGGCACCTCGAGGAACGGACCGATGCGCAGCACGGCCAGCTCGCGCGTCAGCGGCTCCTCGCCCTCGTAGGCTCGGCACCACCCCTCGCACGTGCCGTCGATAGCCCCGAGCCACGTGACGCGGTCCTTCGCATCGGTGGGCCACCGGATCGCGCCGAGTGGCGGGTCGGGGTCGGAGACGCGCACTAGGCGGTGGCCGTCCGGTCGCCGGGCCTCGGCCCAGAACTCGGAGAAGGTGAGCCCGCGCAACCTGGCCGCGCGAGCGAGGGTGTAGAGCTGTTCGAGCGGCGAGGGGTGCTGCGCCGGGGGGGCCACGAGACGTAAGTCTAGGCGGTCAGGTCGTCCTCTTGAACCTCCTCGCCGAGCTGCCCCCGATAGCGCACATACGCCTCGCCCACCGCGGCCTGCTCCGCCGCACGGTCGGCGTAGGTGACGACGAGGTCCCTCGGCGGCGGCACGATAGGAGGCGGGAGGTCGTCCTCATCATCCTCGCCGGGGCCGACGGGGTTGACCGCGGGCACGACGGGTGCGGGCGCGGGCGCGAGCTGGCAGCCGCACCGGGCGTGGATGGGAGGCGGTTCTGCGTCTATGACCTCCCAGGGCCACACCCTTCCTCCCATACGCAAACAGTTCTGCACAATCATGCCGTTGGCTGTGTACCATCCGCCTTCCGTCGAAAGGTTGAAGACATCGCCCGACCAATCGAAGTGCCTAACCTCGACCACCTGATCGAGCGCTACAACGCCGGAGAGCCCGTCAAGCGACTGGCCGAGGAGGCTGGTGTCGCGAACAAGACCCTCAAGTCGAAGCTGCTCGCTCGCGGCGTTGTGATCCGTGGGCGCGACAGCGAAACCATACGCCTCGCTCTTGCGACCTTGAGCCCCGAGCGCCGAGCTACCGTGGAGAGGGCGCGACTTGCTGGAAGCAACTCCCTGCGAGGTACTTCCTTCTCCGAACAGCGAGCTGAGCGCTGCGCCGCAGGACGGGCAGGCCACCAACGTTGGATTCGACCCGAAGAACGACTCGTCACTCGCGCTCTCCGAGACTCCGGATGGACCGTCGAAGAGCAACCGGCGGTCGGTCGCTACAACCCGGACCTCCGCCTCGGTACCGTCGCCGTGGAAATCGAAACCCTGCACGCGCTGAGTAGTAGTCGCAACCGTTGGAAGTTGCTCGATCGACTCGACTACTTGCTCGATCGTGCGCACGTCGTGTGGGTGTTTCACACCGCCCTCGTACCCCTCAACGCGGCCCGAGTCGCGGAACACTTGATCTCCTTCGCGCAAAGCGCCAGCAGGCCACCAACCCCGAGGGGTGAGTACCGGATGATGTGGGGTGATGCGCAGTACCTCTCCCGAGGCGACCACAACCTCAACGAGCTGGCCCGAATACTGCCGTCGGAATCCACGTCGCGCCTGCGGCCCCGTGATTAGCGTGTCCGCTACCACGCATTGCTGGCAGTTCTCGATCGTCGGGTCGAGGAGCCATAGGGCGCCGTAGGGCGAGATGCGCCGGATGTGCTCGCGCTCGACCGCGTGAGCGGCCCGGGAGGCAGCGGCCTCTACGTGGGCGCGGGTGTAGCGGCGCTCGCGGGCGAGGAGCATGGCGATCGCCGCCCTCGGGTTCTCCTGCGCAAACGCCTTGGGAAGATCGCGCGCTAGCCGAGCACGAACGGCTGCCTCGAAGGCTGTGCTGCGACGAACCTCCTCGGCGAGCGCAGCGGCCACGTCACGGCCCGGCCCTCGGGGAGGGAGCCACTGACGGAGACGCCGCTGAGTTCTCGCGTGGACGCCCGCGAGGAAGCGGGAGACGTTGCGCTGTAGCTGCGCTGACTGCTCAGTTGCCGTTGCCATTCCGGCTCCCCGCGAGCGCGCGCAACGCGGGGTCGGCGACCAGCTCGCGGAACAGCTCGTTGACCTCGGCATCGAGCATCTCGACACCGGGCCGGAGGTCTACCGGCACGTGCTCAAGCTCCTCGCCCATGTCGCCCGAGGGGTCCTTGCCGCGGCGCTTCTCGCCGTTCTGCGAGCCCTCGTCGTCGTCGCTCGCGTTGCTCGGTGCGTTCGGGTCGCCGCCCTGCATCTGCGCGATGGCGGCCTGCCGTTCCTCCTCGGCCTGCTTGTCGGCCTCCTCGCGGGCCTTGCGCCACTCCTCCATGATCGCCTCCAGGGTGTCCGACGGCTCGGCGAGCTGCAAGCCGTGCGTGAGCACGAAGCCGAGGATCACCTTGGTCATCTCCTCGTTGGTCCCGAGCGTCGGGATGCCGAGCATGGTGGTCGCGGCGGCGAGCACGTCCGGCAGGTTGCGCCTGCCGGGGTACGGCATCTCGAAGGTGTAGGAGAGGTCCTTGCCGGTGCGCTTCTCGGCCTCGGCCTTGTCCTCGGCCTCGGTAAGGCGTAGCTCCGAGAGAGGTTTGTCACCGTCCTCGCGGTTGCCTGCACCCCCGAGACGCCCGGAGCTGACGGCCTCCTCGATCGCCATGTCCGTGAACCACCGGAACAACTGCTCGAGGACCTCCTGCCACGCCTGCACCATCATCAGCACGGGCAGCTCGAGCGTCGTAGCGGTCGCGAGGTTCGCGTTGGAGGCGTCGCCGAGGTAGTGCTGGCCGAAGCCCGAGGAGGCCGCGAGCGGCGCCCGGATGATCTGCGCGTCGGCCTGTGCCTCGCCCCCGCCGGTCGAGAGATTGAGGCTCTCGAGCTTCTCCTGCTCGTTCTGGAACAGGAAGGATCCCGGCGACGGGTTCTTGCGGCGCGCGGGCTCGTCGAGCTGGTCCTCACCGAAGCCACCCGAGGTCCCCAGCTCTCCGGTCCGCTGGAGGACGGACTGCGCGCTCTGGGCGAGCTGCTTCGGCCCACCCTTGAGCACGTTGCGGGCGACGAAGGTGGCCGCCGCCTGAGCCTTAGCGACACGGCTCTCCGTAAACTGGTTCATCGCGCTGTTTCCGGTGATCGCCACCGCCCCACGACGGCGGGTGATGAGGCGGCCTGACGGCACCGTGAAGCAGTAGACGGCCCCCTTGTACGGCACCTCCTCGGCAACCGGGAGTCGCCATGTAGGTGTGAGCGCGATGCTCACGGTCCATATCCCGCGCATCCCCCAACGCGAGCGATCAACCCATCGCACCGTGGCTCGACGCCCCGTGTTGACGACAAGCCGCTGCACGTCGTCGGCGAGCTGGCGGCTCACCGTGCAATAGCGCCCGCCCTTCTGCGCCCAATCGGTCGGCGTACCGTCGCCGCCCATGAGCCCGTCCAAGACACGCTCCTGTTGCTCGACGGAAGCGTCGAAGACGACGCTCGGCACGCGCTTATTGGCCGCACCTAGCCCTGCGTTCTCACGAATCCATGCCATGAGCTGCTTCGGGCGCGCGGCTCGCCACTGCCACATCACACCATCGGTGCGTTCGGTCCCGGCCAATCCAGACCCGCGACACGCCTCTTGCACCGCCCGCAACCGATCACTCGTGAGCTTCTGTGTGACGACGCCCCGCGAGTCGCCCTCGGCGATCCACCATCCAAGCCACGAGAAGAATCCATCAGCGTCAAGCCGTTGCTCAGACCGCTGCGCCTTGGGATGGCTCGACCGCCTATCCCCGGCGAGCTGCCACACACGCTGCCTCGTGATGCCCTCGCGCACCGCCACGTCGGGCATCGACGCCCCCCCGGCGAGGGCCGCCAGTACCCGCGTTCGTCGCTCCGCCGCCCCACGGGCTCGGCTCGTTGTCAGAGCGGCCTCCTCATGCTCGTACACGGCAGGGAGCACCACCTCTTGGATAGCGGTGGGGCTCGCAAGGTGAGCGACGGCAGGGATTCGCGAGCCACCCGCCACATCCGCTTGCGTGAACCCACCCCCCGACAGCGCCATACGGTGATTCGGCGTAACGAGCATGTCCATGCCGCGAGCGCGGAAGGCGAGCATCTCGCCCTCGAAGTGGTCATCGGCCATCGCACTCGGCGTCTCGTAGCGCAGCACTCCGTGGTCGTCCACGGCCGCTAGTTGCAAGGCGCTCCCATCAGCCCAACGCTCGCGAAGCTCGGCAAGACCCTTCCACCCCTCCGCCGTCAGCGTCTCTGTCTCCTCGTCGTGGCAGTAGAAGCGCAGCGATCGCGCGAACGGCGGGGTGCCGAATATCTGCTCGGTCAGCCGGTTGATCCGAAGGTGGAAGATGACCGCCTCGCCGGGGTCCTTCTTGTGCTCGGGCGGCTCCTGCAACGCGGGCTCGTCTCGTGCCTCGCGCTCTGACTTCGCCTCGGCGTAGTTGCGCCAATGCGGGTAGTAGGTGACCTTCTCTTTCGGCTGCCCACCCTCGCCGTCGCTCTCGAACTTCGGCACGTCCTTGTCGAAGTCCCACATGATCTTCCGTGTCTTGGTCACGTACCAGAGCGGGCGGAGGCGATCCTCGGGGTCCGGCACGAAGTCGGTCACGGAGTCGCCGTCGACGAGTCCCACTCGGAACTTGCCGTTACCGCGGTAGCCGGTGAGGTAGAGGTTCGCGTCCGTGCGGAGCGTGTTGCTCAACGCGCGCTGCGCGTCGAAGCTCGTGAGCTTCTCCTGGTTGTTCGCGTCCTTCCACGCCTCGCGGATGACCTCCTGCACGTCGTCGTCCTTGGCCTCGGCCATCGCCACGCCGTTGCCGAGGGCGAAGTCGGCCAGCATCTCGACCTCGCGCCCTGCGAGCGGGTCGGAGACGAAGGCCTGGCGCGCTTTCTGCGCGATGCGGTTGCGGCGCTCGCGGGGCATCTCGTGCGGCCGTTGGTTCAGGTGCGTGAGCGCCTGGTAGGCCATCTCGCCCGCCTCCATGGCGAACGTCTTGAACTGCTCCGCACTCTCCTCGAGCGTGGCAACGGTGTCGCGCGAGCGGACCGAGATGCCGACGCGCTCCTCGACGGCCTCGCGGAGCTGTTCTAGGCGGGGCCTAGCCATCAGCGGACCCCATCCCCATCCTTTCTCGTGGGCGACGGGGCACTCGTGCGCCGCCCCATGCCCGCCTGGCCTGCTCGAGCGTCAGGTCCGGGGTGTCATACTCTGCGGGGCCGTCGTCCGTAGGTTGGCCTCGGAAGCCGACCTCGGCGCTCCGCTGCCCGCGCGGGTTGATCAACACGCCGCCGAGCTTGGCGCACTGCTCAGCGATCGCCGCATCGCGCCAGAGACGGTCAGGCTCACCCACTACGCCCCCGAGTCAGCGGAGCGCAGCTTCTTTCGCCTCGCCCACACGCGGTGCTTCTCGCCGACCCAGATTGGGCACGCGGTGTAGCGGTCGGTGCAGTAGGCGATGATCGAGGAGGGGTCGCCCTCGGCCGTGAGCACGACGCCGGTCGGGTGCCGTTCCTTGGAGGTCTGCCCCATGTCGCGCTGGAGCATCATCGGGCGGCAGACGATCGAGGGTCCCTCGACAGGCGGACCGTCGAGCGTCTCGGCGCCGGGGCACGTTGCGCAAAGGCTCACGTGGGGGATGGTATCGCCCTCGAACGACAGAGCCCCACCGGGTAAGGGCGGGGCTCTGATCGGG